>Ga0306900_1000408_pt1 | contig 19351 bp, 16 predicted proteins | sample AntRauMFilla3765_FD_190416 | JGI IMG/M metagenome (GOLD analysis project Ga0306900, IMG submission 190416) | Saline lake microbial communities from Rauer Islands, Antarctica - Metagenome Filla 3 #765 (v2) (version 2) | ecosystem: Environmental > Aquatic > Non-marine Saline and Alkaline > Saline ... | reverse complement strand
TACGCCGTGAGATGAAGGACGGTTTCGATAGGTTAAACAACAAACTTGATATGTATGACAAACGTTTTGAGACGAAAGAGCATGCATCGGAAAACCGCGATGCTATTCTTGACATCGTAAAAACGAAAGCTGGCAAAGCAGAAGTAACTCGAGTACGCAAAGACCTTGAGCGTATCGAGTTACTACACCGTAAAATAGCTTGGCTAGTACTCTCCACAGTAATTGTGGCAGTACTTGGGTTAATTATAGTGTCACCATTCTAGTGTGTTATAATGTATGTAAGTGATTATTTCAAGTAATATATATAACATGGAAATTGACTTAACTAAAAGGATCCAGTCTCTACAGGGTAATTTTATAATGAAAAGCAGTCTTAACCGACATCAGATCTTAGAGGAATACGGTGACGATGAAGGTAATGTTGATGTTAGTACTTTGCCAGAAGAGTACCATCAGACATGGGGAGACATTATTGAGTTAGCAATTGTTAACTACGAGCCGGAAAACAAACAGAAGGCACTCCACGCCAACACACTAGCCACAAAGATTATTGGTAGTGACTCAGCTGAAATTAAGGGAGATTTGAAAGACAGTCTTATTAAGATTCTTGAGCAGGTTACTTACGAGAATTCTAAGATCAAGTGGTGGGTAACTACACCTATCATCTCTGAATTAGAGGGGTAATAGGTGTTTTATTAGGTAATTTAGAAAGATATGTTCACTAGAGTTTCAAAGGCGGGTACAGGAATGTACATTACAGCTTTGTCAGGTATTCTGACTATCATTGGGATTGATATTGATGAAGGCTTGCTTACTGAAGCATTTATAGCTGTTCTTCAAGGAGCTGGTGCCCTTCTATGGGTTTATGGACAGATAGCTCGGAAGGATATGGAGTGGGGAATGTTCAGGAAGAAAATGCCAGAAAGCTAAAATATATCTGGTTAAAAAGCAGTTGCCCTATGTATATTAGGCAGCTGTTTTTTATTAAAAAATACATATTTATTTTGTAAAATATATTTATAATTACCGTCTTATTTTTAATTAACAGCCAAGAAAAAAATATTGAATTAATTTAATTGTAGTAAACACACTGTCACAGTTTTAAGCATGGTATTCTAGTAGTAAGCTTCATATATAAAAATAAAAAATAAAAAAATGAGTAACATTAACAAAAACATATCAAAAACGGCTCTTAAATATTACGATGCAGGGTACAATATTTTCCCTCTGAAAAAAATGAAAAAGGAGCCAGCCAGCAATCTACTCCCAGAAGGTTCTCAGAACTCATTACTTGAAGAGCCTTTCACGGAGGATCAGATAGCGGATATTTTTACTAAAAATGCTAAGTACAACATAGCTGCACACACAGGAGAAGTATCTAACATTGTTGTTATTGATATTGATGTCTCAAAGAAGGATGGTAAAGATGGTAAACGAGTACCTAAGGAAGCCGAGAAGCTAGCTAAGCAATTCTTGTCGCTGTTTGGTGACACAAAAGTACACCGTACACCAAGTGGTGGAATTCACTTGCTCTATAAGTACGAAGATTCATTAAGTGGCTTAGGTCGTCAGATTAATGCCTTTAAGGATTTGCCAGACCCTAAGAATGTAGATATCGATGTGCTTGAGGGCAAGAAAGTAACTATGGATTTGAGAGATATAGATATCTTGGGAGGTAATGGGTACGTTGTTTTACCTCCCTCAAAAACAGATAAGGGGGATTATAAAGAAGCTGATTTCTCTAACCAATCACTGGGTCTTTTTCCGATTGAATTACTCAGGCTTCTACCAAAACAGGAAACGAACTCAGGTAAAACTAGAAGCGTATTAAAGTCGATTGCGGACAATACTAAGATTCCTGAATCCAACTCTAAGGAGCAGAAAGTAAAATCGAAATGGGCAAAAAATGGACACAATAAGCTGCTGAAGAAGATTAGTAAGTACATGAACGCTGAGTCAGGTGAGAGACATGACAATCTTGTTAAGATATGCGCAACGGTAACCTCCTTACTTCCTTTTGAGGAGTGGGGACAAGCAAGAAGTTATGTGGATAGCGTTACCAGTAGTTTCGAGCCAAGATATGATGATTCTGACGAAAGAGAGATAGTTAATGCTATTGAATGGGCTAAGGCTATGGAGTACAGGTCTCGTATTGAAGCAGGTAATGTGTCCGAGGCTAAGAAGGTTTTTGAATCTGAGGAATCTAGAAAAAAGCTGGGAATGAAAGCCTCGGATTACAACAGAGAGATTGATGAGTGTTTGTCAGAGATGCAGAAGAATGACAAGAATGAGCCGCTGACAAACGCAAATAACATTGAGATACTTCTCCGTGTACATCCTATTTTCAGAGGTAAGATCAAGTACGATGAGTTTTCTGAGAAGGTTACGTATAGATGTAAATACAAGGGTGTGGAAGCAGACCATGAAATGGACACGAGCAGTAAAGACCCTATGCTTAATAAGCTTTACATCGATGTTCAGAAGGAGTTCTTTCCAAAAGCTTCTCAGTCGGATGTTAAGAGTGCAGCTATTGCCGCAGCTAGCCTGAACTTCTTTGATTCTTATGAGGACTACATGGACGGACTAAAAGGTGAGTGGGATGGAGAAGAAAGACTTGCTAATTGGCTACATGAAGTTTACAACCTGCCTGACGACGATTATCACAGAGGTATCTCCTCTCAGTTTATATTCGCTATGGTACGCCGTGCTTACGAGCCTGGTGCTGAGTTCCAGAGAGCTTTATTCCTTTCAGGTGAACAGGGAGTTGGAAAGACAGCCGCCATGAATATCATAGCTGGAGAGGACTGGTTCACTGAGTTCTCTGACGAACTTATGGGGCGTGAGTTTGGGCTTCATATCAGAGGTCGTACTCTAATTGACCTTTCTGAGGGTGAAACAATGCGTAAAACTTCTATCAGTAAACTTAAGCAAATGATTACAGACGCGAGAATAACATTGAGAGGTTTCCACACCGAGAAGGTAGAGGATCATCCGATGCGCTGTGTCCTTTCGATAACAAACAACGACTCGCCTTTACTTGACCTGACAGGTAACAGGCGTTACTGGGTTGTGAGAGTTCCACTTGACTTTAATGAGGTTGGAAGACTAGACTGGTTGAGTCTAAACAGGGATCAGATATTTGCTGAGGCTGTTCATAAATATCACCAAACTAAAAAAATAGAGAAAAGGATTGATAAGAAGATAGAGAAAGAGGAGAGGGAAGAGGTTGTAGAAGAATTGATGAAAAGAAGAAGAATGCTTTGGTCGTATGAGGTGTACTTCTCTGAAAATCAGAAAGAGAATGAGGTTGGAATATCTTATGTTCCACGTGAAAAAGCTGAGAAGTTTCAATCTGATTCACAAATGGTTACACCGTTGCAGGTTGCAGTACGTCGTGTATTGCTTTCTTACGACGAGTATAGAGCTGGACATAAAGACTTCTTCATAAAAGCTGAAGAGGTTATGGAGCAGGTAGAAGAAAGTATTATAAGGCAGTCAAGACTCGGTTCATACGCTTTAACTGATATTGGCAAGACCATACTTTCCATAGATGAAAAACTAGAGAAAGGGAGAAGCTGGTCTGGTGAAACTAGAGGAGACCGAGGGTACTTATTTGCTGAAGCTTCAGCAGACTCGGAATCAAAACTTTCCGCTATAAAGAGGATACGGGAAAACTCAGAGAGTACTGGAACTCCGAGTGAGTTTAGCGGTAAGAAGTACGTTCGGGAGGCAGAGAAGGTTGCCCTTATCAGGTATCGTCGTGAGCAGAAAAAGTATGTTCCTATTACATCAGGAATGATAGAGACGGAGATGAGCTATGAAGGCACACCGAGGGAGGGTTCCGTAAGAGTGACTGCTAAAAATGGCGGGTTTGTGGATGAGTTCAATTTTACAGTAGATAATTTTAACAATTAAGAAATATAGCATGAATAATATTATTGAAATACAAATTAATAGCGATGACGGAGAGGATATCCGAGCGCTGACTAGGAGGTTACTGTATGAGGCTATCGCGCAGGGCATGAAGGACCGGCAGGCTAATATGTCTTATTCGTCAAATCAAAATATGGGGTTCATCAATATCTACAAATCCCCTCCTGAACTTACTATAAAAGTAATAGGTTCAGACCAAATCGTTAAAGAGCTTGATGATGGTACCTACCAGAACAAATATGGATTTGAGGTTCTTAAGTATGACGACAGCCCTCAGGTCGTGGAGGAGACTGTTCGTGAGGGAATCTTTGATATAAAAGATATCAACTAGATGAATGAGCAGCAGTTTGCAACTAAATATCACAAGGATATTATTAAAAAGCTCCGTGAGCTAGAGGTTCAAGCAGCTGCTATCGAGTACAAAGTATGTAGTTACAGAACATTTAACTTTAATAAGTTTCAGCCATCTCAAAGGGCAGTGTTCTCCTCTATATTTTCGGATAAGGATGTTTATCATAAGATAGAGGATGCAGGTATGGGGTCTAGATTCGTTGACGCTATCTATCTCACTCCAGAGATAACAAAGCCAATTCTGGCAATCTGGTACAAGAAGGAGAAACAGGCAAAAATATACTTACTTAAAAAAGAGGACATGGAACGTGGCAAAATTACAATTAATGAAGGAATAAAAATATGAAAAAAACAGGAAACAAAGAACTTGAGCTGTGGGAACACCAGAAGAATATTTTAGATAAAAATCCTGATTACCAACTTCTTGCTTGGGACCCTGGTATCGGAAAAACCTTAGGTGGCTTAAAATTGGCTAAGAAGAATGGAGGCAGTACGATGGCAATCACACCGAAGGGGTTGAAGGATAAGTGGGTAGAAGAGATTAAGTTTTTAGACGGCGAAACAAAAGTAGTCACTAAGGAGTTTTTTCGTGATAACAAAAAGGACATAAAGAGATTCGACAATATCATCATAGATGAAGCACACCGAAACTGGGCAGCTTGGAACCAGTCGTCAAGAGCTTTGTTTTGGTGGCTGAAGAAACATAAGCCAGACCGCATCTGGTTACTCACCGCTACTCCTTATTGTAGTACTCCGATGAACGTTTATTACTTGGGTAAGATTTGTCGGTACACACCTTATAGCGCACAGGAGTTTAAGTCTAGGTTCTTTTATAAGAAATGGATTGGTCGGAAGCAGATTGATTATCCTCTACTAAAGAACCCCAGCAAGGAGAAGCGGATTGACTGTCAGAGAAGGCTGCATGAGTACATGCTCAATTTCTCAGACATTGTTAAGCGTGATGACGTGTTTGATGTACCCGATCAGCAGTTCATAGAGGAGCAGTTCGATTACACAAAGTCTCAAGAGGTAGCCATGGCAAAGCTGGATAAGTTTCTTACCAATCGAGGTACCTTCTTCGGCTATGCTCATCAGATAGCGAGTGGTTATCTTAACCCTGATTCTATTCAGGAGGAGATAGATATCTCATCGGGAAAGATAGACAGGCTGCTTGATTTGTCTGAAGACTTTCCGGTTGTTCTTATCTATTCGAGATATCATCAGCAGCAAGAGGATATAAGGGCAGCACTTCAGAAGAAGTATCCGAAAGCTTGGGTTAAGGTTCTTAACGGTGACAACTCTAGCGAATCGACTAAACTATCCGAGAAGCTAAATAGTACTTTCGTTAAGAATAAAGAGGATGTACTCGATAACCGAGCTTACTTGATTGCGAGTACTGGTGTCGCTGAGGGCTGGCAGTGTGTGAACGTGAATCAAGCTATATATATGTCGCTTCCGTGGGGTTATAAAGACTTCATACAAAGTCGTGACCGTATCTTGCGCTCAAATAACCTAAAAGAGAACATATATCGCATATTTCTAACTGGTAGAGTTGACAAGCAAATATACAAAAATCTTAAGAATGGAGAGGATTTTGACCCAAAAAACTACGAACCGAGTGATTATTCCTAGATTATCTGGATAATACTTGCAAAGTTATATCCACTCTGGTATATTTTAGGTATGCAGTGGTTAATACTGCATAATTATAAGCATTAAGCATCTAAGCACTAAGCATTAATTATTATGACAAATATTGACCCATGGAGTAGCGCAAAATCAGTTTCCGATGACCGAGCAGAAATGTTCAAGTTCGAGGAGGGGGGAGATGCCCTTGTTGGTATTCCTTTCAAGAAGTCTGAAGGACAAGGTTCACGCGGAAACTCAACTGTTTACTCACTCTACACAAAAAGTGAAGGTGACGACCCGTATAGTATGAAGAACATCTGGGGTTCAGCGACACTAGATCGTGAACTTCCAGAGTTAGGAGGACAGATTGTTAAGATTACCTTTCACGGAAAGAAAGACATTGGTGGAGGTCAGAGCCTTAACATGTTTGAAGTTAAGTCACTGGATGACACAGAAGAAAACCGTGAGAAAGTTGGTTTGAGTTCTGAAATTCCAGAAGTTGACAAAGGAGCTTTGGAAACAATCTTAGAAGAAGAGACAGAGGAGAAGGAAGATGAAGACATCACACCTGACGAAGTTGAATTCTAGGTTGATGTAAGGGACAGCCTGCATTGCAGGCTTCTCTTTTAGACTAACTTATTAAAAATTATTAATTTCAAATACTATGGCAGAAAATTACAAACAAAAAAATAAAGATGATTTAGCGACAATGGCTTGTGACCTACAGAATGAGATATCTCTACTAAAGGCTAAGCAGAACAAGATAAAGTCTGAGTTATTTAAGCGCCTCATATCTGAGGGGAAAACAGAGAAGGGAGATGGTATTGAGAGTCCTTCAGGAGCATATGTTTGGTCTCCTACTGTTAAGTATGAGTACCCAGCTGATGTTGAGACTAAGAAGGAAGAACTAGCGCGAGCACAGGAGCGGGCTAAGAACGAGGGTCGAGTTAAGCGAGTCGAGAGTCCAAATTATAGATTCAAAGAAATTAACTTGTAAAATATATTATGAACAAAACAGAAGCTAACAAAAAGATAATTGAACTTCGCCGTAAGTGGCGTAGTGGTGAGATGGTAGAGAGGAATGGTATTACTACCCCTTCTGAAGGTGGGGGTAAGCACCGTAACTACCTTAGCCAAGATGTATGGAATTCAGTTGATGAGTTTCTTAACGAAAACGGCATGATGCTGCGCAGAAGTCTTATTGGCACCGAACTCAGTGTAGCTATCGTCGACAAGGATAACTCAATCGTATTCGAGAGAGCGATGATGTCTATCGGGGGGTTCAATAATATGGCTGACTTTGGCTCTCGTATAACGTACTGCACTAAGTATCTCATCAGTATCGTGGCTGGTATTCCTGTCGATACAGAAGATATCGTCGAACTGAAAGAGACTACACTGAAAGAGACTACACTGAAAGAGACTACAACTGATGGTGAGGAGGAGGAGGAGGAGGAGGAGGAGAAAAGTGAAGTCTACAATAAGGTGATTAAGCTGTATGAGAAAGGACAGAAGGAAGAACACTTCAAGAATCTAATTGAGAAAGTTAAGTCTTCATCCAAGTTCAGTGAGGGTGAGAAGGAAGAGCTTCTTGCAAAAATTAGTAAGAAAATTAAGTAACATGAAGAAGTATTATTTTCCAAGAAGAGCATTCCACTTCTCCGACTGGAATAGTTGGAGGTCATCTAAGTCACGCTATGTTGATAGGTTTTTCAACGATGGATATACCCTAGATGGTCTACCTGCTATCAGGTTCGGTTCTAAGGTGATGGAACTCCTTGAGCACAACCCTGACCATGAGCTAGTTAAAGACCTACCAAAATTTCCTCATGTCGAGTATGAACTAACCTGCATGATCGATGACGAGATACCAATCGAAACACATCCTGACAGCTGTGATGCTGATGGTTCGCTGGCTGTTCTTGAGTACAAGACCGCTCTACAAAAGTCTACTACTCGGTGGACAGCTCGGAAAGTAGCTAAGCAGCAGCAGATAAGCTTCTACCAGATGTGCCTGAATGAGAAGTTCGGTCACTTCAATAAGGAAAACAACTATATCATTGAGATACCTACAGAGCGTGTAGAAAGCAAGTTCGAGGATGGTGTTGAGTGGGATGTAGTTGGAAAGAAGCGGTACTTGGATATAACTAGAGCGAAAAAGCTAGATGGCTCATATGTCCGGCACATACCACACCGCAGAGTAGTTACTGAGATGGAGATAGCTAAGCTAAAAGAAGACGTAATAGACGCTGCTAACGAAATAAGTGACGCGTACGAGAAGCATCTAGATAGTTTATTTGTTAAAACACATATTTAAGATGGAAAATCAATCTGATCTAATTGAGCCAACAATAATCACGGTCTCATTCGATGAAATGAACGTTCATTTAGTGAGTAAAATAGAGAGACTCCGCCGATTGGAGGGTACTTCTCGGTCTAAGTTCGTGAGAGAAGCGATTAAAAACTACGTAAGATTAAAAGAAGACATGGGATAAATACGTATAATTTGTTGTTTTAGAAAAAGTTGTGTTATTATGTTAACATGGCTTTTACAGCGAATGATATATTTAACTCCGCTCTCCTACCTTTTTCTGGTACTACTCGCGAGGCTGTTAGTAACCCTAAACTGACGGTATATAAAGCAGCACTACAAGTGCGTTCACACGTAGATATTCTTGAGTCAAAACGTGTTGTACCTCTACTCCCTGCTGTCTACCAAGGAGATAATCTTTATATCGTACCAAATGACTTCGATAAGATCATAGACTTGGCTCCGCAAGACGGTAGAGATAATCAAGACTACGCTGATTTTTACAATACCTCCTCAAAGACAATTTCAGTTGATAGGAGTCGTGGTACCCATGCCTTTAACACAGAGTATAGGATGGGTACACGGCTTCTTCGTGTTTTAGATAACAGTAACCAAGATACACCTGTAGTCATTAACTCATGCACGTCACTTATCGCTGACGGAAACTTTTCTTTGAGTGGTGATGGGTCAAATCTTGGGATCAATGAAGTATTTACATTGAACGGTGGCGCCGCAATTGATTTTGATATTACACAAAGTTCAGGACAGACATCCCTGATAGCTAACGGAATGGTAAATAAAGACATAGACCACCTAACACGTGACGCAGTTTTCTCATGCGCAATGTATACACCATCCAACCTTGTCGGTAATGTTGATTCAGTTCAATTAAAAATAGGTAGTGACTCAAGTAACTACTACTCAATAACATCTACATCTAACTCATACGGCAACGCTCTTACTGAGGGTTACAATACCATTCGATTCCAGAGACGTGATGCTTCTGAAACTGGAACAGTTGTTGATGAAGAGATTTCTTACATGGAAATTACTATCAACCACTCAAATCTAGAAACTGTCGTTAAGGGTGTGAAGATAGATAATGTTCTAGCTAATCTTGGTGTTGGTTACACTCTTTCTTACTACAGTAAGTTTTATTTTGTAAATGCTGATGGTAACTACATCGAAAAGCCCACTACACCAGAACTCACAGAGGAGACGATATTTTCTACTGACACCGCTAATCTAGTCGACTACGAAGCTCAGCGTATTCTGGACTATGAGATAAACGGACAATCAGGAGGTCTAAGAGACAAAGAAGCTAAGAGAGTCTTATTTGGTTTACAGAATGTTGTTGAGGAGAGAGGGTTGTATGCTGAATACCGAAATAGCTTTCCATCGGAAAGGGCTGTGAATATAACTTCATACTAATATGGCTCAAGACTTTCAACTAACAAGCACATTTTCTGGCTATGTGAATGCCCTTGAAGAAACTAACGCTAATCCGGAGACTCTTGCTGAGGGTTCTAAAAACATAATTATAAACTTAGAGGGGTCCGTTGCTACTCGAAGAGGTTTTTATAGTATAAATGAAGGTTCTCAAGCCAACGGAGGTATCACAGGTTCGACAAACTGGAGTACTAACCGTGGTCAATATTTCATGCTACGAAAGTGGGGTACAAGCTTAGAAGTTATTATCTATACTGGTGACGACAACGAAGACAAACCCCAGTATGATATCGTTACTATTTACGATGACAGCATTGGTTCTACGTCCATGAGTGACGGTCACGCTGAGTTTGCCACCTTGTGGAATGACACTAGAAAAATAGACCAACTCATTATTACGTCTCATACAGAAGATGTTTTCTGGTCTTGGTCAGGTGCTTTAGGAGTTGTCGATTCAACAACTTCCAACACAATAACTCTAGACACAGATTCTTCTGATGTTGGTACATGGGGAGAGCTAGGCTTTCCAGCTACAGGAACCGTAACTATTGATGGTAATGATTATGACTACACTGGTGGTAACTCTACTGATACTCTGACTGGTGTTACCCCAGATGCTTCAAGTGTAACTTCCGGTTCATATGCTTTTGAGAAACCTGAAGAGCATTCAGTTACAGGTATTGGTAAGGTTGATTTTTGCGGTGTGTTTAGAAATGGTCTTTATCTTGGTGGAGAAAACAGTCGTATCATCAGGAAATCAAACTCAACTGACTTCACTGACTTCACTGCCTCAACTGCTGTTGGAGGACCAAGGGAATTAACTATCGATGATAACTGTTCTGGTTTTATTCCTTCACGTAAGTCCATGCTTATATTTGGTCAGGATGATAGCATCTTCGAACAAAAGTACACCATATCCTCCGACCAGACTAAGGAATACTTTGAGATTGAGCGGCTTTCTACTGCGGCTCAGCAAGGTGTGATAACTCCTTCGGCTAAGAAACGGATAAAAAACGCTGTTGTTTACATAACTGCTGACAAGACTTTGGACACTATTGAGTTTGTCGAGAATATAAATGAGCAGCAGAACGTGCCTCTAAGTGACATCATAAAGAATGATTTTGATAATCTAAACTTTCATAATGCTGTTATCGGATACTGGCAAAGAAATATTCTTGTTGCTGTTCCTAATAGTTCTAAGATTTTTGTATATGACTTGCAACGCAAGCTCTGGCAGGCACCGATCGAGTACAATGGAGCTACCGTTGGATACTTCTCCACTGATGAAAACGGCACTCTGATTGGTCACGATGCTTTTGAAAATACCAGTTATGTACTGTTTAACGGTACAAATGACGGAGGTGAGGCTTTTGAGAGTACAGCTGTATTTGCATACAATAACTTTGGCTTTCGTTTTAACCAGAAACACTTCACACATTACGTACAAGATGGATACATTTCACGAGCCGGTGATTTAACCAGAACACTTAACTACAACTTCAAGGGCTTTACTGCCTCAGAAGATAGAGTCTTTTCGGCTGATGAGAGCGCTTTTATTAGTAATACTGATGATTCTGGTGGTCTAGGACACGCTCATCTTGGTGGTGCGTCACTAGGTGGTTCGGAGTTAACACCGCCTAGTAAGCAACTTCGTTTTAGATATGCCGATGCTGTAGTCCCTAATAGGTTCTTTGAGCTGGAAGTTGTCTATAGGATGGATGAAAAGGACGCTAACTTTAGGCTTGTTTCTCACGGGGCAAATATCAAAGCGTCTGAGAATAGTGTGGCTGTAATTACTAGGGAATAATGTTATAATATATATAATATGCCAACTAATTTTGTACAAATGCAAGACCCCGTTCTTCAAAGCGGTATTTCATCCTCCGACACTAATGCTATTTTCAATAAGTTTGTTGATATTTACGGAAATGTACTGGCTAATAGTGACTTTGGGAATATTCGTGTAGGTACACTAGAGAGAAATACATCAAGAGAAGAGATTGTATTATTTTCTATTGACTCAAACACAGACGGAGTTGCAAACGTGACTTTGACACGTGGACAAGAGGCAAAAACTCCTTATGCTAGTGGTGGAGTATCCTACTCACATCCAGCAGGAAGTACATTGACTATCTCTGACAACCCTCAGCTTTTAGATACACTCCTTGCGAAAGATAACGACCAGACTATTACTGGTCAGCACATTTACGACACTCTACCTGAGTCTTCTCAGACACCTAGTGACGTTAACCATTTTACTACTAAGGCATATGTTGATTCTGTTGCAACAGGAGATTCTGAGCTTTCTAACTCTCAAGTTTTAATTGCTGGAGATGCTGGGGAAACTGTATCTGCTGGTGATGTTGTTTATTTAGATGAAACTGACGGTGAGTGGTACCAAACTGATGCTGATGTTTTATCGACAGTGGGGCAGACAAAAATAGGAATTGCACAAGGGGCTGGAACTGACGGTAATATAATTTCTGGCGGAATAGTAGTTGGTGGTATTGATAAGAGTACTACTTACACAGCAGGTCAGGTTTACTACGTGTCTAATACAAAAGGTGATATCTCTACCTCAGTTGGGTCTATTGAACGTATAGTTGGTATTGGGGATAAGAATGGGAACCTTGTAATTGTTGATCCATATGAGCTGACTAAGGATGAAAAAGACGCTATTGCAGGTGGAGGAGATTTAGGGACACCGAGTAGTAGTAATAAGTTTGTTACAGAGGAAGGAATTAGTAATTTGGGTAATCCAAGTATTACAGTTTATACGTCAGACGATACTTGGACTAAGCCAGCTGGTCTAAAGTATGTTGAAATTGAGTTGGTTGGTGGTGGTGGTAATGGTGGTGCTGCAGGTAGTAGTAGTTATAGATATTCTGGTAGCGGTGGTGGTGCTGGTGGTTATTCAAAAAAAATCATAGCCGCTTCAACCCTTGGCGCAACTGAAACTGTTACCGTAGGTGCAGCTGCAAGTTCATCTTCTTTTGGAACGCATGCTTCTGCTACTGGTGGTAGTAATGCTGACCGTACCGATTTTGGAGCAGGTGGTACTGGTTCTGGTGGAGATATAAATCTAGAAGGAGAGCCTGGACAGACTGTCACTCGCGATGGTTCTGCTCAAGGTGGTCAAGGTGGGTGGTCTGAACTAGGAAGCTATGGTCGTGGAGGACAAGGAGCACAAGGAAGCTATGATGGGGTATATCCTGGTGAAGGTGGTGCATCAGGTGTGGTGATTGTGACTGAATACTTCGCATCAACTTAGTGTATTTGATTTAATTTAATATGTTTAACGTAATGGAAACCTAAATATGGCTAAGATGATACGCAGAAAATCAGGAAGTTCATCAAACGGAGGCAACTCTGATAGTGGTGGTGGTTCTAGCAATACTTTTGAAGTTGGAGGTGAATTAAATCAAGAGCAGGTAGATAATCTAAACAAAATTGCAAGTCAGGACTTCGTAGATAGAGGCTCTATTATGGCTAAGATGATACGCAGAAAATCAGGAAGTTCATCAAACGGAGGCAACTCTGATAGAGGCTCTATTTCGTCACGTGATGCACGCACAGCAGTATCTAATGCAAAGAACACAGCAGAAAAGAATGGAGTGGTTGATAGCCCAGTAAGCAACACCATATCTGATTTACAGACTCAGATACAAGACCTTCAGTCGATGTTAAGCAGCAGCCAAGGCTCAAAACAAGAAGGCGGAAGCGGAAGCGGAAGCGGAAGCGAAGTTAGAATACCTGGCACAGACCAGAGTGTAAATGTAGATGGAAACTTCGATAGAGATGATGAAGAGAATGTAAGCCCAGACGGTGAGGAGCTATCCGAGGATGTGAAAGCAATAATCGCCTATCGTAACGAACAGGCTGAGTTACAGAAGACGATGCTTGCCAGTCTTAATCAGTTTAACCGTGAGCAGAACAATCTCATTGACAATGAGATTGGCTTAATTAACCAGAGCCTTGAGAATCAGCAAGCTCGTGTTCGTAAAGAAAACGAAAGATTACAGCAAGCTTCTGAAGTAGCTGGCATTGTGTCTGGTCGCGCTCGGTACTCAGCTGATGAGCATATGGGGATCGTATCTGAAGTGATACAAGATGGAGTTGAACGTTTGAATAATTTAGAGCTGGAAGCGAGTAAGCAGAAGTTGTCTATTCGTAAGAACCAGCGTGAGATGAACTATGAAGCTTTTGTAACTGGCACAGAAATACTTGAGAGTATCAATGAGCAGAAGTACCAAACATTTGTTGATGTTCGTGAGCAGCTTAATGCAGAAGCTGAGCGAGCGCGTGAGCAGATAAAGTTTGACCAAGAACAGCAAGACAGAGCTATTGAACTACTCGGTCCTGAAGTAGCCGGCATGAGTAAGGACCAGATAAGACAGGTTGCCGAGGCTAATGGAGTACCTTTCGGCTCCCTACTACAGGCATCCCAGCAGTCACGTCTCAGTGAACTTAAAGTGGAAGATGCTGAATTAGGAATCAAAAAGACTGAGCTAGACATGAAGAACACTCGCTCTATTATGGCTAAGCGAGCTTATGAAATGTCCAAAGATGGTGAAGAAGAAGAAGACGGTAGAGTTGTTGAAGACACAGAAGAGTTTTTCCGTATCTGGGGATGGCAACCACCAAAAGGCATGGATTGGGATGCAGCTATATCAATATCAAACATGTCGCTTATTAGTAATCAGGACAAGCTTGAATTAGCAAGGCAGTGGGAGACAGGAGGTGCTGATGCAGTAAATAAAAAGATGAATGAGTTACTGGAAGAAGAAGGAAGAGGTCCCGAACTAGATGTTGTATCTAATAATGATGATATTAAGAGTAGGTTCAAGATTGCTGGTGAAAAACTAGAAGAGGGTATGGGGTTACTTTCAGGAGTTAAGGAACAAACTAAAAGAATATTTGGAAATAGTAGACCTGAGTTGGTTATCTCAAGCAAACTATATGATGATGCAAAGATAGAAGTTATGCACGAACTAGAGAGAGATGCCGCCGCTGGTAAGCCAGTTAAAATAACTGACGAAGAGTACATGGACAGGATCGCCGATAAACTACTTGGAGTAGGTAAAGAGGAGGGTATAATTTCTAAGAGTAATGCAAGAGCGAAGAAGCTTGCTGATGAAATTAATGAACAACAGAAAACAAAGACAACTACTCCTGCCGTTTCAGAGACAAGTATGCGTAAACGCTAAGGAATAATAAACCATCTATATGGCTTTCAATCTTTTTACAGCAGCTATGGAAGAGACAAGGAAAAAGCGCATTACGCGTAATTCTGAAGATATAAAAGCAGAAGATGAAGTTAAGAATGAAATAAGTGAGTACAAAGGCAGTCAAATATTAGCTAGTGCTAGGGCATCTGAAAAGTATAATAATACAAGAATACCTACACTTGAAGAAGTCTATAGAAAAAGTGAGAGTAATAGAAAAAGTGTATATCCTTCGTTTGAATCAATATCAGGTAAAGCAAGAACCAGAAGCGCTCCTGAATCAGATATGGAGTCGTTGTTGATTAAAAGTAATCTAAGAAAACGTCCTGTCGAGGAATTAATGGGAAGGACTGCGGAAATATTCGGAGAAGATAACAGGGGACTTAAGTCATTCTTTGTTGGAAGGCGTAGCAAACCAGTTGGCTCCGATGATGGGTTTTTTGATATGATGCACCAAAAGGGATTGATGGGTCTCTGGGAAACGTGGTTCAAAACTGATGAGGAGCGAACCGCTGAGATGTACTATCAGCTCGCTGAATCAGGGGTAGACCCTGAGGAAGCTTTTGTTAAGGCTCTTGATGTGAATAAGAATGGGCGTGAAGTTGCTGCCTTGAACGAAAGAGAGTATCGCCAGATTCGTAATTATGAGCGGTGGGAGGTAGTTAATGCTGCTTTAGAATCTTTAGATGTAGTGCTACCGTTAGCCGGTAAAGCAATAAAGACGGGAGCAATGAGAGGTCTGCAACCAGTTTTTAAGTCTGTTCAAGCTGCTGGAAATGCTGCTGAAGCACGCAGGCTTCTTACGGAAGCTATTCCATCCATAAAAAATAGTCCTGAGGCTGATGTTCTAGTCGGTATCATTCGGAATACACCTACTGAATTCTCTGTCTGGAAAAGTCGGCAAGTGGCTAGGAATACAAAGTTATTTAAGGAGGTTGCAGAAACTAATAAGAAAACAGCTGCTAAAGCAGTTGCTGACACCGATGTCCAAAGATTACTTTATGATGGCTCCAGTCCTATCATTACTTTTGGTAAGGAGTCGACTCAGTTAAATGTTGCGATACGAGATGAAATCAGGGATATCCTTTCGTCAGTGAACGCAGGTAACGGTAAGCGGCTATCTGATTTAGATATCCTTCAGTCAGAGGTTAAAGCAGGTTCAATTCCTTTTGATGCAAAGACAAGTGACACATTCAAAGTCTCATCCTTAGGGAGAGGAGGTAGAAGTTTACATGTAGGAGAGAGAGTTTCGCTGACCAAAGAAGCGGCTGAAGCTGGGGCGCGTACTTATCAAGTAAAACCTGATGACTTAGTACAGTTACCTGATGGTACTTATACATATGCACCTAAGCGAGCTATTAAAGAGGGTCGCAATTTTGAGCCAACTATTCAAGCTCTTAGAGGAGACAAGCGCAGGGCAGCAGTTGAATCAGCTGAGAAGGCTAGAGCTGAGAGGCGTAAAGCTCTCACATCTGTCCGTGGATCCTTTACACAAGCCCTGAAGCAAGCTGAGGCACAGAAGAATAATATAGATGAAACTATCAAAGCAGCTCGTGACAGCGCTGTTAAGTCTACCCGTAAAGCTCAAAAGGAAAGTAAGGCAGCCGCAATCCGAAAAGCTGAAGAGGCATCGGAGCGTGAGATACTCCGTCAGTTAGAAGGAGCTGAGGCAGGTGTTCGCAACATTAGTTTTACAGAAGGAAAACTGGTGGGTGAGGGGAAAGCATCAACCTTTCCTAGTTGGATACCTAAGAAACTTCAGGACGAGGGGGTTATTGATCGTGTTGTTCGGCACTGGCGAGAGGGTACTACGCCTAAGAAGGGAGCCAAGCAGGAAAAAGAACTACTTAAATTAACAAAGCAGCGTGTGGATCAGTTCTCAAAACAGATACAAGAAGAAGCTAGTAAAGTTATTGACAATTTACCGGAAGGACGCACCGGTGACGCTACGGGCTTAGCGTCAGAAGCTAAGAAGTATAAGAGTGCCGAGGAGTTTATTGAGGCGCAGGGAACGACCGTCTATCACGGTACTGGGGAGGGTGTTAGCTTTGATAAGTTTGATACATCTTTAGCACAAAAGGGTAATCGGGGTAAAGAGGTATACCTGACTGAAAATAAGGTGGCTGCTGACTGGTTCAGTAAACTAAAATCTCAAGAAAACTTTCTAAAAACAGATGAGTTCAGAAGCGGTGATGTGTCCAAGGGAGTAGGTGATTTTACACCTAACACCAAGGAGTTTGTTGTGCCAAAGGATGCAAAAATAAAGGTGCTGGATACTCTTCCACAGCGAGATGCCGATACAGTTATCGCTCAACTTAAAAAAGAGGGCTACGACGGTGTTAGATTTACTGATGATGTACTTGATACAATAGAGGGTCAACCAGAATTGGCAGAAGCGTTTGTGAATGGAAAAAGCCCCAAGACAACTATCATTTTCAACCCAAACATTCTCAAAACCAAATCCCAACTAACAGACATCTGGAACAAAGCTAATAAGCCAGCACTATCTGAAGCTAAGAAGTTTGACAAAGCTTTGGATGTAGACGAGGATGTTGAGATTAGCGTGTTGGAAAAAAGGTTACAAGACCAGTACAAAAAAGCTGAAGAAGTCGAGAAAGAGTTCGGAGACCTCATAATGGAACTCGACCTAGCAAAAGCTGGGGACATTATCCTCGACGGAGAAGGGAAGGTAATATCCTCCTGGAAGTCTACGTTCCCTGGCTGGATATCAGAGGGAGTGCGAACAAGAGGGTATGTGGATAAGGTCCTTAGCTTAATCGATGACCCGGCCAACATACGCTACCCGGACAACCCTATAGCAAACAGGCAGAGGCAGGCAGTTGACGATTTACTAACGGAGCTGGACAGTCGCCTTGGCATAGACACCAGCGAAACTCGTGCTAAAATACTAAGTAAATATGGAGAGAAACCTAAACAAACTGAAGAACAGCTTAAACAAAGCCTTCGAAGAAATAAAGGAGGGGATCGAGCCTTTCAAGAAGGAATCGATAGATGGGCAGAAGGAGCCGGAGTAAGAAGAGGTGACGCTACGGGCTTAGCGTCAGAAGCTAAGAAGTATAAGAGTGCTGAGGCTTCTACTAGGGAGGGTCTACGGGCTACCCCGAAGGGAGAGGGTAAAAGTAAGAGTCGTCTTATTAAGACATTGAATGAAGTAGTGAATGATAGCTCTTACAGTAAGGAGGCAGATAACGTTAAAAAGAAAATTGGAGAGAGTGGTGATATGGCTAAATACGAAAAGGAATTCTTAGAGGATCTGAATGTACTGACTGATAAAGAGGCTAAGAAGACGTTTGTTGATTTTGTATCCAAGAATAGCTTAGAGGATGCCGTTAAAGTAGTTGAGACTGGTAATGCTCCAAAGGGATCTACCAGTGCTCACTTCGCTGCTTACCTAATGGATTACCTAACCAAAACTGATAATCCTGAATTAGCTAGGCGGCTAACTAATGCTATGCGGAATACACTGTCCAAAGAGATACGTGCCTTTGGACAGGAGACTTCTGCTATTCGGTTGATATATAAAGACAACCCACTAATGAAATCTTACATCCTTGAAAATAAACTCAAGAATGAGATTGGTGAGAAGGGTCTGAAAGAGGCAACTGATAAGCTAAGGGATATTATAAGTAAGTCTAATCCAGCAGATGAAATTAGCGATGCTATCGACGAAAATATCTGTTAACATATAATATATGGCACTTTGTATACCTGAAAAAACAGCAGAGAAGTTAAAGAAACTCCTAAGGAGCGGAGAAGTTAGTGTCGATGAATTAGCTGGATTTAATTCAAAGAAAAGACGTGAGTTCTTTGAGCGCTACTCAACCCCTGATGTGGCAAAGAAGATAAACATAGACTTTGAAAGGCGGATGACTGCCAAGACTAGGAAGTCGCTGGATAATTTTATAGACGGTCTTAATACACCTAAGGATGTCAGGAACACAGTGAAATCTCGACTAGCTGATACTGACAACGTATTCACGAATGATGGAGTCTTTCTTGAAGACTTGGCTGGTCAGAAAGTTGGTTTCAAACTTGATGAGTCCGAGTTTAATTTGCTGTACGATCTCGGAAAAGAGATGGAGGAGCTGAAAGCAGCTAATAAGAAGAAGGGTATAAGTAAAGAGTTAAAAATAAAAAATGAAAAGAAGTCGGCTTTACTTGAGCGATACCTAAATAAAGAAGCAGGAGCTATTGAAAGGAGTAGGATTGGTACTAAAGCAGGACCTAGGAAAATAAGTCAGGCTGCTGATGAGTATGGGAAAATGAGCATCCAGTATAGAAATGAGTTAGGAAAATTCATGATTAAAGCAGTCGGAGAATTAGCTGGTTCGATGAAATCAATCAAGGCTTCTTTTGACAACTCACTCTGGGGTCGTCAGGCTATTAAACTTTTAATGAATGTACAGGTAGGTACAAAAAATCCATTTATTAC
>Ga0306900_1000407_pt1 | contig 19384 bp, 17 predicted proteins | sample AntRauMFilla3765_FD_190416 | JGI IMG/M metagenome (GOLD analysis project Ga0306900, IMG submission 190416) | Saline lake microbial communities from Rauer Islands, Antarctica - Metagenome Filla 3 #765 (v2) (version 2) | ecosystem: Environmental > Aquatic > Non-marine Saline and Alkaline > Saline ... | reverse complement strand
TTTTTGGTTCTTGCTATTCGTACCCACCCCCGGCCCCTCCCTATGCCGTAAAACCACGGCTCAAGGAGGGGAGCATTAAAAATAGGTCTATATCGCTTAAATAATTTAAGACAACTAATACTTGACTTTTGCCTTAGGCATCCCTTAGTAAAGGGAGTACTCAGCCCCGACGCTTCTGGGCTGAGGGAGGGTTGTAGGTCACATACGAACCGTAAGATGTTCCTGAAAGTCTATGCAACGCTCAACACATTAATAACGAATAACAAACACACAAGGCACCAATTTAGATTATTTCTGAATTAGCTGTTGCCAAATTTCTCTGCGGTAAACCCTTGCCTTTGTAAGGAAAACCTTCCATTTTCAGCGGGAACGTCAAAAATAGTCAATGCGTTGAATGATTGGCTATATAAACCAATCCAAATAAATTGCGCTATGCCCTCAATTACAGCAGCCTTAAAATCGCAGATTGGCCGCAAAATTTTAACCGGAATCACCGGTATTGGCCTCATCGTATTTACCATTCTGCACTTGGCCGGTAACCTTTATCTGTTCGGTGATGCCACGGCATTCAACGAATATACCTATACTCTGGAAAGCTTGGGCTGGATTTTATATATCCTCGAAGCCGGACTTGCCATCTGTTTTTTACTGCATGCCTACATCGGGATCTCCATTTGGTGGAACAGGCGCCAAAATCGTCCGCATGGTTATGAAAAATATCAGTCGAAAGGCGGGCCGAGCCATAACGATTGGGCCTCGCGCAGCATGGCATTAACCGGGGTGATTATTCTCGGCTTCCTTGTTTGGCATCTTATTACCTTCAAATTCGGTGATACCGCTTCGGTAACCGTTGACGGTACCCAAATGCGCGACCTGAAAGCGCTGGTTATTGGTACTTTTCAAAGTCCGTGGTATGCCTTTGGCTATACGGCGGTGATGATTCTACTGGGCATTCACCTAAAGCACGGTTTCTGGAGTGCATTTACATCATTGACGATGAAGCATAAAAAATATTCGGCCGTAATTTACGGAGTCGGAATTGTTGTAGCCGTGCTGCTGGCCGTAGGCTTTTTATTCATTCCGCTGTATATCTATTTGACCGGCGGGCAGGGAGCATTGATCGCATATTAGTTTTTAGGGCCACTAAAACACAAAAACACAAAATTTGGATGAACAAAATAAAAAATTCGAACCTATTCCTAAAGAGCTTAACACGTTAGGAAAAGAAGTTGTGGATGCAACTTTTAAAGTCCCAAAAAAAAACTGGGCCCAGGTTTACTGGAAAAGATTTATGAAGCTTGTTTATGTTATGAGCTTTCAAAGAAAGAAATTATAAGTACCCGGCAAGTAGAAGTTCCCATCAATTACGATGGACTGTTTTTGATAAAGTTTGAGACCGGATGTATTAGTTGAAAATAATTTTTTTGTGAATGGAAAGCGGTGGATGAAGTTAATTCAGTTTGGGAATCACAAAATCTAAGCCATCTTAAATTGATGGATAAAAGACTTGGTTCCTTAATTAATTTCAATGCTAAAAATATTGGCAAAGGCATAAGACGTTTTGTCCTTTAAAATTTTCACATATGTACTCAAACACAACTTTTTGTGTTTCTGTGCTTTAGTGGCAAATAAATGGTTTAAACTATGAATTTAGAATCGAACGTACCCAACGGACCTCTGAAAGAAAAGTGGTCGAAGCATCTGAATGATATTAAATTGGTTGCGCCTAATAATAAGCGCAAGCACAATATTATTGTGGTGGGTACCGGCCTTGCCGGCGGTTCGGCCGCAGCAAGCTTGGCCGAGCTCGGATATAACATTACCAGCTTTTGTATTCAGGATTCAGCGCGCCGTGCTCACAGTATTGCAGCACAAGGTGGTATTAATGCGGCTAAAAATTACCCGAATGACGGGGATACCATCTGGCGACTGTTCTATGATACCATCAAAGGCGGTGATTATCGCTCGCGCGAATCCAACACCTACCGATTGGCACAGATTTCCAATGAAATTATTGATCAGGCCGTAGCGCAAGGTGTGCCGTTTGCGCGCGAATATGGCGGATTGCTGGCCAATAGATCTTTTGGCGGAGCGCAAGTCTCCCGAACCTTTTATGCCCGCGGACAAACGGGACAACAATTGTTGCTGGGTGCATATCAATCCATGATGAGGCAAATTCACAACGATAATATTGATTTGCACACCCGTCACGAAATGCTTGACCTGGTGGTGGTTGACGGCAAAGCGCGGGGTATCATCACCCGCGATCTTGTTTCCGGCGAAATTAAGCGCTGGATGGCCGACGCGGTGGTACTGGCTACCGGCGGATATGGCAATGTTTTTCACCTCTCAACCAATGCCAAAAACTCAAACGTTACGGCGGCCTGGCGATGCCACAAACGCGGCGCCGGGTTTGCCAATCCCTGCTACGTGCAAATTCACCCGACCTGCATTCCGGTGTCGGGCGATTATCAATCCAAGCTTACCTTGATGAGCGAAAGTCTGCGGAATGATGGCCGCGTGTGGGTGCCTGAAGAAAAAGGCGACGATCGTCACCCCAATGATATCCCGGATGAGGAACGCTACTATTATCTCGAAGAAAAATATCCCGCTTTTGGGAACCTGGTGCCGCGTGATGTGGCCTCCCGAAATGCGAAAATAGTGTCGGACAAAGGCATGGGCGTAGGGCCCACCGGCAAGGCCGTGTACCTGGATTTCCGTGATGCCATTGAGCGCGAAGGCGAAAAGAAAATTTCTGAGAAGTATGGCAATCTGTTTGATATGTATGAAAATATCACGGGTGATAATCCCTACGAACAACCAATGCGTATTTTTCCCGCCGTGCATTATACCATGGGCGGCCTTTGGGTTGACTATAACTTAATGAGCAACATCCCCGGCTTGTTTGTGGCCGGCGAAGCCAATTTCTCTGATCACGGCGCAAACCGACTCGGCGCCAGCGCGCTCATGCAGGGGCTGTCGGACGGCTATTTTATCATCCCATATACGGTTGGTAACTATATTGCCGATGCAGAATTGGACAATGATCTTGATACAAAACACCAAGCTTTTGATAAAGCTGCTGAAAATGCGCAGTCGCACATTGATAAATTGCTGGGCGTACAGGGCGATAAAAGTGTAGTCGATTTTCATCGCCAACTTGGCAAAATTATGTGGGACAAGGTGGGCATTGCGCGAAATGAGGAAGGACTGAAAGAGGCGATTGAAGAAATTCAAGCCCTGCGCGAAGAGTTTTGGAATAACGTGCGCGTACCGGGTGAAGCGACCAATTATAATAAATATTTGGAGTTTGCCGGACGGGTTGCAGATTTTCTTGAACTCGGCGAACTGATGGCTGAAGATGCTTTGCATCGTGATGAATCAGCCGGTTGCCATCTTCGCGAAGAGCATCAAAGCGATGAAGGGGAAGCCTTGCGCAATGATGAAGATTATTCATACGTAGCAGCCTGGGAATTCCAGGGCGTAAACGGCCAGCTTGATGAAAAGCTGAATAAAGAAAATCTTGAATTCGATTTTGTTGAACTAAAACAACGGAGTTACAAATAAAATTAGCCACAGAAACACCAAAGCACAAAAATGGATGTAGAAGAGTCCGGTAAGAAATATAATCCTATTTCTGATGAGTTAAATGCATTAGGAAAAGAGATTGTTGACGCTGCCTTTAAAGTGCATCGGGGATTAGGGCCCGGATTATTAGAAAGAATTTATGAGGTTTGTTTATGTCATGAACTTTCAAAGAAAGGAATTGAAAGTGCCAGGCAAATTGGTATCCCGATTAAATATGATGGAATTGTTTTTGATGAAGGATTAAGATTAGATGTACTTGTTGAAGATAAGATTATTTGCGAGTTAAAAGCTGTGGATGAAGTGAATCCTGTTTGGGAAGCACAAATTCTAAGTCATCTCAAATTAACGGATATGAGACTTGGTTATCTTATAAATTTTAATGTTAAAAATATAGGCAAGGGCATCAGACGTTTTGTCCTCTGAAATATAATTTACTGATGACCACTAACATTTTTTTAGTGTTTTTGTGATTTATGCCAAAGGGCATCCCTTTTGGAGTGGCAAAAAAGAATTAGGCTACGGAAACACGAAATCACGAAAATAAATGTATTAAAGTCTGGTATGGAATATAATTCTATTCCTGAGGAACTAAATGCCTTGGGAAAAATGTAATTCACTACAGTTCATTAACATTTTTTAGTGTTTTTGTGCTTTAGTGGCAAAAGTAAACTTAATTATGGCTGAAGAATTTACCGTACATCTAAAAATATGGCGACAGGAAGGGCCTAATCAACCCGGTAAACTGGTTGATTATACCTTGGATATCGTCAACGAGCACATGTCATTCTTGGAAATGCTGGATGTTCTCAACGAACAAATCATGCAAGAAGGCGGTGACCCCGTTGAGTTTGATTACGATTGCCGCGAAGGCATCTGCGGCTCCTGCGATCTGATGATTGACGGCCGCGCCCATGGGCCCAAAGCCATGACCTGTTCGTGTCAGCTGCACATGCGCAATTACAGCGATGGAGACACCATAACGGTGGAACCATTTCGTGCCAAAGCATTTCCGGTGATTAAAGATTTAGTCGTAGATCGCAGCGCTTTTGATCGCATCATAGAATCCGGCGGATATGTGTCGGTAAAAACAGGCTCAGCGCCCGATGCCAATTCCACGCTGGTTGATAAACAAATTGCTGACACGGCTTTTGACTATGCCACCTGTATTGGGTGCGGGGCTTGCGTAGCGGCGTGCCCAAATTCATCGGCCTCACTCTTTACCGGCGCAAAACTGGCCCACCTCAACCGTTTGCCACAGGGTGAACCCGAACGACATGAGCGCACGGTTGCCATGGTGGAACAGATGGAAGAAGAGGGTTTTGGCGACTGTTCCAACTTTGCCGAATGCGAAGCTGTTTGTCCGAAAGGAATTTCCATCTCCGCCATTGCCGAGATGCGCCGCAATTATATGAAAGCGGCTTTGGTTGGAGAAGGGGCGTAGCTTTAATCAATTTACCGTTTAATTGTTCAGATTAACGCCCGCCATTTCAAATATGTTAATCAGCTCCACATCAGAAGAATACCTTTTGATTATTGGCATAGTTTATTAAGTTTATTATGGTACTGATGTAAAAAATGATGCTTTGAACGTTTAGAGACCTAATATTCAAGTCTTTACCTCCAAAAAATGACAACAAAACAAGAAATTATAAACAAGGTTAATACGATTGAAAATTCTGCATTTTTGGATGAAATTCTAAATCTAATCAGGATTGAATCCGAATTTGAAGAAATCTATGCGCTTACTGATGAGGAAAAAAATGCCGTTAATGAAGGATTGAAGGATCTTGATGAGGGGCGTTCGTATTCAAATAAAGATTCAAAAAAAATGGTTTCAAAATGGCTGAAAGAACAATCATCTGGTCTTTAAGAGCCATTAATGACAAATTGGAAATTTATCAATATTGGATTGAAAGAAATCAATCAACGCATTATGCAGAAAAGTTAGAGCGCTTGTTTAACAAAGTAATGGAATTAACTTCAATCTTTCCAAAAGCAGGCACTCCCACAGAAATAAAAAGCGTGCGATTCCGAACGGTTAGGGATTATAAATTGATTTACAGAATTTTAGACCATTCAATTGAAGTAATAACTGTTTGGGACAATAGAAGGAATCCTGGAGATTTAAAAATTAATGAATAGCGTTAATTTGATAGGCATGGAACAGTTCATTTTCTATATTTAACCTCAGGCTTTAAGGGGGCTTTGCAGAACCATGACTTTGTTTTCGACTTCATTCGTCGTGGCTCCTCATTGCACCGCAGGTATGCCTTTTGCCACAGGGATCCCTTTGGGAGAAATGGGCGTCAGTAATGCAAAGGCCTCTTTAAAATAGTCATCATATTTTCACAGATCATTCATTTTTAAATGGTCTGTAAAATGGTATACTCTTTTATTGAAGTGCAAAGGCCTCTACAAATGAAAACGTGATTGCTCCAATTTTGCTGAATGCGAAACTGAATGTCCGAAAGGAATTTCCATCTCCGCCATTGCCGAAATGCACCGCAATTATATGAAGGCGGCTTTTTCAGGCGTAGAGGCGTGATAGCATACACCTTATATTGGAATTATATTTTGACTAAAGGTATGAGAATTTATCTCATACCTTTTTTAGTTTGGGTTGATGAAGAAGACTGATCAAAAAATGAGTGAATTATTTAAAAAGGCTCAAGAAAACCTGCACGAATACTGGGGTTTTGAGCAATTTCGCGAGGGACAGGATGAGGCCATCAAGTCTGTGTTTAAAAGCAGGGATACGTTGGTGCTTTTCCCCACCGGTGGCGGTAAATCGCTTTGTTATCAGATTCCGGCTACCGTTTTTGAAGGGATGACGTTAGTTATATCACCCTTGATTGCATTAATGCAAGACCAAGTGCAGCAGTTAAATGCGCGAGATATTCCCGCGACCTTTATCAACAGTACCATTTCATTATGGGAGGTTGAGCAACGGCTGGTTAATGCACGCAATGGCATGTATAAATTATTGTATTGTTCGCCGGAGCGTTTAAGCACTACCCTTTGGGAAGCTGAGCTGCCGAACTTAAATATTGAACTTGTAGCCATTGATGAAGTGCATTGTATCTCTGAATGGGGACATGATTTCAGGCCCAGCTATCGCAAAATTCGTCCCGCCTTGGAATCGCTCGATGCTTCGGTAAGCTGGCTGGCGCTCACGGCTACGGCCACGCCCGAGGTGCGCGATGATATCATTGCAAACCTGCAGTTTGATGAACCGTCCGTTATTTCCAAAGGATTTGACCGCCCCAATTTAAAATGGTGGGTTGCCGAAGGGGTGAAGAAAGATCAAAACCTTATTCGAAGTGTTGAGAAGGCCGCCCCCAAAGGATCAGGGATTATTTACGGCGGTACGCGTCGCAACTGCGAGCGTCTGGCCAATATGCTTCAGGGCAAACTGGGGGTTAAGACAGCGGCGTATCATGCAGGCGTGGAGTCAAAAGATCGACAAATGATACAGCAGGAGTGGATCAATGATAAAACCCCGCTTGTGGTGGCAACGAGCGCCTTTGGTATGGGCATTGATAAAGCCGATTGCCGCTATGTGATTCACTACGAGATGCCGTATTCTCTGGAAGCCTACTACCAGCAATCCGGCCGCGCCGGTCGCGACGGGGCCGAGAGCTTTCCACTGCTTTTATTTAAAGAGGCGGATGCCCACAAAGCGCGAAAACGCATCCAGGAATCCTATCCGCAAAAAGAGCAGCTGCAGAAGGTTTATGACGCCATGTGCGATAGTTTTGAGCTCGCGGTGGGAGCGCTTGAAGAAGAAATGCAGGAAGTGTCGATTCCGACGCTTAAAAAACGAACGAAGATGCCATCGAACATCATACGGGCGGCTTTAAAAACACTTAAGCACTTGGGTATTATTGATTTAGCTGACTATGTGGTACCTCAAATGGGTGTGCAGTTTATTGTGAATCCCGATTATCTGCGCGAACGTATCAAGACGGAGAAAAATGCTAAAAAGGCAGCGTTTATGGACACCCTTTACCGGCAATTTGGGGGGGAGGCTTTTGAGGAGATCAAATATATGAAGCTGGATTATGTAAAAAAGAAACTTGATGTTTCTGAAAACGGACTTATCAAAGGATTACAGGTACTGCAAAATCACGACCAGGTGTTACAATTTGAATCAATAGGCGAATTACCGCTGATACGTCCGGTGGAAGAGCGGCAGCGTACACTTAGACTGAACAAAGAAGAGCTTGAAAGTCACCGCAACAGTTTGCTGCAAAAACTGGATTATATGATAGGCTATATTGAAACTGAAAATTGCCGTGAGGTCTATATTCGGACGTATTTTGGTGAAGAAAATGTGTCTGATTGTGGACATTGTGATAATTGCTTGAGTCAAAAAAGCACGATCAACCACCAGATCAATGCAAAGGGAGTGGAGGAAATTAAAAAGATGCTGGAGCGAAAGAATGCTACGGAGGGAAATCTAAGAAAACGATTACAGTGGAGCAGTTCCAAGCTCAACTATTATCTATCCTATTTAAAAAGAGAAGACAAAGTAAGGTCTGAGGGGAAAAAATACCGATGGAAAAGCGATGCTACTTAGATGCGCCGGAGTCGCTCGTAGCGGTTGAATCTTCCGGGCCTAACCGATCTTTTCGCAGCTTTTCAATAGCGGTGCTGATGCGTTTGCTTTGGTTCTCAACATCCTGGCGATAGTAGCGATGACTTTTTTGAAATTGTTGGTCGGAGGTCTCGTACTTCTCAAAGATTTCACGGCGTATGCTGTCGGCAGAAAGGGAATCTAATTCAGCTTTTTGTTGGTAGCTTTTTAGCAGCTGTAGCTCAACCATCAAATCGGTGTAGGTCTCTTCATTAAGTACGTTGTTTGGTGCACCGTTTCGGCAGGCAGCGGTTGCCAGGCATAGAAAAAGAAAAATCAGTCCCCGTTTCATTACTGCTCTTCCGGAGGTTTGGGGTTGAGCGGACGCATCACCACTTCGTTAATGAGCAGATTATCAGGCGTTTCTATCACCCCCGCAAGCGTGACGGCAATATCGCGCGGCTGCATCATATTGGGGTGCGTGTCAGCCCCGTCCACATTATCAAAAAAGTGTGTATTTACCGAGCCCGGAAAAAAGCAGCTTACTTTAATACCATCGTAGCGAATTTCCTGAAAAAGTGATTCACTGAACCCCCGCACCGCAAATTTACTGGCATTATAACCGGTCATTTTAGGGTTGCCCACTTTGCCCGCAATGGATGCAATATTTACGATGTGACAAATATTTTCATTGGCTTTCATCAATGGTACAATTTGGCGGCACATGTAAAAAATACCGCTCACATTGGTATCCATCATGGCATGCCACTCTTCAAGCGGCAACTCATCTACATCACCAAAAAGCCCCAGCCCCGCATTGTTTACCAATACATCCGGGGAATGTTCATCGGTAAAGCGCTCATCAACCCATTGTTCAATAGCGCTGTGATCGGTTACATCAAGCGCCACCGGTTGAAACCGATTCCCGAATTCTTCATGCAGTTTATTTAGCTTATCTTCATCTCGCGCAATGCCATACACCGAGGCGCCTTTATCAATAAATATTTCGCTGAATGCCCGGCCAAGGCCACTGCTGGCGCCGGTTACAACGGCAATTTTATCTGTCAGTTTCATAAATAGATGTATTGAGGGTCAACGGTATGATGTTGATAACGTCTTTAATATCAGTCTTAATATACTTTAAATCACGGGGTGATGAAAAATATAATGCCGGAAACAGTATGTTGTTAAAGAGACCTTTGAAATACCCGCACCATTCAACCTTGTCATCGTCCCACTCATGCCGGCGCCTAAACTACGCCAAAATATTGCTTACCATAATTTTATGCATAAGCTGGCTTCGATTAGCAGGTCCACTCCGGCATGAAAGAGGCCCACAAAAGATCAAAACCATGTAGGCCGATTTGCCTAATCGGCCCGTATGATTTGCCCTTCGCATCTGTCGTGGAGCGAAACACACCCCGACCTTCCGAAAACCGCGAAAGCCCACCCCTCTTGATAGAGGGGAATTTATACTTTCTCCAACAGATGGAGGCCACCACGGAGGTGGATTCCATCGAATATGGCCGCGGTGCGGTCCACTTTTCAAGTGGGCTGCACCTTTTTTACTCCCAAATGTAGGCCGATTTGCTTAATCGGCCGGTATGATTTCTTTTCCACTCGGTCAAGCTGACCGAGCTGCGTACGGTTTTACGTAAATGGGGCCGCCTGCCCGATTAATATTGTCATCCCGAACGCAGTGAGGGATACCGACAGTAGTTGGTGCAAGTTCTCAAATGCATAATATTGTTCGGAGGTACTCCCAAGGAATGCAAGCACAACCTCCTCACAAGGTGGTGATTTTTTTTCCAGATGCTGGCGCAAGCGTCCGCTTGTGACCAATAACCCGCCGATGCCGCAAGTTTATAACAACATCTCGTGGCTGACCTCTGGTTGGCTACGACTTATAGCATCTATCTCGTTCCGCACCGGAGATACGGAACGAGATAAAAAGACAAAACAAATGTAGGCCGATTTGCTTAATCGGCCCGTATAACTTATCTACTGGGGCAAGCTGCCTAATAGATAAATAACACACCCCGGGCTCCGCAAAAAACCCGCGGAGCCCACCCCTCTTTTTAGAGGGGAATTATCCTTGCTGTCTTTTTAGTTTACAGGCCAGGCAAAAATGTATGCAAAAGTGACGGTTGAATTCCCCTCCGCCGGAGGGGTGCCGAATGAAATAAGGCGGGGTGGGTTGAGGAATACAGCTGTTATCTGCTTCCGCACGTCGGTTAAAAGATTAAACGATTGTAGGCTGATTTGCCTAATCGGCCCGTATAATATGCTTACCTACTCGGTCAGGCTGACCGAGCTACATATGGCTTTACGTAGATCGGGCATCCTGCCCGATCATTTTGGATTGTGATGTAACCAGCACTTACGCCCCCTTATCCATTTCCAGCCTGTTTGTATAGGCCATGCCACACCCTCATCCTGCACCGACTCTTGTCGGTACATCCTTCTCCCCGAGGGAGAAGGACCGAGGTTGAGGGGGCATTTGCGCTTGGGGCTCCTTTTAAATAGCTTCTTTTTTGTTAACGGTAATTTACGTAATGCATCATGGATACCATTGGTTTTAAAGGGGTACTTCTTTTGGGCATCGGCCTTGCGGGCCTCCTGGCCGGCTGCTCCGACAAGGGTGGCGGGGTGGAACCCGACCCTGAGTACACGATTACCTTCGTGGCTGCTGAGGAAGAAACCAGCCAGAATCTTTCTGGCGTTGACTTTAACAGCACGCAGAAATCAAAGCAAAATGCCGCCTCCATTAGCGTTACGGCCACAAGCGGCACGAACGTGACCATGACGGCAGACAAGGACGGCTACCTGAGCGGTAGCGAGTCTGAAACGATAACCCAGGGAAACGATGGTCGCACGGTAGCGATCGCGCTTAGAAAAGACAACCCGGAGACGGTAGTGGTGAGCTACGAGATCCGCACAAGCGGGAGCGATACGCTTGCCGTCGGCGATGTCTATAACCAGGAAACCGGTGAGACGCTGGCTTCTGGAGCCGCTTCCGGCACCATCCCGCTTCCCTTCTCGGATGAAGCTACGACACTTTGTGCAGCGCCGCAGTATTTTGCGGAGGGCTGCGTAGAAGTAACGCCGGACGCTGATAAAAGCCGGACCATCCGGATTACCCGAGAAAGCGTGGAGATATCATTTACCGTTAACGATAAATCGGGAAACTCGGTTGAGGATCCGGAGATTGTCGTTGAGGCCGGCCAGGGCGAGATGTATACCTACAGCAGTGGTGAGAGAACGCACGCCTTTGGCGCGCGGGCCGGAAGCCGCGGCGTCTCCGTCGCAGCGGAAGGCTTCATTACCAGCGAGCGGACCCTCGCGGCCGCCGAGAGTCACGACCTGAGCGTCGAGCTGGAGCGCAAGGAGAAGCAACCGGCCTGCAGTGATGGCATTGACAACGATGGTGATGGCCTCATTGACGAAGCCGATGGCGGCTGTGTCGCCAACGACTCACCGACCCCTGACCCCACCGACCCCGACTGGGTCTATGACCCGGAGGATGAGAGTGAGGAGTTTCGGGTGGTTGGGAATGATCTTGGATTCTCATCGAGTCGCAGTGCTCTTGTTTCAAGCAAGGAAGGCGAACGTACGCGTGGATTGTTTGGCAATAATTTCCCCGAAACAATTAGGTTTGCAGTTGGGAAAATAGAATTCTATCTGGGAAACAGTATAAAAGAAAACCAAAGCGGTGAAGCGTTTGCCATCAGGTTCCAGTGTGGACCCGAAAATGAAAGCCGAGAGGATCACAGTAATATAATTGTGAGTGATATCGTGCCGGATGATCAAAGCATTGATGGCCGGCGCGAGTCGCCCGTTCACGGCTTTACCCGGGAGATCCTGCAGAACGGTACCGACTGCGGCTTCTTTGCCGTTCATGCTACTGAGGTACGCGACGAGCCGTTTGGTGACGGTAATGATGATGTTGTCTTCTACACACCAAATGAAGATGCTTCGTTCCGCTACCGCTACGGCTACGAGCCGGAAGATGCGCAGTAGTAGCGTCGACATGACGTAATAATCTTAATTTTTAAACATAAATGCCCTACCGACTTTATCGGTGGGGCATTTTTATTTCCAGCCGTTTCCCCGCAGCTGTTTGCGAGCAAACAAGCTGGGCTGGAATAAATCCAGGAGTAATGTGCTGGACTGCGGAAGCTCTACGAGCTTCCTTGCTTTATATTATTTATGCTGCGAGCAATACGATTGCGAAGATGACCCTTGGTAGAACCATGCTGCTTGATCTTCCTCTCTCTGTCTTTAGCATCCTGCTTGGACTTATAGGCTTCATAGTAGACAAGCTGCCAGTCGGCAGCTTGGGCGGTGGATGTGTTTTGGCCAGCTTGATGCTCAGAAACGCGGCGGTTCAGGTCTTTTGTACAGCCGTAGTAGCACTTATCAGCATCCGGGCTGTAGAGGACGTAGACGTAGTACATTGCTATTAAAACTATGGGTGCATTACTGCGCCTCGCCATCGCCACCGCCATCGATCGGCGTGATCTCAGGGTCGTCATCACTTCCGCCGTCTCCACCACCAGAGCCTCCATCCCCACCGGAGCCACTGCTGGCATTGTCGTCATTGTCGCTGGTACCGGCGCAGAACTCGTTTGGGTCGCCAAAGCAGCTAACGACGGCGCTGGAGTTGTTGTCGACGGTGGAGCCGGCACCGTTGGAGACGGTCAGGTCAATATCGAAGGTCGTCTGGCAGGTCCTTGAGGGGTCACACGGCCCATCGTAGACAACAAAGGTAGTAGTTTCATTGTTGGGATTGTTGATTTGGTGGATCGGAATGCCGTCATCACCACTGGCAGTAACTTGCTCAACGTTCCACTGGTAGGTGAGGTCGCCGTCTCCGGAGCTTGCCGAACCATCAAGCGTGAATTCGAATTCCCCGCCAGAGGTGCGTCCTCTGCTTAGAATTGTGGCGTCGGCTACGGGCGGCTGGTTGGCTTGTGAGACCGAGACGCTGCGGACCTGGCTGTCGGTGACCCCACCGTCGACGGTGGCTTCATTGACGTAAATATCGGCAGGTAGGCCGGGATTGATAACGATGGTGATGGGAACATCGACGAAGCCGATGGTGGTTGCATCGGCAATGAATCACCGACTGCTAACCCGCGCTCTCTCGACTGAGAAATCTATGTTTTTAAAACAATAAAAATCGCCTTTAGCTATGCAAAACACCGAACAGTAGGCTCTGCCCCGGTGTTGTTCATTCCTCGATGGTTACCTTCTCGAGACGTTCCTGAATTACAGCATTGACCATATCCAGGGCTACCTCATTTTTTCCCCCGCGTGGAATGATAATATCAGCGTAGCGTTTACTGGGTTCTACAAACTCAAGATGCATGGGGCGAACGTGTTTTTCATACTGCTCAAGTACGCCCTCCAGGCTTCGCTCACGCTCTAAAATATCACGCCGAATACGGCGCAGCAGGCGGATGTCATCATCGGTGTCCACAAAAATTTTGATATCCAATAGGTTCCGCAGCTCTTTTTCGCTGAAGATAAGAATGCCATCAACCAGTATAATTTTCTTAGGGTGAATCAAGGTTCTGTCATCACGCCTGGTGTGTTTGGTAAAATCGTAGATGGGTACCTCAACCTGGTAGCCTTCTTTCAGGGCATCTAAATGACGGATCATCAGTTCCGTTTCGAGTGATGCGGGATGGTCAAAATTATGGCTGCTGCGTTCTTCGATGGAAAGATGTTTTAGGTCGCGGTAGTACGAATCGTGCTGCAGGCACACCAGCTCTTCGGCCCCGATGGTATCAACAATATGATTAATAACGGTTGTTTTGCCGGAGCCGCTGCCGCCGGCCACACCAATGATAATGGGTTTCATTGCTGAGGGGTTGGGTTAAAATGCTGGCTTTTTTCAAACTGTTCTTTGTAATTTCGAATAGCCCGAAAGATGGCCGAAGCAATAATGCTTTGTCCGTAATTGCTTTTAAGATATTCTGCCTCGCTGGGGTTCGTGATAAATCCCGTTTCTATTAAAATGGCAGGCATCGAGGCGTGATATAAAACTACAAATCGAGCTTGCTTCACGCCCCGCGACCTCCGCTGCGCCCGGTTTTTAAACTGGTCCTGAACCAATGCCGCCAGCCTTTCACTGTTGGCAATATAGCCGCTGTTAGCCAGTTCATAAATAATTAAATCTTCCTGGCTTAGTTTATTGCCAGTGCTTTCGTCATCATCGCTCACTACATTATTTTCTCGTTTCATAACTTCCAAAGCCGTTTGGCTGCGCTCGAGGCCCAGAAAATAGGTTTCTGTGCCATGCGCCTGATTGGCCCCGGCGGAATTGGCATGAATAGAAACAAACAAATCACCATCAGCACGGTTTGCAATGCGGCCTCGTTCCTTAAGGCTTTCTAAAATGGTAACATTTTGGTTCTTTTTCACTCCCACCAAATAATCATCATCACGCGTATAAACAACCTTCACATCCGGCAGGTATTTATTAATGTATTCTCCAACTTTTTTGGTGATGTCAAAGACTATATTTTTTTCATATGTGCGCCTGTGCCCGATGGCTCCAACATCGCGGCCGCCGTGTCCGGCGTCTAACACGACGGTATCAAACTTTATTTTATCCTTCACTTTTTGATAGCTGGTATCAATGGCGGGTGTATTATTTTCAGCTTCTCCTTCGGCAGTCAGCGGTGTGGCCGGTATCGCTGCATCCGACCACCCGAAGGGTTGCATGGACTTAATGTAGTTGGCAAGATCCTGTCCGCTTGTTTTGGTGAGCCCGACCAATATATCATCAGTGCCCGCATCGGGGTAGGCATCGGCCTTGAAAAATGTGTCATTGGTGAGAAAAATGTCCACGCCAATACCGCCTTCGATGGCGTAGAAATCAACCTGTTTAAAGATCTGGCGCTGTACGGCCATGCGAATATCTTTGGTGGTAATACCATTGCCGAGCAGCTCAAGCTGTACAAGATAGGCCTGCGGTTGCGAAAAATTGATAGATGATGTTTCTTCATCGAGGTGAAAACGCACCACGTGGCCTCTATTATCACTGCGTTCAGCTGATGAAACATATTTGAGCGTATTCTTTTGTGCCGAACAGGAAAGCGGGATTAAAACAAGCACCAGCAGTATCCAGCTATTTATAATGCGGGAGGAATGCCGGGGGGGTATAGCCGGGGTTAAATTTTTATTAATCACGGTGGGCAATGGGTGCATTATTCATGATGAATTTCTGTAAGCGAGCTTTGAAATATCCTATATATTTCGACTTCGTCCAGCAGAAAGATTGCTGGACTGCGCTCAATATGACGTCACTCTGAGCGCAATGAGCACCGATTTTAATCGGGCAAATGAAGTCGAAGAGTGTTTATTCGATTATACAAAGTCTTCTTCAATTAATTTAGCTAATATTCCGTGTTTTTTAAAAGGGGGCTTTGAAATACCTATGGTTCGACCTCCCCAAACCCCTCCTAAAGATTTAAGAGGGGTTTATAAGGAAGTATTTCAAAGCTCCCTAAAAGCGGTTATAAAGATTGCAATCGTTTTAAAATATGGTAGATATACCTTTATAAATAGCTCTTTCTTAGCCATATGGCAAACATTATTGAGTATTATTCCCGTTTTCGGGAGCTTATGCCGAAATAAGGAAAATGGTGGGTTCTTTGTGAATGGAATCCGGCTTCTTTTTTTCCCATTCACTAACAGGTTGAGAAATAATCGACTCATCCGGCAGCGTTAAGTTCGTAGCTGTACAGAAGCGGGTTTGCGCATTACAAAGTGCAATCACGTCTTTTACAATTGCATCATTACGGTGCGGAGCCTCCATAAAAATTTGGGTGGTACCGGTTTGCTGTGATTCTTGCTCAAGTTGCTGAATGCGCCGTCTGCGCTCGGCTTTTTCGATGGGCAGATATCCGTGGAAACAAAACGACTGCCCGTTAAACCCCGAGCCCATCAGCGCGAGCAAAATAGAGGATGGGCCCACCAGCGGTTCAACAGTAATATTTTGGGCATGCGCCATTTTGATAAGTTCAGAACCGGGATCGGCCACGGCCGGGCAGCCCGCCTCGGAAATTAAGCCGGCATTTTGGCCCCGTTTTAAGGGGTTCAAAAAAGAAGCCGCTTCCTGCGGGTGCGTCTTTTTATTGAGCCGCAAAAAATTGATTTTGTATTCGGGCACCGTTTCACCCACCCATTGGAGGTAGCGCGCGGCCGTTTGCACATTTTCAACAATCAGCACATCAAGCCGGCGGATAACATTGAGTACATAATCCGGAATGGTATTATTTTCGGGCGTTTTGCCCAAGGTATTGGGAATCAGGTAAAGGGTGCCGTGGGTTTTATTTTTACTCATCATCAACGCGCTCTATAATCAAAGTTTCGTCTCCTGCGGTAGATTTTCTACGCACGTAGCGATGAACCAGGTACGCCACAAAAAAAGCAATAAAAAAGCCCACAGATGCCATCGCCAGGTTGGTGAGCGCCAATCCTTTTTGGGTGCTGTAGGTTGGAATCATGACGATATCAACAAAGGCCTCTTTTTTATAGCGTATGGGAATGACGCCCAATTTGCTAATTGCTCCGGCCATCTCAACGGGCAGCGAAAGCTTTTCCTGAAACTCCTCTCCATTTTCCGTTTCAAAGGCCAAAACCACATAACCGTTGGTTTGAGCCGCAATTTGTTTCAGGTCATAATCCACCACATCCGCCACATAGCTGTTGCCATTATCATAGGTATCTACCACGCTGTAAAACACGGCGGCTTGATGCAGGCACAAAAAGAGCAAATAGCCGGGCAGCAGCCCAATGGCATATAAAAGTTTGTAGGAATTCATGGGGTTGAAGAATTTTTTGCGCGGGTTGATTCATTAATCTGCCTGACTGTAGCCTCTCTCAAGGCCGGGTCCCAAATCAGGCGTTGCTCAAAATCTTGGTGCATAAGATTACTGCTCATATGAAACCAAAAAGCCACCTGCAGATCATCAAAAAACACAGCCTGTGCAAAAGGTTCCTCGCTGTAGGTAGAAACCCCAAAATCGATGCCGTTTACCAGCCCCATGCGGTTATCATAAATGGCGCCGTATGATTGGAAATCGCTCTGAAGGCGCTCGCTTTTCAGCGGCCAGTCTAAAATATCTTTGATGCGTGTTGAAATATCGGCAGAAAGCAGTGTCTCCTGCTGAATTTTTTTCATCAGTCCGGCCATTTCACTCGCAGTAGTTTTAGGGAAAAAGGCCAGTGCATCCCGCCGCTTGGTAAACTTGATGTCAAGCCCTTCACCGTCTTCAAAACGGCTTAAAACTTCTTCCCGATAGGCTTCATCATTGATGAATTTATCGGTTTTTGCAAAGGTACGTTGTCCAAATTCTGTGCGCGAAAGTTGACTTAGGCTGTCAAAATGAGCTTTGGTTTTCCGATCCTGTAAATTAGGGTTCAGGGTGATGTATAATCCACTAAAAGGCAGCGGTGATTCGGTTTCCCGAATGCCTAAATCATCAAGCAGTTGTTCAATGGTATTGGGGCCTATTTTGAACAGCAGAAAATCGGCCAGTGCAATGTCGTTATAAGCAGCTGTAGCCTCCACAATATGTTGTAAAGATACGGTTGATTGTTCCTCGGGGATCTGCTCACGGAGATGCTGGAGCGCATCATCATGATCGGATTCATCAATATACGGCAGCTGATACTGGTTAATGGCTGAAAGTAAGATCTGTTCACCAGGGTTGAGGGTTCCTTCTTCCACCTGTCGGGCATATTCAATGATGGAAAAAATCACCGATAAACGTCCCATAGTGCGGGGTGTGTGGGTATTGTAAGTGATGGAGGAATCCGGATTGGTCAGTGCCAGAGAAGCTACCGAAACGCGCTCGGGTTGCGCGCCGATATATTCCGTCAGCCCTTTCAGGGAATAGGTTTTCTGGACCCATTCTTGGCCTTCCTGAATGCCTTTTTGATTCTCAAAAAGCGTAAAAAGAGCATTGAGATTAAAGCCAAATACGATGAGAAAAATCACCAGAAAAGCGCCTAAAAAAGCACCGATAAATTTAAGAATGCGCATGGAGGAATTTTACAATCAAAGAGGACGGTCTAATATACGCAAGAAGTAATTCGGAATCAGGTGAATATAGCAAGAAGCGAGAAGTTAGAAGTGGTCTCTGCAAAACCCTGTGTTACGCTGAACCCTGATGTGTCGGGGCAGGCTTTATTTAAGTATCTCAAATTTCGGCTTATGCACATCGAACATAGATCCTGAACTTCCCGAAGGGATACCTGTGGTGAAATTCAGGATGACAAGCTATGTTTTGTGTTATAGGTATACCTACGGTGCAAAGCGCTCTTGAAAGGTTATTTCTTTTTTTTCTCGCTTCTTGCTTTTCACTCAAAACTCAGCTCACAAATCGCATAACTTCGGCACAGAATATGGCCGCGTAGGTTCCAAGCGCATAGCCCAGCACCGCAAGCAGAACGCCCACAGGGGCCAGGGCAGGATGAAAAGCCGATGCCACAATAGGCGCCGAAGCGGCACCGCCTACGTTAGCCTGGCTGCCCACGGCGGTGAAGAAAAATGGCGCGTTAATAAGCTTTCCAACGATAAGGAGCACAATAACATGGACCATTATCCAACATAGCCCAATCAGGAAGAAACCGGGATTTTCAAATATGGCCAACACATCCATTTTCATGCCAATGGTAGCCACCAATATGTACAGAAACAGGCTGCCAATGGTTGATGCACCGGCCCCTTCGAGCTCGCGGGCTTTGGTAAAAGAGAGCACCAGCCCCCCGGTAGTGGAAATTACAATGAGCCAGAAAAATGCAGAACCAAGACTTAAATCTTTGAGTGCCGGATAGTTGGCACGTATCCACGGAGTGATGGTATCAGCCCCGAAATGGCCGATGGCAGTAATGGCAAACCCCACGGCGCAGATGGCGGTGATGTCGGCCAGGGTGGGTATTTTGGCAATGCTTTCTTTATAACTTTCCATTTTCTTTCGCAGTTTGGTGATGGGCGTTGCATCGGCATTGAACCATTTGTCGATGCGATCGGAGATACCCGCACCATACAGCAGAAATCCGAGCCAGATGTTAGCCACAATAATATCAACGGTAATCATAGCGGAATAGAGCTCATCGCTGGGATTGTAAATTTCGTACATGGCGGTTTGGTTGGCTCCGCCGCCAATCCAGCTGCCGGCCACCGTAGAAAGTCCGCGCCAT
>Ga0306900_1000403_pt1 | contig 19448 bp, 20 predicted proteins | sample AntRauMFilla3765_FD_190416 | JGI IMG/M metagenome (GOLD analysis project Ga0306900, IMG submission 190416) | Saline lake microbial communities from Rauer Islands, Antarctica - Metagenome Filla 3 #765 (v2) (version 2) | ecosystem: Environmental > Aquatic > Non-marine Saline and Alkaline > Saline ... | reverse complement strand
GTCAAGGCGGTTGACGAGAAAGTTAAGAAGCTGGTCCTCGTGGATCTCACCGTCTGCTTGTTTGGTTTTAGACACACCTTCAGCAAGCAGACGTTCTAACTAAGCGGCTTTGTGAAGTACTGATACTCTGGAAGGCCGAAGTGAACTGGGGTTAACAGCGAGCGACGCAGTCAGTGATCAATACGCGTGTGAACAACGAGACATCGATGACATGATTGAGGTCACTCCCGATTTACGGGGTAAAACCGTGATCCGATTACTGTGGCAAACCGGATTACGGGCAGACGAAGCCGCTAATCTCCGGATTTCCGCTGAACAAATGAATCTGCCGGAAGATATGGATGACCCGGATGGATTGGACTCCAGTGACTTAGATCGCGACAACCGCACAATCACTGTTCGGGAAGAAATCAGCAAAAACAACCAGGAACGAACCGTCGCATATCAACAGTCACTGGCCGATTCATTCCTCAGTGAGTGGCTTGAACGAGGTAGAAAAAAGTACCGGGACTGGCGAACATCACCATACCTCTTCCCGGGTGATCGTGGCGAACAGATGCGAAACGACGGCATCCGAGATATAGTAGTTGACGCCGCTTGGAAGGTTAACGACGTGAAAGACCGTGACCTGCAAGCAGTAGAATTTGAGGACGCCAGCGGCAGAGAACGCCACCGCGTTACCCCGCACAATATCCGGCATGGCTTTGGAAGTTATCTCGCGAACGACACCCCTGTGGGGATTTGGGAAGTCAGTCACATAATGGGTCATCAAGACGTCGAGACTACGCAGCGTACCTACGTGGATGCCGACACAGACACGGGTGTCCCAGAATTGAAAGAATTCGGCCCGGAGTAACTTGAACTCCATATCTACCTCGGGTTTAAGATCCGTTAGTACTACTCACGATATGGGGGAAGTAGGTAGCCCCCGTGGTTTCTGGTTAGGTGGGTCGGTGGTTCCGACCCAGTCTTCACTAACTGATTAAATGGCTCCGCTGGATTCCTTATAGATCGATCTGTATCTTCCGTGAACAGGAATCTACACTACTCACAGACATTGGAGAGGCACTACTGGTCGGTGGATTGGTTCAGTTTCTTTTATTCGTGAGCTGGCGACGATTGCGCCAAGAACCGTAGTACAATTCTACCAGTCAAAATTAGTGAGTGGATCGATGAAGAAGTGATGTGTATACAGAAATCACTATCAAGCGACTGGAATTGGATCGAAAAGTGTCTACTCCTGAGTATAGCAACGGAACCGCTGTTCAGGCCTAATTGAATCGGAGTGAGTGTTATTGAGTAAGAATCTCGGTTAATTGATACTCATCAGTATCATTTCCATTTATCACTCTGATTGTCACTTTTTCATCCGTAGAATAATCGGAGAGGACCTGTAAACACCGGCCACAGGGAAATTCTTCCTCACTTTCGGTCAAAATCACTGCGTCAACCACTGGGGATTTATTTTCGTCATATCCTTTTAGAACTGCAAGCTCAAGGGCGTGGACATCGTGCGATTGTCCTTGTGAAAGCTGTGTTCCAGATGCAATCATATTGTCTTTAGTTCGAACCGCTGCCCCCATTCCGGAATCATCGGAAGCTTCCGTGGCGGTCTCACGGAGGGATTCCCAACGAGTGTCTGTCTCTCCTTGATTTTGTTCACCCTCGGGTATCCCAAGTTGCTTCGGAGTCAGACGTCGTACCTTCGCGGCAGAGCGATGTGTATTCTGTACGCTGAGTTTCGTTTGTTGATGATTAGTCATATCTCATGAAGGAATCTTTCGTTATTTCAGAGTCACTGGTTCGATACAGGTGAGAGAACGCTTCACCCCCAAATCCGTACCCATACTCATCGAGAAATGCTTCCACGAGAGTTACTGCAGAGGGAGAATCTACCTCAAAGGCATAATCTCGTAGCAGATACGCTGCCAACGATTCCGTTGGAAGTTGTTTTCCATCACACAGATGATGACGAGCAAGTTCCCAGTGACGATTTTCTAAGCCCCACTTCGAATTATGACCACCCTCTTCGATTTCTGCAATATGCATCAGAGGCGCAGTCGAACGGAGCGATGAAGGAGCATAGGTACCAGATACGTTTTTATTGTTCCAAAGAGCGTTCAGTGATGGATTCTCCGCTTGGTTGAACGGCACGAAGTACGGTTTATTAGAGTCGTCCCGAACTCGGAGATAGTCGTCAAAGAACTCGTTGTATCGGAATGACAATTCCGTTGTTCGGTTTTCCAGTGCTGCCTGTTGTTGTAAACAGAGATAGCCGGGGAACATTCGGTGGATTGGTTCTTCCACCAGTCTGTGTAAGCAGTTCTGGACTACGTCCGGCTTCAGAACATATCTCATTTGTATGTAGATAAGGACTGATCTTGCTGGAAATTAGACGTGTCTACGTCAGTGCCGTATCCATTGTACCCAAGGCTGTTTGCTGCTTGGATCGTTGTTCCTGAACCAGCGAATGGATCGAAAACGGTCCCTCGAACCCACTCAGGTTCATCGCATTCACATTTTGCCCAACCGATAGTTGTCCACTCGGGGAAGGTGAACTCCCGAAAGTATCCCCCGAGAACGTCTTTTGCTTCTTTTGCAAGGCGTTGAACATCGTCATCATTCTCTCCAGCACCTACTTGGAACTCTTCAGCTTTGCCCGCATCTGAAATACCTACTGCTTGGATAGCACGAATATGATCCTCTGTCAATTCATCATGCTCTTCGTAGATCTCTAAAGCGCGCCTGGCTTGCTGACGATCCGTATTTAGATCAGTCAATCCTCTTTTCATAATTCGTTCACGCGGTTTGTTACATTTTGAACAGACCGACGGTGGGCAAGCTAACGTAATCGCCCTTCGAACGAGATCGCGGGGATACGGAGCGAGGTGATCGCCAGTATTTCGATCGTGGCTAATTCGCCACACGTCACCGGGGTTTGAACCGTTTCCATACAACTCGGAGTAGCCATGGAGATCGTAGAAATAATTATCTTTGTCTAATACGAGGTGATAAATTACCTCGTGACGAGGGACCAACCGATCCTGTGCTGAAGACGGGATCCCATTATCTTTTGCCCATCTGATTTCGTTCCGAATTGACCAGTTATTCTCCAAAGCTGCGCTTGCAAAGCGACCCGGAATTCCTTGCAGACTCTTATTGTGATATGAATCACCGATGTTGATGAATACCGAACCAGTGGGGCGGAGAAATGTCTTCCAGTGATCCATCGCTTCAATTATATTATCGATATACGCTTGTACATCAGATTCCTGTCCAAGCTGCTCTTCTATTCCGTAGTCTCGCTTTTGCCAATAAGGTGGTGAGGTGACTATGAGATCGACTGAGCTTTCCTCAAGGTCGATTGCATTATCACCATTATCGTCTGGTCCCTCTTTTGGACGAATTTTGGCTGCATTTGCCTCTGATATTTCCCACCACGGATCATGATCTGGAAATTCTCCCTGGCCGTTACGAAGCGTATCTAAGTCTGGAGTAGGATGATCAAAGTATTCTTCTAATTCATTGACCAGACTGATTGCAGTTTCTGGGTGTCTAAGAACATAGTTATACAAATCATCACTCGCTTCAGGATTCTCAGCTCGGTCCATGAAATCAGCGAGTGACACACTGTTCGAATCATCTTTAATATGCTCAGCGATAATTCTTATTGCGCCCTCGACTTCTTCATCTACGTCTGGTAGATCTTCGTTCATCAGGCAGCCTCCCTCAGCGAAACAGCGATATTCATCGTTACTGAGTCTGTTCTTCCGGGGGATATTAGTGGACTTCGTAGTTGGCTGGCTATCACCCAATCAATAATCACGACTCGGTCTCCGAATCATACCGCTCCTTAATCTCTAAAGCTAACTCTTGTATCGGTTCTTCATCAGATGGCCCGAAAACACGCCCATGTAATAGGTCGATTCCCGCATTTGCATACTTTTCTGCAATCTCGTAGACCATGCGCTGATCACGAAGAACGCGGACGTCTCGTTCCTCCGATACTGCAACCGCTTCTACGACAGCTTGTTGCGTTTCGGATAAGCTCGTGCGTCCAAAGTATGCTGTTTTTTCATTCTTGATTTTTTCAGGCATCGTATTCGCTTGCCCGTACCCCAGTGCAGACATGAATAGATCGTGATTCGCAGCATCGAAGAAGGGCGAGTCCTCTGAATTTTGCAGTGACTCAAACATTTCTCGCCGTTCTTCATCGATATGTAGGTCACGCCGAGGCTCACGCTCTTCATACTTCTCGTCAGGAGATTGGCTCATCGGGTGGTCACCTCTGTAACCCCGTCTTGATAATCAAGATGGTATTCATTTGCAACCTCATTTGAGATGTATGCTCTTACGTCTTCATCATATTCTACGTCGGTCATTAGGAAGGTTACCTGCGTATCATCCAAGTAATCAGGTACATTCTGTGCGATCAGTTGCTTGGGTTCACTCGAAATTCTCCCCAAGGGCGTATCGATTACAACCGGTGCTGAAAACCCAGAAATCTTGGAGAGCGCAGCCATGAAAGACAGTGCAAGTACCTGACGCTCACCTGCAGACAGGGAACCCAGATTCTTTCTCCCATCTGGACCGTATAACCGAACTTCATACTCACCCGTCAGTATAACCTCGTAATCCTCGTTCTTCCAAATGAGGTCGTTATAGTACCGCTCAAGTCGAGCCTCTGTATCCCCTCTAACCTTCTCAAGCACCTCCGATTTTATCTCACTAAACCAATCTATAGATTCGTCGAGGAATTCACTCTGCTTGATGAGAAGATTGTGTTCATCCTGTTCCTTCATAGCCTCTCTCCACTCCTCTCGACGCTCTTCAATAACCTCTTTTTGTTGTTCGATTTTACCGTCCAATTCCCCAATATCTCGATCGATACTACTAATCCGGCTCTGGATACTTTGACGCCTCTCTTCTAATCCTTTAGCGCGTTCGTTATCGATAATATCCTCGTCCTCAAGACGGTTAGCGATACTCAATAGCTCGTCCTCATTTTCAGCAATAGATGTTCGCTTATCTTCCAGCTGTTTCAGATCATCAAGCAGGTCTTCAATGAGGTCATCTCCTTCTTCCAGCGCCCTTTCCATCCTTAGTCGGCCCTCGATAGCATCCTGGCTTTCACTCGTTTGTTCGTCGAGTAACTCTTCGATGTGTTCCCGTGCGGACTCACACTCAGATAGATCAGTTCCACAAATGCACTCGTTATTGGAGATCGTCGCTCTCAACAACTCCTCAGTTAGACCAGGAATCCCGTTTTCTGACGCTTCGTATTTTTCTAACTGCTCTATAGCATACGTTAGTGCATTGGTATTATACGCTACCCCACCCGCCTTAGCCAGTGAATTTCCAACGTCCTTTTTTGCACTCAGAAGTTCATCATCTTGCTCGTCCAGCCGCTCTTCAAGATATACCCGACGGTGTTGTGCTTCACGTACCTCGTCATCAGCACTGCCAGCCAGGTCTGTATATACTCCGTCAAGTTTGTTTTCAGCCTCTTCTTTGTCAGCTTCTAAATTAGATTTCTTTGTCTGCAGTCGCTCTAATTCCTGAGATGCCTTCTCTTTTCTCTTTTGTAGATTTTCAATATCTCCACCCAGTTCAGATGATTCCGACTCAAATTCTCGTTGGACTTTTTTAAGATGATCTACAGCACTATTGACTAACTCTATATGTGAAATGTCCAGCACTGCAGCACGCACAAGATCCGTGTAGCCTGTTTTGAAGAACTCGTCCAACTGTTCTCCATCGAATAAAAAGTACTCATGAACGTGAGTGGGAAGGATCTCCTGAAGAATGTTCTCTGGATTGGGATTCGGTTTCCAGTCATTCCCTCCGCCAATGCGTTGTCGAAGTCTCAAGTCACCTATTGAGCTATTATACTGAGGCTCTCGCCGCTCGTTTACTGTAATATCCTCTTGACGTGCAGTCGAGAATGTTCGCCGGAATGCATACTGTGGCTCCTCTTTGCCCAGTACAATCTCTATGTGACCTTGTACAGAATCTCCAACTGAGAGGTCCTGTAAGCGTTTCTTACTGACCAAGGGGTCGGAATCCAGACCTTCTTCATCATTCGAATCTGTGTGGGTTTCCTCCCCATAGAAGCACAACGTAATTGCATTCAGGATATTCGATTTCCCAGAACCATTCTGTCCTTCAACGATATTGATGTGCTTGTCAGACGAGTTTCTCAGATCGATTGTCTGATTATCTACATACTGCCGATAATCTTCTATTTCAATTTCGAATATCTGTATATTATTCATCACTGTAGTCACCAAGAGATTCGTTTCCTACATAATCGTCAACAAGACTCTTGTATTGATCCGCATATTCAGCACGTGGTTCGTTAATAATATCTCGCTCATGTTCCAGCACACTTCTCATAAAAGACCGAATATCATCATCCTCGATTTCATCCACACGCTCAAGAATTAATGAATGGACCTCGGAATCATTCATATTGTAATTCAATCATCAGCATTCATCCATATCAAATTTGCCATACTAAATACCATAGGCAATTCTGATGTCCTCAATCTTATTTCGGGCAGCATACTCATTATCTGCCGTGCTTGCGAATTCCTCGAACCTCCGCAGTTCCTTTTTCAGAATGTACTTTTCAGAATTTGCTATACTTTCGTCGGGGTTTAAAGTCGGCACCACCAGCATGTCGAAGATAACAGCACGGTCTTTGTTTGGTGTTTGTCGGAGAACTCGGCCTCGTCGCTGAATGAATTGCATCGGGTTACCAGAATTAGCCATTAGTATCGCGGTACGTGTCTCCGGGACATCTACACCCTCATCAAGGCATTTCATTGCGACAAGAGCATCGTACTCACCCTCTCCGAATCGCGTCAATAAATTCGCTCGAAGTTGGTCACCCTCTTCATGGGTGAAGCGGTGATGCATAACACCGAACTCGTTCAATATCTCACCAACAGTATCGATCTGATTAGGGTTTGTGTAAACCAATAGATGTTCGATGGGGTCCAATTTCCGGAGAATATCTCGAAGGGCACTATATTTATTGATTGCTCGTTTCACAATATCGGCACGCTGTGAGCGTAGTATCTGTACATCCTCATCATCTGCATCCTCGTCTGATGCCACCGCTGCTACCGACTGCGTCATTTTTCGATATTCTTCTAATTCGTCTTCGTCCATCTCAACGACAATTGGATGGTACTCATATGGTGTCAGATACTCTGGAATCGCATCTTCTAACGAGTACTCATACGTTACTCCGCCAAAATAATCTAATAGAAACTCCGACCCCTCTTCATCATAGTATCTTTCTGGTGTAGCAGATAGCCCAATTCTCGCATTATATGTCTCTAATAACCCTTCCTGACGCTTTTCAGATCCAAGCCCATGAACCTCATCACCGATGAGAATCGCTTTTTGTGAGAATTGACGTATTTTTTCTCGAAAATGCTCTCCAGAGAGTGTCTGATGAGTTGTAATTAGGCATTCATAGTCGGAGACTCCTAATTCCAAGTTTGAGACTGCTCTTGAAAGATCGCGTTTCCAGTCTGGGTTTTCAGAGTGATAGGTGAATTTCGGCTGTGAAAGGCCAAATAGATCCATCTCCTCTGACCATTGTCTGGCCAAGTGTTTCTGTGGAACAGCAATCACACAAAGTAGTGGATCATCAATAACATCGGTGTATTCATCAAGAGCTGCAAGAGCGGTGAATGTCTTTCCAGTCCCAGTCGCCATCTGAAACAGCCCTTGATTCTCATTAGCGAACCATGCATCGACGGCATCCCGTTGGTAATCCCGTAAGGTGATTTCTGACTCCTTTTCTGAAGTTATCTCTGGGGCTTGGTAGGGACGATTATTACTGTCACGAAGCTCTGCGATGTCATGGCGAACTCCCTCCGGAATCGTATAGAGATTCACATTCTCATCACGCCCTTCCCATAGCCGCTCGAATCGATCTTCTTGATGATCAACTCCCTCTTTTTCTCGGGAACTTATCCAATCGCATTCCACGGTATACGCTTCGTAATTCCGAAGAGCCTGCTGACTATCATTTTGGCTCCCATGGAACGAGACACGGTTCCCATTGTAATCATACATAATACCGAATTTGTCGTGGAAATCTCCAGATAGATTTTTTGTTGGAACTGCTAATCGTATTTCGAGTAGTCCATCAGCAATCATCCAAGCAATAGCATTTCTCGTCTCGTATTCGAGATCATATCGTAGGTTGGTGATCGTTTTATCAAGTGACTCTTGCAAGATTTCATCGCTCTTTGCCTGATCCCCCTTTAATAGTGCTTTCCAATCCTCTTCCTCAAGAATTGGACTCATTATCCACTGTACCGTTCCACCATTCTCAACTAAATCTGCGATTCCACGAGCAGCAGATCGAACCCAATTCGAGGTGAAATAGCCGACACCACGTCTGTATTTTTTAGATCGAGAAAGTAGGGGTACGTAGAAATCTTCAATAAAGTCATCTGAGGAAGAATCAATAACTCGTGGGAACTCAAGATCGGTGAAATCACCCTCGGAATCCATTCTTGGATTGTTTTTAGCGTAATAGGTGAAAAAACATATACCTACTACAACAGCTATGGAGTGAATTTGACTTCTATTAGTAAACCAAGATATGTGGTGAGATCGCCGCTGGCCGTCCACACTTGTGCGTTCCAGTGACCAATAAACCGAGCATGCAGTGACTTAGGGAAGCACCGCGAAGTGTCTGGGTTGCTGTGGTTGAAGAGCGTTCGTGTACTCCAGTGTGCTACATCAGCCCCCGAATCGGGGTGTGGTGACCGGAGTGGTAGGGCCGACTTGTTTCCGGTACCACCAATCATGTTGTGTTTATCTGGACCCGCGTCAATCGCGGATCGGGTGTAGTGACTCATGGATTCTCGCAGGTGTGTGGGTGCACCGTGACGCGATTGTGGGCGGTGCGCGAGCGTTCTGGGGTCATGATAGCTCGGACGCTCCCTACGGTCGCTACAGCAATCCGCTAACAGTAATGGCGGCTACCGCTTTTCCGGAGGTGATTGGTCGCTTCAGATCTGACTTCTGTTCTTTTTTGCTTCTCCTGTTCCTCTGTTCTACTCTTGTTCTATTGTTCCCTTTTCCTGACCCCTCTGTCTTTTTTCTCCCATCTTCTTTCTCTCTTCTTCCTCTCCCTTTCACCTCTCCTCTTCCTGCTCTCGATCCCTCTCACCCCTCTTGATCTCTGATCTTTCTCTCCTGCTTTTTCCCGATTTTCCTTCCCTTCTTCATTTTCTGCCTTAGTACCCGAGCGATTTTGACGGGTGGCTCACGTAACCGTCTGATCTGTAGGTGTTGAGTTACGATCACCGCGTAACGCGCAACGGGCCACGTTACGCGCTACTACTCATTACGCGATTTCGGGGAGTACTACCGTTTTCTGGTCGGTTTTTACGCCCGGAACGTAACGTTCTGCGCAACTTTTATAGGAGTTTCTTCCATGCCAATTAATATAATATGAAGCACAAGGATACGCGACTCGACTCGGATGCACTACTTGTCCTCGACGCCCTGAGCCGACAGGACGACCACCGACTCACAACAAGCGAAGCGAAAACCGTGACCGGAATCGACGATAACGACCACGTCCGCCGCCGCTTCCAGAAACTCGACGCGGCGGATTTAGTGACTCTCGACAAAGACAAGAACGCGCCGACTCCCATTCCGCCGACGCGAGCGACACTCACAGACGAGGGCGTTTCGAAGGCCGAGTCGTGGGATCTCGACCCAAAATCTACGGATATTCGGAGTGCTGAGGAACGGTTGCTTCGTGTTGAGCGGCGGCTGGATGATCTGGACAATCGGCTCAATGAGATCGAGGATGCAGCGACTAATCATCCTGAATCGATGCCGGAGTTACTGGAAGCGCGCAGGCTGGTGGCGACGCTGAATGATTATGCCGTTGCAGAACTGGACGCAGATCTGGGGAAGTATTATCCGGCAGAGAGTTAGGCGACGAGGGTGCAGTGATTGAGGTTTTTCCCATTAACTGTGTGGATGCTCCAAAACGACAGCAGGTGAGTGAGGTTGTGGTCTGGTTTTGGTGGCTTTGTTGAAATCCTATTCTTCGAACATATTCTCATGCGAAACATCTGATCACTGATGCCTGCGTGTTGACCAGCCAACTGCTTAGCATATCAAAATATTTCGACAGTCTTGTGAGAGACATAGCACGGTCCTACAGTATGTGTTTGTTTAATACCCGGTTTCAAGAGGTAAGCAATCCTGTACGAAAATATGTTAGACAGTAATATGACCTGCGATTACTTACTGGACGCAGATGATCCCGAAACGTGGGACGGAGAACAGGGAGACGAATGCCACGTTGATGAAGAAATTCTGAATGAACATGGTCTGTGGGGTTGTCCACACGAGGTTGCTGGAGAAGTCGATGGAGAGCATCTATGTCTTTTTCATTTGCCAGTAGATAAAAAAGACGACGAGAGGGTTGTTGAAGCGTTTTTAGAAGTGGTCGAAGGCGCCGATTCTACAGATTCAAAAAAACAAGGACAATTCCTCGGGGGAAGGTTTGGTAAATTTGAATTAAGTGAGAATACCACGGTAATGCAAGATTGTCTGATTAACCTATCTCACGCAGTATTTGATGAAATTAAAGCTGAACAGACAGAGTTTGGAGGGGATCTTGTCTGCCGGGGTATAAGGGTCAATAGACAAGTCAATTTTAAGCAAGCCGTGTTTAGGGGAAATGCCGTCTTCTGGGATGTAGAGTTTGGTAGCTTTGCTGACTTTGAGTTTGTGGAATTCAAGGAAGCTCTATCCTTTGAGAATGCAGATTTTGGTTTGTTAACTGACTTTTCATATGTGACTTTTGAAGAAGTTTCCGATTTTTCAGGGAGTGAATTCGAAGGAGATGTCAATTTTCTCTATGCGAATTTCAATGATATTGTGTTGTTTGAATCCGTGAAATTTGGTGGGGATGCTACATTCGACTCTGTGGAATTCAGCGACGGCGTCAGTTTTGAGGACACTATCTTTGAACAGAATGCCGAATTTTGGCGATCAGAGTTTTTCGGCAGAAGTGATTTTGAAAATGTGAATTTCAATGGAGAAATGCATTTTGAACAATCTGAATTTTATGAATATGCCAATTTTGTCGGTTTAACACTTGATGGCTGCGAATTTGACCACGCGAATCTCACTGATGTGGAATTCACGAACACGAGTCTTTGCGAAGCAAATCTTGAATCAGCAATGCTGAGTCGAGCAACCCTACTCGGCACAGACCTACGCGGCGCAAAACTTAATGGTGCAGTACTCGGAGATGTACGGATTAATGCAGACACCCAATTTCTCGGCCATCCCAAAGGTGACAGCAATTCCTCTCCTTACACCTTTTCAGCTATTCGCTCCAAACCATGTTGTGTCTACGACCCGAGCTACAACGGAGACAGTGACGAGGTTGATGCGGACAAGGCTAAGACGGTATACCGGGCACTCGAAGAACTGGCTGGCAAGGCGGCTCGACCAAGACTCCAATCACAGTGTTTCGTTCGGCGCCAAGACCTACAGAAAGATGGCTACTGGCAAGATGCAAAGGACGCAGAATTGTGCCAAGAGCGATTGATCGCAGGTGGTCGGTACAGCCGGGCAAAGGTGGCACAGGTAACACTCCTGTATGGTGAAAGTCCGTGGCGAATTATTGGCGGCAGTGTCGGATTTGGCTCTGTTGAAATCCTATTGTTCAGACACATCTATAGATCAGATAGCTATTCATTGATCAGTGCGAACTACAGAAACAGGGCTACAAGAGCAATTACAGCAATCACGACTCCCCCAACTGCTTGTTGATAATTTCGCTGGGATACAGTATATACAGATAGTGTGAGAGAACCAAAGACAGCCACAATAAGCGCGACTTGTACAAGGGAGGGCATATGATACACATCACACCCAGATTATTTATATCTTCTTTGCCAATTCAACATGAGTTCGGCCACGCCTCATCGCCGGTTCTGTTGACGAGGCTCTGTTGAAATCCTCAGCCGCTGATAGCTTTTTCAGGCCGTGCTGAATACAGCGCGCGAGTCGGTCACTCACCGGTCGTCGTCTGTGACGAAAGCGGAGTGATAAGGCGGTGTCGTGAGTGTATCACTGGGTTTCGGGAGACCGATATTGATTAGTATCTTAATTACATGTCTCGTCCATGTCCTCCGAAACGCTAACGTCGATACGCCGATGGCTCATGGTCATTGCTCTCTTCTTTGCAATTCGAGTCTACTACCTTGCGAAAAACGGGTATAACGACGCCGCAGCGGATACCGATGACAATCTAATCGGCCTTTTTGCGGTAGCCTGTGCGATCATCATTATCCTCATGTTGATTGCTTCGGCAGCGAATCCGCTCTCCAGCGAAGCAAACTAAGCTACGTCACTATCGATAGACCCACGCTCTGTATCTCGCACGACATCCCTGTCAGTTTCTAAGGATTTCAACAGAGCCTCGGATTTATAATTGTTGTCGCAATACTCTACCCACTCGGTGATTGGCTCCAGCCAGTTGGGGGAGATCCGATAACATACAGCAGAATTCTCAATGGAGAATGGGAATTGTTGCTTGAGTCACTCTATTTCAGTACCCTCACTTTCACCACCTTAGGAATGGGTGATTATACACCGGTAGGTGTAGGCCAGATACTTGCCACGTTCAACACGGCACTCGGAGCAGTACTTATAGCCCTACTCGTGTTCGTACTTGGTCGGCGAGCTGCAAGATGAATAATCTGTATTGAACGAACCAAGCCAGAATATATCACCTGTTGAGGATTTCAACAGAGCCAACAGAGCCTATACACCGATAATTCGGCTGTTTTGTCTACAGTCACTGACTCACTCTGCCGCAGAAACAGCTGGGTGATCCGAAGGCATCCGATCCAAATACAGCTCTCTGTTATCGGTCACAATTTTCCCGACGCCGCTCTTACTCACCGCGTCGATCTCGTCGGCGATGTCCCGGTACGACATCCCCTCGCCTTCGCGGAGCCGGAACACGCGCTCGACATCCGGCCACTCATCCCCGTCACGGACGAGGTACTCGCCGTTCGCGTCGAACTGCAACCCGAACGGCGTCCCGCCGTGGTGATACCCTTGCTCCCGTCGATGCTCCACCGCCGCGCGCGACTTCTCTATCTCTTTGACCTTCGCCTCGGCCTCCACGATCCGCTGAATCCGGAACGTCAGGCGGTCATCAGGGACATCCGACACAAATCGGAATTCGCAGCCACCCACCAGAGCCGCGTGCTGAATCACGGAATAGAATTCGTCTCGCGCGAGTCTGGTGTCATCGTGAGCAACGAGAAAATCCCAATTTCCTTCTCTCAGCCCTGCGATCAGATTCTGGACTTCAGGATGCGCATCCAGCCTCTCATCATCTTCGGATTTTCTGAATCGACTGAACCCGGAGTGATTCTTCAGGTCGATGGTGTGCAGTGACTCCGCGCCGAGTTCCGAAGCGAGTTCTCGGGTGTTTTCGCGTTGCTGCTGGAGGGAGATACTGTCCTCGGCACCCTGCGACTGTCGGATGACACGCACCACGTCAGTCATCGTCGTCCACCCGCGTGATCTTGAGAGATCGCCCCGAATCAACCGACCATTCCACTTTGGTTCCGGCGAGATCCATCGCATCCCCCAGCGACTTCGGAACTCTAACTCGATAATATCCTTCGGAGTCTTGGACGACCGTCGTTGTCGTTGTTTCGGGCATCTTCGTAATGGTCACAAAGGTGTGCCCACACTTGGATCTGTTGGGGATGGACGGGGGGCGGCGGCCTCGTGGACACATCAGCAGCACGCTCGGCAGATCGTCGAGAACTGGGATATGATTTGAAGTATCACTATATCCCGACACGTACAATATGACTGAGTCGGAGAACGGAGCAATCGCAGTCGTCACAGACGATGGCCGAATGACGATCCCCCGTTGTATCCGTAATAAATTACGTCTCGACCTGCCGGGGCACGTCCGGTTTGTCGAGACTGAGGACGGAGAGGTCGTGGTTCGGCCAGTGAAACGCCCTTCCAAACTGCGAGGCGCACTCAAAGATGAAGAAACTGACCAAGAGACGCCAGCCACGGAGCTGCTCTGCGAAGAACGACAGCAGGACACGGAGGCGACTGATGAGAAGCACGGCCTGTCGGAGCGCGACGGATAACTGTCGTCATCGATCTTGAGAAGACCCGGATACCCCCCCTTTCTGCTTGAGATTGGAATAGAGATTCAGTTATCTGTTGAAATCGGACGTGGCACATCCCACCAGTGATCAGTGTGATGTCTCCGTTTCAATCAGGAAGTGTTCCGTTGCCACATGAACACTCCTATAGTCACTATCATTCCAGTCATGAAGCCAGTCCCGTGTGCAACTACGTTCACGAATCTATGACCCTCAAATTCAATTTGGAATAACACAGAAATCAATACTACCAAAACGGACCATCCAATACCGACACGCATTCCCAAATCATAATCCTGAACCCAGACGCATCGAACCCACTGAACTACATTGAAGTAATTCTCTCCGATTATCAACAGCGCCGCGCTCGCCACAACAAGACCGATACCCACCGTTTCCGCCACTACATCTGATGTGACCGATAATCCTATGAGCGACGCTACTGCCACCGTCCCCGTCGTTATTACGCCAACAGAATACCCAAATCACACTGTCACCATCCCGAGCAACACCACGTACAACATTCCACCGAACGCACTCACCACAGCCGAAAACCCGGTTGCAGTCGTTGACTCCGCAACGACCTCCCACTGAACCATGAGGACCCAGTGATCAACGAACTTTGTCACCGGCGGAACAACCACCACACACCCGATTGTTGCAAGCCAGAATAGGCTACGACGTCCTTGTCTAACGAGCAGTGCGTATGTTGAACCGATCACGATTCCGTACCACGCGAGGTTCGATGAGAAATGCGACCAGCTATCGTGCAATATGGCCGCTGTCCATGCCGAAACTACTGACGGCTCTCCATACGTGAACACGAACACTGTTCGAATTGACTCTGGGAGTAATATTTGTACCGTAGTGAGGAATATGCCAAACCCAGCCAGTATCAGCAGATCTATCAGCTTGTTATTTCGGGAAACCGGTAGCCCTCCACTCATTATATTGGCGTAATTGAGGAGAGGGAAAACACCAATAAATTAGTCGTCCTTGTCGTTGACCAGACGGCTCTTGGCTGCTAATGGCGTTGCTATCAGCACTTGAAGAGTAGTGGACAACCATCCATATCACCAGACAGCTGCTCACTGGAGCTATCTGCGAAAGATGGACACCACAGAATCAAATCTCAGGGTACCCACTCAAGGAGGCGGCTTGCCCTGATAAAATATCCGATAATACACCATTGTCATCCAATTCAACAATCGTGCCGCAATCTTGGTGGGTTTCAGCCGGTCAAGGCCGTCGACTGAATCGCGTGAAGGTGTAGATTCATCCTCACCTCCGGAGTTGTCAGTCCAATCCGGTGTAGATTCATCCTCACCTCCGGAGTTGTCAATCCAGTCCGGTGCTGTATCTTCTACGACACCCGGTTCAATTTCACTGACTTCCTCTCTGCCGCTTAGTCTTTGAGATATTCGGTCTATCTGAGATATTTCGTCTGAGGCCCATAGCAACGCTAATTTCCAGTGAGGTTCTCCACTACGTGTGAGTGTAAGCGGATTCGCTCCTTCTGCAAGGTCTAACATCCACTTCGCGGACTTCGCGTAATAACCGTCAACCGAACAATCACGATGCGGGAAATTCCACTGAGCTTCTTCCTCACTATACCCAATATCCCTAACCTTGATTTTTTTACCCACATCTCTTGTCTCGTCCCAATACCTCTCGACTAATTTCGTCGGGAATTCATCAGCAGTCACTCCGAATAATGCCACATGAGCATGCACATGGCCTTTGTCGTTATGTTCAATCACCGCAACCCGATCGGGAGCCTGGTTAAATAGATCCTCCATGCTTAAACGTTGGAACAGCGCCTGAAGGCTCTCAGTAAATGATGACATAGCATCCTCGATCGAATCATGCCGTTTAGGATCTGCTGTCAGGCCAAAGTCAACGCCACTCCGATAACCTATCCATGCCGCCTTTTCAAACCCGCTCTTAATCCGCCGATAGGTATTTGCAGCCTTCTTCCGGGAGGAAAATTTTGTTCCGAAGTGTTCTCCATCCTCGATCTTTTTCTGTCTCCCTTCGATGTCAATCCGCAGCTGATTTGCTAAAGCTGCTCGGAGATGCGCCTCATCTTCGGCGATTTCCGATCTACTCCTCAGATAGTCTCGGGCGATCTCTTCTGCGAACCGATCATCTTCATCATCTTCCCGCTCACGATGCCTTTGAGTAAATCGGATGAGATCAGACCAGGTCTCGCTCTCCTTTCGCTTTCTCCAGCTCTTGATTCTCTCCGACCAAAGTGAATCTATATCCTCTTTAGAAGCCTCAGACCAACTACTAACGGAGAGTTCCGACAAACGCATACCGGGATCAAGGGCGGCGATCACTTCCCAAAGATCCTCTGTTGGATAGACAATACGATCGTAGGATCGCTTCGATCGAAATTTCTCCCGGCGTATTACGCCATCGTCATCCTCGAACGGCACCACTTCATCTTGCTTATCACCATCAACAACAGAAGTGTCGTAGAAAATGCTATTTAGGGAGCCAAATAGCCGGTTTGCGAGCCGATGATTCTTCGTTGCGACCCCTGTACCATCGTCGAAAGCTTCTCTCTTAGCGACGGTCTCAACAATTCCTTCTGGGTGGAGACAAACGACCTTTGCAAGCGAAAAATAGCGAGCAAATGCTGGGTTCCCAACCCAAGACACACCACTTGACGTAGCCCGGTAAGCTCTTACATCGAGATCAGCTTCCGGGTATTGTAGGTTGGATTTTGTGGTGGACATAGTATACAGTACCCACCACGTTTATTACTATGAAGAATAAAATCAGATTGTCCTACGATCCGATTTTGCTTCATAACTCTGAGTGGCAGGTGTAGCGATCTTGTTAATCACAATTGATCTGCGATTGTTTATAAACCTGTGGTAGATCTCATCCTAAACGAGATATTATTGTATGATGTTGAGTTCAGGCTCCTTTTTTCGGTGCATTTAATAATAGTCTGTCTGGCTGCGGCACCGTCCTTTTTAGCCATATTACACTCTCTACAAAGACTCCAATTCCTATCGATAGTAAGGGGAATATCCTGTTCAATTATATACGAAATTATGTCTGTTGATATTCACGAAGGTAAGTTGATAAGATGAAAGTTACAGCATCAGGCCATGGACGCAGAGGAAGTCATTGACCATATTTGGACGAATTGGAAAAACAATCAAGGTGCATGTCAAGACTGCCCCGCAAGAGATAATCACGGAGGTTGGCCGCTCTATTATGGACAAGGGTCATTATCAACAGACCTCATGCTTATCGGAGAGGAACCTGGCGGCGCGAATGACCCGAATTACGATGATAGCAAAGGGTATGCTCCGAGGGAGAAGCGTGATTATCCCGAGGAGAGATGGGCCACTGTTGACGAACATCATCCCAGATCAGGTCCATCTGAAATAAGCATAGTCGAGTCAAGTAGGATTGACCCGGTATTGTTCAAGCACATTGAAGGCTATACAAATGACAGCTCAGACTCAAATAGTACCCCGTATTATACAAACACAAAAAAATCTCAAGAGATCCGTGGCCAAGACTTTGGGACTTCAGATCCCCCTGTTCAACGGTGTTTGCCGTATTTGGACTTAGAAGTCAATGCGATAGATCCGAAAGTTATCGTACTGATCGGCGATGACGCAACCAAGAACTTTGCCGACCGGTTTCCCATTAATGTGAGTGAGACAACATATGATGACATCTTTGAGATATTGTGCTTGACAGAAGGTCCGCCCTATATTGTTCGTTCATATCACTGGGGAGGGAAGTATGGAATGCCTCTGGAACATCTGTCGGTGAGTAGTGAAAAAGAATACTGGGAGGAGCTTGGAAAAACTATCAATAAAGCCCTCAAGCAGTAGGCATAGATCAATTACAGTCAGATCCACTGCGGAGGGAATTCTTGCACACGTAACTGATAACCCGCTTGCTGCCGGAAATAGTGCTAATGGCAGAAAAAAACGATACGACTTCTGGCGCACCCAGTGATAAACAATATATAGACAAACGGACTCAGAAAGACGAGTTCCTCGTGAATTGTTACAACAACATATATCAGCAACCTACATAACCACAGATACGTGTCCCGCGAAGAGCAAATCTTGGTTCGTGTTACCTCAGACACAAAACAGACACTCGAAGACTACGTCGACGGTGAAGACAACTCATACGACAGCGTTAGCAGCCTGATGCGACACGCCGCACTATCGGAAGCAGACGGGTACTACCTCCGGCAGTCGCTGGAAAACGCAATCGACAACGTTGGCATCGACACTGACATTGACGCCGACAAGATCGTCTCTGCCGTCGAAGCCGGGTTAAGTAACACCGATGAGCGAATTGAACAGGTTGAGGAACAGTTAGCCAGAATCGACGAACAGCTGTCAAGCGACGACGAAATCACCGACCTCGCCAGACAGCTAAAATCAGATTGGCTCTTAGAATTACCTAACGACACTCAAATCACGGACATCGAAATTCACTCGGGAACCGAACCAGACAATCCCGTTGAAACAGCTCATCTGTCTGGATCCCCACAAGCAATCGCTGATGTAATCAGTCACCCCGAACGCAAAGTCAGATCCGCTCTTAGACGCGCATTCGAGCTGTACCCGAGGGTTAAACGTACTCTTGATGAAAATAACGGAATAACGCGATACTGGGTGAGTAACCCAGAGAAAACAATTGAAGACGAGCTTAGCGATGACGAAATCGAGGACATTCTCAACCAATACGGCGGCTTCACCACTGGCACCGATCTTGACGAATGAAATTCTCCGAGAAATCCGAGAACGGGAATAACAAACTCCCTAAAACCGATGACTGCCACCCACACATCGAATCCCGGATCAACGCTCGGGACAGACAAGCAGACCCCGACGACCCCGACGCTATTGCTGAATCATCTGCCCGAAAATACATCCAGCACCTCCGCTGGTTCCAATTTTGGCTTGATGAATATGAGCTTACTCCGGACAACGTAACCAGCGGAGACGCTGTGCAGTTATCTCGTGATCTCACGGATGCATATAACGGCCAAACACCGGTCTCCCGCTGGCGAGAAATCCACCGGTTCTACCGGGCAAGACGACGGATAGATCCAGAATACCCCGACCCGCTGGAACGACACGATACTCAGTACCTCACAAAGCATCCTCGGCTAGCTGTTTCTGCGGCCTGAGTTCTGTGTCGAAGCGGTTGTACTGACGGTCTCGACGAGAGAATTAC
>Ga0306900_1000402_pt1 | contig 19468 bp, 17 predicted proteins | sample AntRauMFilla3765_FD_190416 | JGI IMG/M metagenome (GOLD analysis project Ga0306900, IMG submission 190416) | Saline lake microbial communities from Rauer Islands, Antarctica - Metagenome Filla 3 #765 (v2) (version 2) | ecosystem: Environmental > Aquatic > Non-marine Saline and Alkaline > Saline ... | reverse complement strand
TACGCAGCTCACGATTTTCGCGTTCAAGCGCCTTCATACGATCACGATCATCTGTGGTTTGTCCGAGACGTTGACCGCTGTCAGTTTGTTGCTTACGAATCCAGCCGTGCAATGTTTGTGGTGCACAGCCAATTTTGGGAGCAATAGACTCGATGGCAGCCCATTCGGATGGATAGTCCTTCAGGTGCTCTTTAACCATGCGCACAGCGCGCTCGCGAACTTCAGGGGAATATCTGTTGGATTTTTTCATGCCTTATTCTCTCAAGAATTGAGGCCTCCACGAAACCCGGTATGATTCATCCCTGAGCACAAGCCAGCCCCTTTCAAGAATACCGTTGGCAAACTGCTAAGGGTTTTCGACCTCATCCGCGACGGTCGCCAACGGCTCGCCATCTTCGTCCAAGAGCTGGTAATCGTACGCCGCCTGCAGGCCGGTTTGGTCTTCAACCTCCTCCTCCTCGGGCTCATGGTCAATGTAGCGCGGGTACAGGGGTGACAACATGGCTACCAGGATGCCGATCGCGGAAAAGGTGGAAAATGCATTAGCGTAGCCAAATTCGCTCACCAGCATGCCGACAACGGGCGAGCCAATTGCCTGCCCGAGCGAGACAGCCATGAATGGCAGTACCGGCCCCATCGACAATCGGCCCGGCAACAGGCGAATGCCGGTCATCAGATAGAGCCCCGTCAGGCTCATATAAGCCAGACCGAAGACCAGCGCAGAGAATGCCGCGAGCACCAGCTGATCCGGGCTGGCAGCAAGCAGTGCCAGGCTCGCGGATAACATCACCAGCATCAGTGAGTGTGTGATGGGTGGGTTGTTGCGATCGGCCAGGTCGGCCACCACGGCACCTCCGATGCCGGCAATACCAACCGCTAGCCATAGCCACCCGGTTGTAGAGGGCGGTAGGCCGCCGATGGTGACCATTAAATCGGGTGCGAAGATCCAGTATGCAGAGGAAACGAAACCCATCACGAATGCAAACAGCGAAAGCCTGAACAGACGCCACCACTGGAGGGCGCTGATTGGTGTTGTCGACGCAGCGTCCGCCGGAACGACCCGAGACACGGAAGGGATAAAATACCACGCGGCAACGATGCCAATCCCTGCCAGAATGGCGAAGGACAGGTACGCGGACCGCCAAGCACCAGATAGGAAAAGAACCACCGGTACGGCAACGACGACGCCAATGCTGGTGCCCGCATTCATGACTGAACTGACACGGCCGTGCACTGCGCGGCTCACAATAGCCTGCATAGCGGCGGTGAGCGCCGGCATCATAAGGCCGGTGCAAATGCCGCACGCAAACACACCCACTCCGAGCGACAGAGCATCAGACGCCTGGCTAATGAGCGCCAGACCGACGACGCCGAAACCACACGACAGGACGGCTGTGTTGCGGGCACCGAGACGATCGGCACAGAGCGGTGCCACCAACGTCGCCAGAAGGAAACTGACAAGCGGCAGGGCGCCGATGATACCAATTACTTCAGGTGTAAGACCCAGCTCGGCTCGGATAGGGGGTACAAATAGACCAAAGGCGAAGCGTGCGAGCCCGTAGCTGATCGCGATCAGCACTGCACCAAAGAGCGCAAACCCTGTGTTCGAAAGAGACTTCATGCCACCTCCGCCAGTAAGGCATTGAGGATTCCCGGAAACAGGAGCGTGGAAACCGGAAGTCGGGTCAGGTTCATAGATGTAATTTGGGCTTTAGTTGTAACAGAAATAGTGTTTAAAAATAAACCTGTCCCGGTTTTTCCTTTTACAAAACCGAGACAGGTGTACTCTCCTAACGACACAAAAAACAGGCAGAAAAGACCCCCGACGAGCGACGCTTTACAGTTCTTCAGCGGCTTGAATACGTCATCCAGGCGAATAACCCAGTGTGCCACGCCGGCAATTCGCCAGTCAGTGATATGCTGCCGCACAGATCTGTGCTTGTTCAGTTGGTGTTATGCTGATGCCGCTTAGAACGGGTGAGAAAGTCAGTGTGTGCCATCGGCGAGCCGGAATGTAGATGCTGATTTAGAGGCGTTGCCATCGGAAAGGAAGTGTTTGAAGGGAATGATCAGCTTGGTAGAAAATGAGGCAGGTCTTGTTGAGACATTAATATTCTGGAAATTAACTTAAAATTTACATATTTCACTGTTAAATTTGACAGTGTTATATTTTCAGTGATGATGCACTATGCAAAAGATATTGGTGCGATGTTCGTACAATTCGATTCTCCGCAAAATGATGGCGAAATAATTTTATATCCGATCTTGATAAGGAAAATGGATGTTTCCATTTAGAAAATAGCGGCGTTTACCATTTTGGTTTCGAATGAGAGCCGATTGTTAATTCTGCAAAAAATTTGGTTTTCAAGAAGTTGAAATTATAGGTACAAGAGTGGTGCATAAGCCACATGGAAATTTCTGGTACTCTGGCTAACGGCAAAATATAAAATGCATAAGAAACAGATACGTGCGAGACAGTTCAGAGTAAAATTCTTGTGCATAAAGTGTAGCCGAAAATATTATGTTAAAAGGTTCTTCATCACTCTGATCGCAGGTTGGTTTCTATTAGCTCTGAATCCTGTAATCGCCCAGTCTGTAAACGACATTGGGCTGACTCAAGCCGAACGAGATTACTTAAATGTAAAGAAAGTGTTACGTGTTTGTGTTGACCCTGATCGCTTACCCTTTGATGGAGTGGATGAGGACAGACAACATGTTGGGCTATCAAAAGATTACTTCGACATTTTTTCGCACATGTTGGGTGTTCAAATGGTTGTACCAGCAGTCCAGGACTGGAATGACCTGATCCGCAAGGCTAAGAGCCGCGAATGTGATGTGGTTTCTCAGATCAACGCCAGTGAAGAGCGAGAATCTTTTCTGGATTTTACGACCCCGTATTTTTACCTGCCTTTAGCCGTTGTCACTCGTTATGACAGAATTTTTGTTGAGGAAAGCCTTGAAGGCGTCGGGACCCAGTTTGCGGTTATCAAAGGTGATATTGCGATCGATAAACTCAGGCAGCGTTACCCCGATGTTGTGCTCGTTGAAGTCAAAAATAATATCGAGGCGATGGAGCTCGTTTATGATGGAGATGTCTTTGGCTATATTGGAGCGCAGGGCGCGGTTGCCTTTGCTATTCAGTCTCTTAATCTGAATAAATTGGCGGTAACCGGCAGCCTACCACTCCGGTATGAGCTCTCTGTTGCCACTCGTAATGATGAGCCGTTACTGGGGTTCTGGGGACATTCCGTCCTAATGTAACACTTATCGCTACAGCCCTTGCCTCATAGGGTGTCCAGAGGTGTCTTAATTTTCATTTTGCACGATTGATTGCATAATCTCATCTAAGTCGAGCGGATTTTGTTCAAAACTGAAGCTGTAGGTCCCGTTCAAATTGATATTATGCCAGGCCACTGGTGAAACCTGCTTGATAATTTCGAGCTTCTTATCGTCACCTTCCTCTTCAAAATACTCGAGTAATCGCGTCAGTATCAGCGAGTTAAAATAAATAATGGCGTTGGTTAATAGCCTCGCACATTCATTCCACAAGACGATTTCATCGTCTGATTTCCCTCTGAAACGATTACCATTCACATGAGCAATGGCACGGCGTAGTTGATGATAAGCCTCTCCGCGATTCAATGCTCGCTGCACATAAGTTCTTAAGCTGGCATCATCAATATAGTCCAGTAAGTACATGGCCTTGAGCATACGGTTGTACTCAGTTAAAGCTTTCAGCAAGGGATGGTTTTGACTATAGCCGGAAAGCTTTCTAACAAGTGTTGCCTGCGTTATTGTCTTTTGCTGAAGCGATATAATAATGCGTTGAATAGTATCCCACTCATCGATAATTAGTGCTGTATTGATAGGCTTTTTCAATGAGAGCGTCGCCTTATTATCTTCTCCCTCACTTACATCAAAAAAGTCTGATATCACCGTTCCAAACTGAGCATAGCGCGGTGCAAAGGTATAGCCAAACAGGTCCAGTAAGGCAAAGTTCACATGATTAACCCCGTGCGTATCCGTTGATAATATATTCGGCTTAATTTCAGAGGTGTTGTTATGAAGCAAGTCCAAAATAAAGTGTGATTCATGTTCATTAGCACCGATAATTCGGGCATTCAATGCTACATGATTGGCAATCAGGTTCATCGATGTCAGTCCTTTGTTTGTGCCAAAATATTTCGATGAATAGCGGGTTTTAAAAGTCTCTAACCGTGATTCAAATTTCTGCCCATCGGCACTCGCATGAATGAGTCCTTCCTGGATATTGTAATGTTTGAAGATTGATAATTTCGCTGTCGCATCGTTAATGGCATCATTGCCGAGGTTTAGCGTTTCAGGTCGCAAATAATTGGCTTGCACTGTGCGTAGGTGTTCATATGACCGATCAGAGATACTGGCCATGCCATGCAAGCCATAATAAGTTCCATTGCCAATGACTGCTGCCAGCAAATCATTCAAATGATCGCTCTGGCCGGACTGTATCTGACGAACATGCTCAAAGTGCTTTAAAAAGCCTGTCTCCTGATGAACGAAGCGCAATACGTCAGCAACGTTGATGGGTTCCATGCGATCAAAAAAAGGATTGTTTAGAGCAGTTTTAGCACCGGAATACGGAAGCCGCCATTGGGTTTTACCCGAACGATTACGCAATATCACATTTCGATTGTCGCCGTCATCAATACGTTGGCAGACCCGCTGCAGCTTATCGGTAATCTCTTGTTCCATTGACTTGACCAGCTGGGCAGCCTCGGTATTCATACTGCCTAACATGGAATCTTTGAGCAATTTGTCTTTCTCAGCCCAAGGGATATCCCCAACCAGATCATCGTGTAATGCGCGATATTTTATGGCTGTGGGTATAAAAAGTTTGCCATCCAGCTTATTTTGGGCCGCTAAATACAGCATAATCTCGTAACGTTCAGAGAGTACCTTGTTATCCGCATCGATCACATAAAATTGATGTTTGGATGAAATTAATCGCCGGTCTGTAGACGCCAATTCCCCGGTATCCAACAACTCCTTTTGCATTCCATTTAATTGTGCAGCTAATGCCTGCGTATTGCCTGACCCTTCAAACGTCAGACATAAAAAGATGGGGCGTATTATGTGTTGAATCAGCTCATTGTTCTTATCATAAAATTCCCAGATGTAATCATTGTTCGTACGTTTTTGTTTTTTTAGATACAGGCACAGTAATTCAATTTCCCGTGCTCCAAGCAAGCCTTGTACCCGTTTTTTTATTTGTCTAAATGACACTTGGTCATCAATTGTATCGTCAATAAAAAAGTATAATAGTTCAGCGGCTTTGCTAATATTTGCTGCTGCACCTTCCCAGTCTTTATAGGCCATTTCCTTGGCATAAGCTTTGGCTTTTTCACGCAATTTTCGAACGTGGTAGATAAATCCATCGGCCAGACGCTCAATATTAATTTGCGCCCTCTCCTGAAGGTAACAAAGTAAATAAAGCTGCTGCGTGACTCGGTCAAAGCGTTTAAGCTTGGTAATAGAGTAGTAATCAACCATCGTCGCATAATGCAGTTGGTTTTTTTGCGATAGTGACAAGGCAGATACCACCTGATTTACTTCATTCATCCAAGTCTGAATCAGCTTATTCACGTTCAATTCTTTCTCCAACTCTGAAACATTAAAACTTTTCGCAGCCTGCTTAAGTTCTTTGACCGTTAGTGTACTTTCTCCATCAACTAAATCCGCCAGTTTCTCAGCCAAATCAGAAGATATAGTTGCTTTTAATGTGTCAGAAAGTCGCTTACGCTCCTGCTTGATTACCTGACTTATAATCCGTTGAAGTACAGTATATTTTGGAATAGCTATATGATTCCGAGCCAGATATTCGGTACAGGCATCAAATAAAAAGCGTGGTTCTATCCAGGATTTAGCAATCTTTTGTAAATAGCTAATGAGAGGTTCCTGATGTTTTTTTGCATCCCATGTTTTAAAACCCTGCAGGTTGAGAATCTTGTCGTAGATACGTGCCTTTTGCATACGACTAACACTAAAGCGAGGAACTTTAAATTTAGCGAAATATTCTTCAGCAATAAAGGTTAGATCTTCCTGCAATTCCCTGTAAGGCGGGTTGTGTTGGATCGGTTTGATTTTAAAATAACCGAGAAGTGCTATGGCATAGCATTTATGATTGCGATCCCTGATGGATTTAATAACGTCCTGTTCCGGGTCATTCAGTGCAAAACTGACACGTTTTCCTTCAAGCGAGAGACTGGGAATGCCATATAGGTCGTTAATTTCAGCTTCGTGAAGTATGGTCAGGCGTTCTTTATAAGACATGGGCTTCTCGCGAAACCTGAAATACTACTATAAACTGGATATTACAGCGATTTTGAAAATCAAGATGCCTCTGGATGCCTTATGACAGTTGGGCTGTAGCGATAAGTGTTACATTAGGACGGAATGTCCCCAGAACCCCATAATGAGGACAAAAATGAAACTGCAAAAATATTCGAATATCGGGCTATCTTTGGCGCTTTGTCTGGGGCTTTCTACCGCCGCGCTTTCGGCGCATGCACAGGAAGCTTCGGCGCCGTCTGCTTCAAACCCTGACGCTGGCCAACCCGGAGGGGATAAGGCAGCCGGAATGCAGCACCACCCGCATGGAAAAGATTACAAAGGCCACCATGGCATGGGCGGCCAGGGCGGAATGCATCATGGTATGAATGGTGATGGGCGTATGGGTATGCCCCGAGGCCCAGAAGTGGCGCTTGATCTTGATGAAAGTCAGCTTGACGAGATCGCGCAGATCCAAAAAGAGCTTCGTTCAGAGTTATCGGAGCTGAAAGTCCAAAGGTACGAGGAATCGCTTAAATTGCAGGAGCTCTACGCTCAGGAAGAGCTGGATTCCGGTGACATTATCGACCAGCAACAAAAGGTTTTTGATGCCATTAAGGGGATTACGGAATTACAGGTTGAAGCCCAACAGGATATCCGCGATCTGTTGACCAGCGAGCAGAGGAATAAGGTTCTGCGTTCTGGCGACTGGATCATGCCGAACTAGGTTGATCTGCTGTAGCTGAAATTTTGGCAGTAACGACAAAGGTCTGCATAGTACGCGGGTCTTTGTCTTTTATACCCAAACAGTCAAGACGAACAGCTGTAGTGTGACGATCCACCAAGCTGAAAGAGCTCAGGCGGCTTCAGCTTGCAGTATCTCTTCTCCATGTCACCCGATTGCTCGGCATAGGGCTTCGTCATTACGTCTTGCAGTTCTCTCAGCAAAGCGTAGTTTCCGGCCGCCGCTTGTTGATAGGCCGGCACAACGAACCACTCCCTCAAGCTGTACTTTGGGTTGACGAGTTTCATCTGACTGGAAAGTGCGTCACGAGAGCCGGGTCGAATGAGCGATTGCCATCTCTTGAGCCACGCTGACCAACGCGTGTTCATCCCTTCCGGGTCTGCAGCATAGGCCCGGCCATTGTAAAAGCTTTTCTTGAGCGGCTCGATTTCTTCCGGCACCGAAGAGAGTTCCCGAAAGAACAGTGTGTAATCAACAGGCGTTTGAACCATCAAGGTTGCGAGTTCTTTGAATAAGTCCGCGTGAAACGCGTCAAGTCCGAGTTTCGACGCCCACATTGTCTCCATTTGCTCTTGCATCACCGTCGGGAAATCACTTTCAATCTCGTCGAGCTGGCGCAGACAGTCCGGGTGCGCCGTCACCAGCGGCCGCAACGCCGAACAAAACGAATGGAAGTTGCGTTCTGCCGCCATGGGCTGGTTCAGGAAAGAGAAGTGCTGGCCGCCACCCGTCCAGGGTTGGAACTGCGGATCGAACGCATCGCAGAACCCAAATGGGCCGTAGTCGAGGGTAAAGCCGCCGGCCGCACAGTTGTCGCTGTTGAAGTTACCCTGGCAGTAGCCAACGCGGATCCAGTTCGCCACAAGTGACGTCAGTCGGCTGCGGAACTCTCGCGCTAGCACCACCACTTTTTCAGCTGTGGCCAGTGTCTGGTCGATAACCTCATCGTACTCGCGGTCGATCAGGTGCAGGACGATCTTCTCAAGCTCCTCCATCGCCTGCGGATGTTCCTGCTTGCGTGCACGACGACTGAAAAGCTCAAGTTGCCCTACCCGAATGAACGAAGGTGCCACACGGGTAGAAATCGCAACGGGATCGGATACCAGCACGTCCGGGTCTAATGAGCGCGAGCCCTCCGAATACCACGGACGTCTGACTTTCTCGGTTTTCGATACATACAGGCTCAGTGACCGTGATGTGGGCACACCCAGCGCATGCATGTGCTCCTGTGCCAGAAACTCCCGGACACTGGACCGCAGAACGGCTCGGCCGTCCGCGCCACGACAGTAGGGAGTGCGCCCTCCCCCTTTTAGCTGGAATTCCCAGCGCTGACCGTTGATGACTGCCTCGAGCACTGAAATTGCGCGACCGTCGCCGTATCCGTTGCCAGTCTGGAACGGGCACTGCTGATAGAACTCGTTGCCGTAGATAGACAATGCGTAGCCACACGCCCACCCGACTCTGCGCATCGGAGCCGGCACACCCGACAAATCACCAGAGAACATGCTTACAAAGTCGTCCGATTGCGCCAGGCTGTCGGCCAGGTTCAGTTCGTGGAACAGGTTTTTACTGTGCGCAATGTATTCAGGATTTTCGATCGGCGTTGGATCAACTTTTACATAGTGGCCCGAGAAGACTTGTCGTGGGGCATGGTCCACTCCGTCTGCGTTTCCATCAGGGTCGCAGTTTAGAGTGGTCATGAGCGAATAGTCTGCCGTGGTTGCCAGGTCGCCAAGTGTTGCGATATTGAGATTTGTTTTCCGTGGCAGTGGCCTAACCATAGGAGCACCTTCTACGTGGACTTAAATGTATGGCTGAAACGTGAGCCTGCACGTGGATCATCAAAACCCTTGAAGGACGATTTTGCCGATCGCCGTGGCAGACTCCAGTTCAGAGTGCGCGAGTTTCAGATTCGCGGCATTGATCTTCCCCAGATTCTTTCCGGCGGTTGTTTTGATATGGCCCTGATCAACAAGCGTGGCCACTGATTCCAGTAATTGATGTTGTGCGTCCATATCACTCGCGTTGTGCATCGATCTGGCAAACATAAACTCAAGATGCAGCGACAGGCTCTTGGGTTTGAGTTTCATCACATCCAGCGCCTGGGGATCATCAATCATCGCAATCTTGCCGAACGGGGCCAGTATCTCGACATAGTCATCAAAGTACTGGTCCGTAGCATTCAGGCTGGCAATGTGGGTGACAATGTTGGTTTTGCCGTCCTTCAGTAATTCGTCAATCTGGGGTTTGAGGGGCTGCCGATGATTTACAACGTGATCAGCGCCAAGAGACTCTACCCAGCGTTTTGATTCATCCCGGGACGCGGTTGCAATAACGGTGGCACCGGTCAGTGTTTTGGCCAGTTGGATGAGGATGGAGCCAACACCGCCTGCGGCGCCAATAACCAGAATGACCTCATCCGTTGCGTTCACCTCGCCGGGTACTTGTCGTTCAAGGCCCAGGTGATCAAAAAGCATTTCCCAGGCGGTGATGGTTGTCAAAGGCAATGCGGCGGCGTCGGCATCGGTCAAGCTGGCAGGCTTGTGCCCCACCAGCCGCTCATCGACCAGTTGATACTCGGCGTTGCAACCCTGGCGAGTAACGTCACCGGCATAATAGACTTGATCACCAGCGTGAAACCGGGTGACCTCATCGCCCGTCTCGACCACCTCTCCTACCGCATCCCAGCCGAGCACCTTGAACTCTCCGGGCTCTGGTGAGGCCCGCTGGCGCACTTTGCAATCCACTGGATTAACCGCGATAGCGCTGATTCTGACGAGAAGGTCCCGCCCGCCAACCACTGGCTGTGACAGCTCGATGTCCTTCAGTGCGTTGGAGTCAGTGATTGGCAATGACTCTGTGTATCCAATGGCCTTCATACTTGTCTCCGGTTTTTGATTTAAATGCTGGTTGTTTGCTGGAACCTTGGTTGATAACGCCTATTGTGATGGCACTGGGTCCTTTGATAAACCGCCTTGTTCAAAATCGCTATCGGTTAGCCACTATTAGGTCCATACTCGTTTTGAACACAATGGCATCAGTGAACGCACTAATTCCGGTGCACCTGAAGTGAGAGGCTAATTGTATGAGCAAGGGTCAGGACAGAAAAAAAGACGAAAAAAAGAAACCGCTTTTAACCGCCAAGGAAAAGAAAAAAGAGAAAAATTCGAAGAAAAATGAAAAGGATGTCCTGGGGCATTGATTGTAAGGGAGGTTGAAACCTCCCACAGTGCCAATGACGTCAACCTCCCGGTAACCGTTTTCTCTAACCGCCCTGGCCTTCCGGCTCGTTGGCAAGGTCACTCAATGCCTTCATGGCCTCATCCGATCGATCGCTGGGCACAAATATGTGGTCGTGATAGAAACCGGCGATGACGTTGGTGGTAATGCCCTGTTCAGCCAGCAAACTCGTGACGACAGATGTGAGCCCCAGAGCCTCAAGACTTGAATGCCCTTCCAGGGTGATGCGGCGGAAGATCCGGTAGTAATCCAGCCCCTCGGACTTCGCCTGCTCCAGCGGAACAACCAGCGTCAGACCTTCCAGTTCAGCAATGCTTACAATGGGTTTGAGTTTATCCAGCTCGCCATATTTTGCGTTGGGCACTGTGCAGTAAACATAGGTTTTCGAGTCAAGTCTTGGCGACAGTTGCGCGATCAAATCCTGGAGAAACTGACTTCGCTTCATCTTTTATTATCCTCTGACTTAAAGGCGTAAATAGGTTTTCATTGAAACAATGTACAGGATCATAGCCAATTGAGAGGGATGTCACCATTTATTAGCATCCGGGCGACAGTCTTAGTGACTTTATGTTATGTTATAACACTAGATTCTCATTTATCGGTTTAAGACAGCGGCACTCTATGGCAGACATAACAACACCGATCCCGACTCATCTTGTGCTTGGCTTTCTGGGCGCTGGCAAAACCACGGCTATTCTTAACTTGCTGAAACAGAAACCGGAACGTGAAAGCTGGGCGGTGCTGGTGAACGAGTTCGGAGAGGTCGGTGTTGATGGTGCCTTCCTGTCAAATCACGGCGTTGCGGTAAAAGAAGTGCCCGGCGGCTGTATGTGCTGCGTGTCCGGATTGCCGATGCAGATCGGCCTCAACAGCCTCATCAATTTTTCGCGGCCGGACCGTTTGTTTATCGAGCCCACAGGGCTTGGCCACCCTGCGCAGGTGATTGAAACACTGACCGGCGAATTTTATCGCAATGTCATACATCTCGCCGGGTCTGTTTGCCTGGTTGACCCCCGTCGGCTTGAGGACGAGCGAGTATTGGCCAGCCGCCAGTTCCATGACCAGGTAGCGGTTGCGGACGTTCTGGTGGGCAGCAAGGCTGACCTTTGCACGCCGGATCAGTTGGCACACTTCGAAGCCTGGGCGAGCACCTGGCAACCAGCCAAACGGCGTATCGGTCAGATCAGCGGCGGCGAGTTCCCCCTGGCCTGGCTGTCGGGTGATTCTGACGGTCTGTCCTCACATTACCCTGATAGCCACCATCACCGTCATCACCGTCATCACAGCGAAAGCCTGACACCAAAACCTTCGCTGACTGATGAGCCATGGCAGCATTACTTTAATCAGGGTGACGGTTATAACAGTATGGGGTGGCGCGCCCATCAGGATTTTGTGTTCGATCCGTTAGCACTTCAAAGCCTGGCAGGCGATTCCGGGTTTGAGCGGTTCAAAGGCGTGGTGCGCACAACCAGCGGCTGGTGGATGCTGAATGCCGTCGGCGGCTCACTGACTCTCGTAGACGCCGACCCGGCCGAGGAGTCCCGGCTTGAAATCATAGGCAGTGATCTTGACGAAACGGCCTTGGATCAGCAGCTTCGGGCTGCGCTTGCTGGAATTTGAAAGCTTTGTCGCATTTTTGACAATGATCCCTCTTTCCCGGGCAGCCGTTTCATCAGCTATTTTTAGCTCTTCGCCGGACGAATCCCCAATCGTTCATTAACCGCGTCTCGAATCTCCCGATACCGGTCGGAATTGGTTGAGAGTGTCTCAAGATTATCTTCGGGGAAGATCTTTTTCTTTACTGCCTGAGCTTCCTCTTTTGCAACAACCGCCGGTAACAGCTGCTCAAGACACCGCAACATAACTTCCGGGGAAACCGACGCCCCGGGAGATGCACCCAACAACGTGCCGTAGGTCTTGTCTTTGGATACAAGAATTTCCGTGCCCATCTGCAGATCCCCGTCTTTGATGATCTGCACGCGTTGCCCTGCTTCGATCGCTTTCCAGTCAAATTTCTTGCTCAATCCCGGCGCAAAACTGTCCAGCTCCTCAAGCATGCTCTTCTCACCTTTGAAGGTCTCCGAAACCAGATACTTGACCAGAGGAAAGTGTTCCAGAGCGACGTTGAGCAGACCGGGAATATCATGCAGGCGGATGGCTCGCAGGTAATCGATGAATCCGCGTCCTCTTTCCAGAACCGGCTTGAACGATGCAAACGGGCCAAACAGCAGATAATGCTGGCCATTCACCACCCTCAGGTCCAAATGTGGTACGGACATGGGTGGCGCGCCAACTTTGGCCTTGCCGTAGGTTTTGGCACGATAATAGTCGGCCTGCTCGGCACTGATCGGCGCCTGCAGGAAGCGACCGCCAACAGGAAAACCGGCGAATCGATTGCGGAACGGCAAGTGGCTTTTTTTCAGTAACGGGAATGCCCCGCCACCAGCTCCGACAAAAAGCACATCGGCCTTATACTGAACCGATTTCCCATGAGTTTCAGCCTCGACAAGCCACCGCCCTGTGGGGCTTCTGTGGACGCGTTTGACGTGAGTACCATACTCAATTTTAACCCCGAGGTCGTTTACCGCGTGTGCGGCCATCTGCTCGGTCAAAGCCCCGAAATTGACGTCGGTGCCCGTTTCAATAACCGTTGCCGCCATTTTTTCATGGCGAGGGCGTTCGTCCATGGTATATGGAATCCAGCTTTTGATTTCATCATGGTCTTCCGAGTAACGCATGTGCTCGAAAAAATGATGCCCCGACATTTCCCGGTATCTCAGCTTCAGCTCTTCAATGGCGGACTCAGAAACGATAGTGCAGTGCTTTGTCTGGTTGATGAATGTTGTCGGGTCCTGCATCACTCCCTTTTGGACCAGATGCGCCCAGAATTGCTTGGCAACGTTGAACTGGGCATGGATCTTCAGTGCTTTTTCAACCGAAATAACCTCTTCATCCACCGGGGTATAATTCAGCTCACAGTTAGCCTCATGGCCTGTGCCGGCATTCCAGAATGCGGAAGAATTGCCCTCTCCCGGTCCGTCCAGTCTCTCCAGAATAGTGATATCGAGATCGGGGGCCATCTCTTTTGCCAAGGTCGCGAAGGTGGTCCCCATGATCCCTGCCCCAATGATAATTACATTCATAAAATCTACTCACCCGTCTGAAAGTTCTGTGCTTCCCTGATGAAGCTTGAAATTTACCCGGCTTTAGACCGCCGTTGCGGAAACCCGGCTCCCGGCAACACGGTTACGCTCGGTCTGCAGTAACGCCTGCTTGCGATCCAGCCCCCAACGGTACCCGCCCAGCTCTCCGTTACCCCGCAACACCCGATGACAGGGAATGAGTACGCCGATACGGTTTCTTCCACATGCAGACGCAACCGCGCGAACAGCACTGGGGCGACCGACCCTTCCAGCAAGCTGGCTGTAAGTCAAAATGTCACCTTCCGGAATCGCTCGTAATGCGCTCCAGACCATTATCTCAAAATCGGTACCACGGATATCAACCGGCAGGTCGCGCAGATCCGCCCCGGTGTTCAGATGCCCGGCAAGTGCCGAAATCCAGGTTTCAAGCTCTGGCATCGCCGTAACGCTGGCAACCTGAAACGCCGCTGACGGATATGCGGATGCCAACTTTGCCAAAAGGCCGGACCTGTCGTCACCAAACTCGACAAAACAGATACCTTTCGCGGTGGCCGCCATTGCAACCAGTCCGAGCGATGTGTCTCTGAACGTGTAATGAATAATCTCGGTCATGGTCGTTGGCCCTGAAGAAACTCCGGTGGCAGTTCCGATTTCTCCGGTACCCGCACCTCAAAACCGGACTTGAGCACGATGGATTCATTTGGCTCGACGGTACGTTCCCACGATAATATACCCTTTATGTTCTGGGCATCTCGTTGAACGGGCGTGGTTATCTCCAGCTCCTCTACCGTTAAGTCGTCCTGTTGGGACACCGGAATCCGGTCAAAAATACGAACAGCGACCGCAAGGGGATGATTGTTCGTAATTTCATAACGGTTTACTCGACGAACGTACTTTTCACCGTTGAAGATGCCCTGTTCACCTCTCTGGTTCTGCTCATTGACCCGCTCAGCAACAATTCTGTCATTGACGCCGAATCCCAATTCAAGTTCGCCCCCAGTGGACAGACTGCTCAGGTATGTGCGGCCAACGGAAAGCCCGTCTCGATAGAGGGTTACCGGTCCACCGGGCAGAGATGTTTCCGCCACAAACTCGCCTGTTGCATGAATAAATCCAGTCAGATCCATTGCCGGGAAAAACCGGGTCTCGACGGATACCGGAACGTCATGACTGGCAACGGCGACAAACTGATCGGTGTTACCGCTCACCAAAGACGCCACGGCTTCAACCCGATAACTCTGAGTGAATGCGCCGTCATTCGCCACACTCGTGGTTTGCGGCGCACTGGCCAACTCCGATTGCATCCTATCAAAGGATGCACCCAACGCTTTCGCGGACCGATTCTGAATGGTGTCAGCCGGTGAGACCACCCAGGGATAAAGTCGCGGGATATCGGTACCGGCTCGGGAATTCGCGGTTGACAGCTGAAGCTTGACGTCGATCCAGTCTGATCCGGTCGTCTGGCGGATTAAGGCAAGATGCTCCAGGGTCAGCGTGCCTTCCTTGCCATTGTCGGCTGTGATCAGGCGGGCGTTGTACTGGCTGCTCCACCCTGCCTCCCGGGTCTGAAATTGCAGCCTGACAGTGGCCTTTCCCGCGCGCTCTGCCTGATAGGCAATCGTTACGCTCTTGGTGGCCCTGGCGTTTTGCCGGGTGGCCGCAAGCTCACGTTTGATCCGGTCCCTTTCAGCGATATCACCTGCCATGGCCTGTCTGATGTCCCGAATACGGCCCAGAGCCTGCCGGGTGCTTTCCTGCACCGTTGTGGCCAGCTGAGCCAGTTCTGATGCGGTAATTTCTTTCGGGGTTCCGGCGACTTCTGTCATCAGTCTGACCTGTTGGTTCCAGGCCTGGATCTCATCCTCGCTGGCTCCGATTCGCTGTTCCACCTCCTGAAGTTCCTGACGCAGACTGCGCGTAGATTCCGCCACAACATCTACTTGCTCCACCTGCCGAATCTGAACCCGCTGAGTGACCAATCCCGGCAATTCCCGGATTTCAGCCATCAAACTGTCATCCTCTAATGAAACCGGCAGTTCCTTCAGAGTGATCTCCCCGCTGCCCGCACGGATGTCGGTACTCTGTTCCCAAACAAGCTGGGCATGAGACGGGAACAAGGTCGCAGTTGTAACCTTGGCCTGGGCCGCAAACGACACGCTCAGGACGAACAGGGCAAGAAAGTGCTTCATGCAAAAATTCCTTTAAGATTGCTGGCCACTGTCTACCTAAAGCCACCTAACCTTCAGCAGCTTACCGGTCTTAATTTCGACACGACATTATGAATGTTCAATGGCCAGAATACATTAGCACTGACAGCGAGACGGCAAAAAGATACTGATAAAGACCCCTTGACTCTTCTGCGGTTGCGAACCGGGCCATGGGGTGAAACGGGTAATGCGGGAAGCGGTTAATGAGGGCGACGGTTAATGGAGGAAAGCGATCATTCAGTCGTCAGTCTATGAGACTGATCGTACATCGACCCGGGGGCCAGGGCTTACGGGGCTCCCGGCGATGTAGTGACAGGCAATCTATTTCGTGTTCGGCTGGACAGCACGAACACATTGTTCAGGCGAACTTCCAGAACGGTGTCTTCAGGCGCTGTTCAATGATTTCCGGTGGGTAGCCAACGTCTTTAAGAAGCCTTGAATCCTTGGTCAGCACAAGGTGAATAAAGTCACGCTTTTTACGCCAGCCTTTATAAACAGACATTGCTCTTTTCATAACTTTTTTCCTTCCAGATTTTCAGATGCCAGGGAAACCGGCAAACTATGTGAATAGGTTGCTATTGTATGGAAACTAACCATCTGGCCCCATACTTGGATACACCTACGAACATATACGGAGCCGCCCGCCCGGGCCCACAGCTGATTGGCAGCCTTTGACAAATCGCTAATAGATGATGGCGGTTCAAGGGGATAGGATAACAGCATAGCGACTTTCAAAAGATCCTCAGAACCGTAAGGAAAACTGCATGACTTATGCGCGGATTGCCGGGACTGGTTCCTACCTTCCTGACAATGTCATGACCAACCGGGAGCTGGAAACTCTTGTGGATACCAGTGATGAATGGATTCGGGAACGCACCGGTATCGAACAGCGCCATATCGCAGTCGAAGGTCAAACCACCGTGGATCTTGCTGAGCAGGCGTCACTTCGGGCGATTTCAGCAGCGGGTATCGCGGCACAGGATATTGACCTGATCGTGTTCGCTACCTCTACGCCTGACAAGATTTTTCCCAGTTCAGCCTGCATACTTCAGGCTCGTCTTGGTATCCACGGTTGCCCTGCTTTTGATATCCAGGCGGTTTGCAGTGGTTTTGTCTACGCTCTTTCCGTTGCTGACAAATTCATAAAAACCGGAGCCAGCCAGAAAGTTCTGGTTGTGGGGGCGGAGCTGTTTTCCCGCATTCTCGACTGGGAGGACCGCGGTACCTGTGTATTGTTCGGCGATGGTGCCGGCGCGGTGGTTCTTGAGGCCAGCGCTGAAACCGGCATTCTCTCTACTCATATCCACGCCGACGGGCAGTACGAAAACCTGCTACACGTGCCTTTCGGCATCGGGGATGGATTTGACCAGATTCGCGCCGGCAAGGGCCACGTTCACATGAAAGGTAACGAGGTGTTCAAAATTGCCGTTAGTACACTCGGCAAGATTGTGGATGAAACCCTCGAAGCCAATCAAATGCAGAAATCGGATATTGACTGGCTGGTCCCTCACCAGGCAAACCTTCGGATTATCTCGGCGACCGCCCGGAAACTGAAAATGTCGATGGACCGGGTTGTAGTGACCGTGAACAAACACGGCAACACCTCCGCCGCCTCTATCCCCCTCGCCCTGGATGTCGCTGTCCGCGACGGCCGAATCAAGCGGAACGAAGTCCTGTTACTGGAGGCTTTCGGCGGTGGCTTCACCTGGGGATCAGCGCTGATTCGATACTGATCGTTCTGATCAACGCCATTGGTTTTAAAGGTCACACTTCCCGGTATCAATCCGGCGTATACTCATTCTGCAAAACCCATTAATCTGCATTTACACTTGACAAACCAATAAAAACATCAAGGGAACAAGCAATGGAGACTCAGTCCAATGGCCGGGGTCCCTCGGTTGTTATCATCGGGTCCGGTTTCGGTGGCCTGTGTATGGCGATCCAGCTCAGACAAGCTGGTTTCAAGCAGTTTACGCTGTTGGAGAAGGCCTCCGGGATTGGCGGAACCTGGCGGGATAACACTTACCCTGGCGCCGCCTGCGATGTGCAGTCCCACTTTTATTCGTTTTCGTTTGAACCCAAACATGACTGGTCCCGGAAATTCGGCCTGCAGCCGGAAATTCTTGATTACATGCGATTTTGCGTTGACAAGTACAAACTCAGGGACCACATCCGCTTTAATCAGGAAGTTCTCACTGCAACCTTTGATGAACTCAGCAACCATTGGCGCATTGAGACCATTACGGGTGAGACCCTTGTGGCGGATGTCGTTGTAACCGCCACAGGCCAGCTTAACCAGCCAGCTTGGCCGACTATTCCCGGCCTGGATTCGTTTCAGGGGACCGTTTTCCACTCAGCCCGCTGGGACCATGATTACGCACTTGATGGAAAAAGCGTCGGCGTCATAGGCACAGGCGCCAGTGCCATCCAGTTTGTTCCGGAAATCGTCCCGAAAGTGAAGTCTCTGACCCTTTTTCAGCGCTCTGCTGCCTGGGTATTACCAAAGCCCGACCGCCCTTTCCGTCGCTGGGAGCAAATGCTCTTCAAAAGGTTCCCTCTTTGGGACAGGGTTTACCGTTCACTCATTTACTGGAAAAACGAGAGCCGCGCTCTGGCATTCACGCGCTTTAATGGACTGCTGAACCTGTTTTCCTGGCAGGCAAAGCGATTTGCGCGCAACCAGGTGCGTAACCCTCAGAAGCGCCGCGACCTGATTCCGGGGTACCAGATCGGCTGCAAACGCATCCTGATTTCCAATGATTGGTACAAAGCAATTGATCAGGACCACGTTAACCTGGTGACCACAGGCATCGAACGAGTGGTCAGCGACGGTGTCATCACAACGGACGGTGCCCTGCACAAGACGGATGCGCTGATTCTGGGTACTGGATTTGCCGCATCTGAATTCCTTTCGCCCATGACCATAATGGGTCGCGACGGGAAATCTTTGAACGATGTCTGGGCTGGGGGCGCAGAAGCCTATAAAGGTATGGCGGTGTCCGGCTTTCCAAACTTTTTCATGCTGTATGGGCCCAATACCAACCTGGCTCATAACAGCATTGTGTTCATGCTGGAATCCCAGGTTCGCTATGTCATCAGTTGCATTCGTGAACTGGAAACCAGGCCTGGTATTGCAATGGATGTCAAACCGGAGCGGCTTGCGGCCTTTTCAGGGGATATACAGGCCCGCCTGGCCAACAGTGTCTGGGAGTCTGGTTGCCATTCGTGGTATCTCGATGAGAATGGCAAAAACACGATAAATTGGCCTGGTTTCACGTTTACCTACCGCCGGGAAACATTAAAAGCCGCCCCGGACGACTTCCGGTTTTTGCCCGCACAAAAGGGCGGACAGGCTCGCGGACGGCAAGCAAGTTCAACCCCCGAGAAGGCTGTCGAAGAACACCGCTAGAACAGCCAGTGCCGCAATCCAACCGATCACGGCCGGCCAGAAACTGGTTCCTGGTTGGGGGTCATGTTCTTCAGAGCCGGCTTCGGGCGCGGGCCTCTGCTGTTCACTGAACTCGCCGGGCTGTGCCTGAGGCGCCGGCGCTTTCAATTCCTGCCAACCGAACCAATCCCCAAGAAACGCCACAACCGGCGTAGGAAAACTGCCGTTTTCGGCCATCGGCTTTACCTGCGGCTCCAGTGACTGTGCAACCGCTCTGCGGATGTTGGCCTGGTCAGTGGGGGGCTCAGTCAGAATCGCGCGCCAGATACCATCATCGCTTGCCCGGCGGGAATCATTCAGCAAGGCCTTGACCTGAATGACCACTTCCCTCACCACTTGCTGATCACTGGCATTCAGCTCTTCAACGCCCTGTTCAACA
>Ga0306900_1000401_pt1 | contig 19645 bp, 18 predicted proteins | sample AntRauMFilla3765_FD_190416 | JGI IMG/M metagenome (GOLD analysis project Ga0306900, IMG submission 190416) | Saline lake microbial communities from Rauer Islands, Antarctica - Metagenome Filla 3 #765 (v2) (version 2) | ecosystem: Environmental > Aquatic > Non-marine Saline and Alkaline > Saline ... | reverse complement strand
CGCATATCGGGCATTGTGGCGGCCTGCACCCTCCTGCTGTTTGTGGTAGCAGGTGCCGCGTTGATCGAACAGGTACCCATGGCGGCCTTAGTCGGATTAATGTTTATGGTTGCCATCGGCACGTTTGAATGGGCCAGCCTGCGTATGTTCCGCAACGTGCCAGTCACCGATTTTCTGGTGATGATAACGGTTGCTGCGGTTACCGTCATTTTCCATAACCTGGCCGTTGCAGTATTTATCGGGGTAATTATTTCGGCCCTGAAATTTGCCTGGGAAAACGCGCTGCGTATCCGGGCTCGGAAGCGCATTGATGATCAGGGAAGAAAGCATTACGAAATTTACGGCCCGCTCTTCTTTGGCTCGGTGGGGCTGTTTCAGGAAAAGTTCAAAGTGCTTGAAGATCCCAATGAAATTATTATCAATTTTGAAGAATCGCGGGTAGTAGATCACTCTGCAATCGAAGCCTTGAACAAGGTGACCGAGCGTTATGCCAAGCTCGGTAAGAAAGTACATCTAAAGCATTTAAGCAGCGACTGTCGGTCGATGCTCGAAAACGCCTCGGCGATTATTGATGTAAATTATTGGGAAGATCCGAAGTACAAACTTGTTTCGGATGAGCTGGCTTAGTACCCACTTGATGAAAGGACTAATATTAAGGCGACATATAGGGTTTTTGCAACTATAGGGAGGGATCAAAACTGCAGTTGCCAATAAATATACAGCAGCGCAAATCCGGTTAAAAAAACCATGCCGCTCCAGCTTAGTAATTTAAGCCAGAGTTTGGGTTGGCAATCATCAGGCACATGCGGGGCCGTCACCAACCGGTAGTTTATGTAGGCCAGCACCGGCGCGGTGAGGAACGAAAGCGTAGTGGCGAGATCAATCATCAGGGTAAATTGATCACCCAGAAAATAGAGCACCCCGAGGGAAAGCACAGAAATGATAATCAGCAGCCAACGGTACAGGGCAATATCATCTTTTTGGGAAAATCGTTGGGGAGCCAGCACCTCGAGCATACGCCGCGATACGCGCGGGTAGGCGTCTGTAACCGTAAGCGTAGTGCTGAACATGGTAGAGAACGCACAGACAATAATAATGGGGTAGGCCCAGCCCCCAAGGCTGCCGGTGTACAGGCCAATAAGCTGTCCGGCAAAAACGGTTCCGCTGCTTGCAAATGCTTCGCCGCTCCCGTACATGACTAATGCTCCAAGCGATAAAAAACCAAGGGCCAGCAAGGCCGCACCAATGTAGCCAATGTTAAAATCGATGAGCGATTCACGCAGTTTGGGTTTATACTTGGTTTGCTTTGTGCGCTCCAGCGTCCACAGCGAATGCCATGCAGCTGCATCAATGGGAATAGGCATCCATCCCATCAGCGCAATGAGAAAGGCCACGCCGCCTACGTTCTAGATGGATGGAGCAGTGGCGGCTACCAATGTTTTTGCTTCACCCTGCAAAAGTGCAGCAACTAACGCAACAACGGTTGATACCGCCAGTACGGCCATAATTAATTTAATGGCACCGTCGAGGGCGGAATACTGCCCCGAAAGCAGCAGCAATATACAAATGCCCAAGATGATAGCGCTCCAACCCAGCGGAGATAATGCAATGCCGGTAAGCTCGGCGGCCAGATTTGCAGACACAATAGTAACAGCCGCCTGTACGGCAAACATGGTAGCAATGGTAAAAATCACAAAAATACCGATGGCCCAACTCCCCAATCGCTTATAGCCCTCAATCATACTTTCGCCGGTAGCTATGGCATAGCGCGGACCAAATTCGAGAAAGGGATATTTAAAAAAATTGGCCAGTACCACGGCCCACACCAGGGCAAAACCATAGGTTGCACCGGCCCGTGTGGACTGCACCAAATGAGATACTCCGATTGCAGCAGCCATCAATAGCCCCGGCCCCAGGCTTTTCTTGATGCGCTGCCAGTTACTATTTTGTATTTTATATTTGCTGCTCATACAGAAGATATTTGTTGGCGGTAATTTTATATACAAAAATTTATTTTGAATTAAAATTGAGCACAAAGAAATGAATTAATACATTGAAAGTTCATTGCGTAAACGAAGTGCTCATTTATAACAATGCCGCAAAGCACCTTTCAACAGTTTAAATAACCAGAGGATATTATGATTACTGAAGAAACTATTTTAACGCTCGTTGAAGAAGCTGATAACCCCAGCATATCAATCTATTTGCCGACCCATGTAAAGGGTGAAGAAGTAAAGCAAGACCCCATTCGATTTAAAAACTTACTAAATAAAGCAGAAGAGCAGCTCCAAGAAAATAAAATTGATCAAACCGAAATTGATGCCCTTCTGAAAGAACCCCGGAAACTGCTGGATCAACCGCTTTTTTGGCAGCATGCCGACAAAGGTCTGGCCGTTTTTATTACCGAAGATCAATTTGAATACTACCGGGTGCCACTCAATTTTAAGGAGCAGGTTTTAGTTGAGGATCACTTTCTCATCACCCCACTACTGCCTATGACCACCATGGACGGGACGTACTGCATTTTAACACTCAGCCAAAAAAATATACGATTGCTGAAATGCACACGCGATTCGGTGGAACCCATTGCTTTGGAAGAGACGCCTACCAGTCTTGAAGAATTTTTGAAATATGATGTAAATGAAAAACACCTGCAGCATCACTCGGGGCAGGGCGGTAAAAGCCGGGCTATTTTTCACGGGCAAGGCGGCGCAGAAGATACCAACACGCATGAAATCATCAATTTTTTGAAAACGGTAGAAAATGAGGTTACATCGGTATTGGGCAAACGCAATGATCCGCTGGTGCTGGTTGGATCAAACGAGGCGGTGGCTGAATATAAAAAAGTAAATCATTACAGCCGGCTGATGGACGATACCATTATCACAAATCCCGATCCGTTGAGTGACGAAAAGATCAATAAAAAAGGGTGGAAGGTGATAAAATCATTCTTTGTGAAAGGAATGTATGACGACATGGAACGGTATGCTGATTTAACCGGAAGCGATAAGCAGTCGGATAATCTTTCGCAGGTGGTGGAAGCCTCGTATTACGGAAAGGTGGAATCCCTCTTTGTACCTATCGGGGAGCAAAGCTGGGGCTGGTTTGACCGCGAGCGTGATACGGTTCACCACAGCGCCGAGCGCCAAAACGGGGAACACGATCTGATTAACATGGCAGCTATTAAAACGCTTTCGCAGGGCGGCAATGTGTACGCTTTGGAAAAGGATGATATGCCCCGCCAAAAATCAATAGCGGCTATCTTTCGGTATGCATAATTAGTTAGAATAGAGCCGAATAATAAAGATGCCATCACTCCAAGTGATGGCATCTTTTGTTTTTAGTTGATTTCATCTTTCAAACTGTGCCAGCAGCGCCGGTATTACAATCATGTTGAGCAGGGTTGAGCTGATCAAACCGCCTAAAATAACCTGCGCCATGGGCGACTGTATTTCATTGCCCGGCTCCCCGGCGGCCAGGGCCAGCGGGATGAGCGCCAGTCCGGCGGTGAGGGCGGTCATTAAAATAGGATTCAGCCGCTCCATGGCGCCCTGACGAATCGCCTGCATAAATTCTTTTCCCTCCCTGCGCAGGTACTGGTAGTGTGAAACCATTAGAATACCATTGCGGGTAGCAATACCAAAGAGGGTGATGAAACCCACGAGTGAGGCAATAGAAACAATGCCGCTGGTAAACCAGACGATCAATATACCGCCGATGAGCGCAAACGGAAGATTTACCATCACCAACAGGGCCGTTTTCAGCGAGCCGAATTCCAGATAAAGCAGCAGGTAGATGGCCAGAATAGCCACGATGCTCAGTAGTGAGATGGTGCGGGTAGCCTGGGACTGACTTTTAAATTGCCCACCATATTCTACGAAATAACCTTGCGGAAACGAAGTATTTTCAGACACATTCGCACGAATGGCATCCACCGTACCGCGCAGATCACGCCCGGCCACATTGGCCGATACCACAATTTTGCGCTGCACGTTTTCGCGGCTAATCGTATTGGGGCCGCTTCTTGATTTTATGCTGGCAAGCTCGGCAAGTGGCACTACGGCCCCGCTCTCGAGGTTAAAGTTCGCTTCCTTAACCGTTTCGATGCTGCCGCGATGCGCTTCATCAAAACGTACCATTAAATCAAACAGCTTGTCGCCCTCAATCACCTGCGAAACCACTTCGCCGGCAAAGGCCACGTCCACCATTTCAGAGAGGTCACCTATGCTGAGGCCGTAGCGGGCAAGCGCCCGGCGGTCAGGACGAATCTGAATTTGCGGCACATTCTGCTGCTGTTCCACGGCCAGATCCACCACGCCTTCAACGCCTTCCATCTGTCCGCGCACTTCCTCAGCTAAGGTTCTCAAGCGATATAAATCCGGACCAAATATCTTTACGGCAATATTGGCCCGCGTGCCCGACAGCATGTGGTCGATACGGTGCCCAAGAGGCTGGCCAATGGTGATATTCGTGCCGGGAACCACACTTAAATCCGTCCGTAATTCTTCGAGGGCCTGTTCCTTGGTCATCCCTTCCGGCACATCCAGATCGGCATTAATTTCGGAAGCATTTACACCCTGCGCATGCTCGGAAAGCTCTGCACGACCGGTTCTTCGGGACGTACCGGTGACAGCGGGATGGTCAAGCAATATTTCTTCGATCTGTTGGCCTATGTCGTTGGATTCATCCAATGAGGTGCCGGGAATAGTGACCGCGCTGATGACCAGGGTGCCTTCATTAAATTCTGGCAAGAATGAACTTCCCAAAAATGGAACAATAATCAATGTCGCTAAAAATAGTACCAGCGTACCTGCGAGCACCATCTTTTTATAGGAAAGAACACTATCCAGCACACGGTCGTAACCAGATTGAAGCTTTTTAGTAAACCAGCTTTCTTCCAATTTGCCTTTAGCTGCCTGTCCGGGTAACAGGTAGTAACAGAGCGCGGGCGTTACGGTCATGGCGATAATCAAAGAAGCGCCAATAGATACGATATAGGCCAGACCCAGCGGCTGCAGCATGCGTCCCTGAAGACCACTCAAAAAGAAGAGGGGAACAAAGACGATCATGATAATGAGCGTGGCATTGATGATGGATGAGCGTATTTCTTTAGAGCCTTCAAAAACCACCTGCGAGGATAATTTTTGCTCGGCCTCCGGAAGTTTCGCATTCTCCCTGAGCCTCCTGAATACGTTTTCCACATCAATAATGGCATCATCCACAATCACCCCGATGGCAATGGCCATCCCGCCCAGCGTCATGGTGTTAATGGTGATGCCAAAGAACTCAAGTACAAAAACCGAGGAGATGAGCGCCAGTGGAATAGCCGTTAATGAAATGAGCGTGGTACGGATATTCGCAAGAAAAAGAAAGAGGATCACAATCACCAGGAAGGCCCCGTCGCGGAGGGCTTCAATCACATTTTCAATGGCAAGGTTGATAAAATTAGACTGCCGAAAAATTTGGGTATTTATGGTAAAGCCCTCTGGCAGATTTTGCTCTATTTGAGACAGCGTTTCATCAACCCGCCGGGTTAATTCAAGGGTATTGGTATCGGGTTGTTTTTTTATCGACATAATGACGGCCGGCTCGGCATTCACCGAAGCATCGCCTATTTTTTGAGCAGCGTCAATTTCCACATCGGCCACATCACCCAAAGTAACAGGCGAATTATTCCGTTCTGTAATCACCGATTGCCGCAGATCATCCAGCGAATGCGCCCGGCCAATGCCGCGCACGGTATATTGCTTGCTATACTGCTGAAAAAAGCCGCCGGAAAAATTCTTGTTGGAAGCCTCGGCAGCCTGCACCACTTGGTCCAGCGTGATGTTGTACGCCTTCAGCTTATCGGGATTGACGCGGATCTGGTACTGTTTTAATCCTCCGCCAATGGGAACCACCTGGGCGACGCCGGGGATGGCCAGTAGTCGCCTGCGAATTTGCCAGTCGGCTGCAGTGCGCACTTCCAGCTCGGAGTGGCGGTCGCTTTCCACGCTCACCAGCATTACCTCACCCATAATGGATGATATGGGGGCCATAACCGGGGGCGGCACCTCTTCCGGCAGGCGACTGGCGACCAGTTGAAGCTTTTCGTTCACGATTTGCCGTGCTTTGAAAATATCGGTGCCCCATTCAAACTCAACCCACACGATAGAAAAGCCTTTTGAGGTGGCAGAACGTACCCGACGCACGCCGGTGGCTCCATTAGTAGCCGTTTCAATGGGCAGCGTTACCAGTTGTTCTACTTCTTCGGGCGCCATACCATGGGCTTCCGTAAGCACGGAAACAGTGGGAGCGGTGAGGTCCGGGAATACGTCCACCGGCATGTTTATTACAACATAGACTCCGGCGATGAGCAATGCTAACGAACCGATAAGTACGAAAAGCCGGTGCTTGATTGATCCTTTGATGATTGCATCTAACATGGTAGTAGTTCTTAAATGAGTTAAAAAAATTGTTCCACAGAGTTTCACATGGGGTTTCTTTGTGGTTCTCTATGTATTTTCTGCGTACCTCAATGGTATAATCCAGGTTCTGTTTAGTGCGCATGTCCGTGAGCGGGCGCTTCGGATGACAGCGACGCCAGTTTGACCTGGTATGCATTTTCGGTGACCACATGCTCCCCTTCCTCAAGGCCGGAGGCAATCTCCACCCAGTTGCCGTCCCGAATGCCCAGTGTCACCCGGCGTTTTTCAAAGGACTCACCGGACACATGCACGAACACGACAAAATTACCCTCCTCCTCAATAAGGGCCGATTCAGGCACTGCCAGCACCTTCTCCTTTTGTTCAGTATCAATGTGCACCGTTGAAAACTGACCCAACGGCAGACTGTTCTCAGGGTTATTCATTTCATAAATGAGCGAAACCGTGCGGCTCTGTGGATCAATACTACTCCCCCGGCTGATTAACCGTCCGCCCAGCTGCGATATCTCGTACAGCTTGTCATTGCCCTGCACGGTAAAAGCAGCACTACCCGCATTGGCAATACGCGGCTGTTCGGAGGCGGGTACATGGGCCTTCAACCAAATTCTGGAAGTATTGGCAATCTCAAAAAGCGGCTGGCCCGATTGCACCTGCATGCCGGGGTTCACATATGATTTAACGATGGTCCCGCTAATCGGAGCCTTAAGATTGAACCGAGATGAATTCCCATTCTCATCAAGCTGCACCACCTCGCTGATGGTTTGAAATCGTGTTTGTGCCTGTCTATAAGCAATGCGAGCCTCCTTCAACTCAATCTGTGGAATGGCTTCTTTTTCGTACAGGCGCTCGGAGCTTTCCAGTTTTTCTTTAGCCAACTCCAGCTCCGACTGGGCATTCGTGTATTGCTGGGCAAAATTATTGTCTCCATCAGATTGGACGGCTGGCTTCAGCACGGCCATTAAAGCGCCTTGCGAGACGGATCGCCCCTCCACGGGGAGCGACCGGTTTAAATCGGACTGAATGACACCCGGGAACGGCGCGGTTACCACCGCAGAGGAATTTTGGGCCGCCATGATTTCGCCATGCGCCTCTACCGTTCGGGTCAGCGTTTGCCGCCCTACTTCTGCGGTGCCAAAGGGAATGTTCCACTGCTGCTCTTTTAAAAAGGTAATTAGATTGGGATCTTCCTCGGCCGTTGTAGCCGGAATGTCGCCCGCCGAATTGTAAACCGGGATGCCGCGTACCTGCAGCGTATCATTAACCATGCCATATATTTCAATGGTCAAATCGTAGCGTCCGGCCTGTTCAAAAGTCAAATCAGGCCCGTAAATGCCCGGTATCTGCACGTCGGTTTCGGTAACCGATACCTCGGTTCCATTGTTAGATCGTAATTTGAAATGAACCTCCGAATTTGATATAGGCTCAAAATCGGAGAGCCGCGTAAGGTGCACCGCAAAAGTCGCTTCCTGTCCGACAATAATTTCGGGGTATTCCATAAAAAGTTCGGTCTCATCGGTCCATTTTGTTACCGCTCTGCTGCCCTCTCGCTGGGGGTCGCTGGCAGCAGAAGCTTCGCCCGACTCACTTTCGGGACTGTGTTCATGCTGATCCTCTCCCTCCCCGTGAGCGTGGCCCTCCTGATCTTGTTCTGTTTGCTGAGTCGCCTGCTCCGTTGGTTCTCCGTGGCTGTGATCGCCTTCATCGCCGTGGGAATGGGCCTCATCTCCGGAACCGCAACCGGCTATTAAAAGTGCTGTGGTAAATGATAAAAGTATAATTAAGTGTTTCATTGGTCTTGGTATTTTGAGTTAATCTGAATTAGATATAAGGATCAGCCCTGATAAGTCTCCCCTCGAGGAGAGTACTCTCGGCGGTTTTGCCGAGAGGGAGGGGTGTTTGGCGCGAGTAAATACACCTCCCGACCCAATTCGTCCCAAAAAACTTGGACGAATTGGCCCACCCTCCTCAAGGAGGGACTTAGAGCCAGTCGCAATTAATGATCATGGGAATGCTCTCCATCTTCTCCATGGCTATGCTCACTATTTCCAATTTCAGCATGGGCGCTCCATTGATCGAACTTTTCACCGGTTGCGATGAGTTCAATGGACTGGCTCTGGCCCGAATCAAGATTTACCGGAGTTGTGGGGCCAAGCTCGGTTCCGTTTGAAAGATGAACCTCAACCCGAACATTCGGTAGAGCCTCTTCGGTGGTATTTTCCACCGAGCCGGTAAACGAGCTGGTTTCTTTATTGTAAGACAAGACCAAGCGGGTACCTTTTCGGAGCTGATCGTAGGTCTCATTGAGTTCAAGCTGCATGTTTGCCTCTTCGTTCTCATGGCTATGTTCACCATCATGTTCTAATTCGCCAGTGTGTTCATTCGGATTTGCTTGCTCTTCGGTTTGCTGAGCCGGTTGCTCCGTTGGTTCTCCGTGGCTGTGGTCGCCTTCTTCGCCGTGGGGATGAGCCTCATCTCCGGAACCGCAACCGACTATTAAAAGTGCTGTTATAAGTGATAAAAGTATAGTTAAATGTCTCATTAGTTCTGGGTATTTAAAGTTGAATTAAGGGTCCCGCCGGAAACAAGGTCCAGCTCATTCAGCGCCTGATTGTAGGCGCTGATGGTTTCATAGGTGATGCTGCGCCCTTCCACGTATGCTTTCAGGGCATCTAAAAGTTCGATCAGTGAATAGGCTCCTTCGCTGTATGAAAACCGGGCGGTTTCCAAAAATGAGGGTTTAATCGCCTGCTCTTGCTGTGATTGCCACTGTTCCATGAGCAGCTGCACCCGTTGGTAGGCCGTTTCCACTTCATTGCGGATTTGCTGCTGCTTCATTTGCACCGATGTTTGCCGGGATCGGGCCTCGGCCCGGGCAATAGTCACATTGCCGCTGTTTTGATTAAAGATCGGCACCTTGATCGAGCCGCCAATCACAAACCCCTCGGAGCCGTCCGACTGATTTTTGTAGCCAAAATCAACGTTGAGGTCCGGCAGCCGGTCGCGCTTTTCCACTTTTAGCTGTAAATCGGAAGCTTCAGACAGTTTATTCAAGGCCTCATAATCCGTTCGCTTCTGTAACGCCCGTTGAATGAGCACTGCTTTTTCTGCGGCTGGAGGACGAATCCGAAGCGTATCCTGTACATTGAATGCCCCCGTCGGTTGTTGGTCCGAAAATATCAGTGCTCGCAGTTTGCTACCTGTTTGCTGCAGGTTGATCCGAACCTGATCCCGATCTTTCTTGTACCGGCTCAGCGCTACATTAAATCGCTGCAGTTCGAGGCCGGATACGGTACCCTCTTCCTTCCGGTCAGCCGCAGCCTGGCGGATTTTTTGGATTGCAGCCACCGCTTCATCATAGATCTCCACCTTATTTTTCAAATACCAGTACTCCGCATACAGCCATTTGACCCGGTTGATAAGCTGCTGTCGGTTATATGCAAAATCCAGATCAGCCGCCTCTTTTGTTCGGGACGCACTCCGGCTCCGCAGAAAAGGCTGTCCCAATAGCTCAATAGGCTGCGATATCTGGTAGGTGGTTTCCTGATAGTCGAGCGTACCGGCGTTCAGCTGCTCGCGAAACACGCTTATCTCCGGGTTCAAATAGGATTTGTACCGGGTGGCTTCTCCCTTTTTGCGAAGGGCATCCAGTTTAGCCAGTTCCTGCTGCAGGCTGTTTTCCTCAAAAAGCGCCACGGCTTTTTCAAGGGTGATGGTACTTGATTGGGCATGGATCAGCGCCGGCATCAATAAAAATACCGAAACGGTAATCCACCGAATAAAATTATTCATAGTGGTTCAATTGCAATGTTAGGGGAAAAATTAGATAAAGTAGCCCCGAAAAGGGGAAGGAAAGATTAGGCTACCGGCGGACCGCGAAGGGAAAAAGAAAGGGCGTTATATTGCTGAAATAGTTTATCAGGAGGGGGTAAATCAATGAGGAAAAGGCATTCCGAAAATTGCCGGAAATGGGCTTCCGTTTTAGAAAAAGGGATATCAATCATGTGTGCTTTAGTATCAACAACAACCTTAACAGGTGATACTAAAATACCACTGATATCAAAGGTATGAACCTCATGATCGTGCTCCTTATTCTTATCCGATGAATGATGAACATCCGTATCATAATGCGAATCAGGAGCATGTGAATGAATCGACGTGTGAACGTCTACATGGTCTCCGATATGAAAAGCAATATTATGCAAGTGAGTGCCCTGCCCGAAGAGAATACCCAAGGCGCAGCCCAAAACTATAAGCTGGGCACCAATAGTAAATACGTTATGATCTTTTAGCTTTTGCACGATAGCTTAAATAATCAATTTCAACCCGAAAATCAATGGTTCGTAGCTGTTGCTGAATTATAATTTGCAAAACAGTTGCCATAAGAGATGTTGTTGAGTCTTTAAAATTTATTAATACTAACGCGTTGACCAATTGAAATATAGCAAATATGTCATCCTGAACTTGTTTCAGGATCTCCAAAAGCATACAGCGTTGATACGGAATAGAAATAAGGACCCGAGTTCTTGCTATCCGAGATCCCGGATCGGAGTCCGGGATGACACGAGTTGGTTACTTGTGCTTTAAAACAATATTTTGCCTATATGTTAATCGGTCAACGCATTAATACTAATTTAATCCTTTAGAATTATGAAATACATATCCTTTGCCATAATAAGCTCATTGCTTCTTTTAAATGTTTTTAGCTGCTCTAATAATGAGGAAGCAGGTCACTCGCACGGTGAGGATGCCGGTCATGAACATGGCGAAGCCGCGGAAAGCGAAGATCACGAGGATGCCCAAATCCAGAAAGCCGCCTATTCAAAAGCAGAGACCCTCACCAAATCCAGCAAAGGATTACGTCTATCTCTTTCATTTGATAAGAGTGCCAATGTATTTACGGGAACGGTGAAAAATACGACCGAAGAAAAACTTTGCGGAGTGAAAGTCACTGCATCAACTGAAAACGGAACATCATTTGATGCAATTGAAATTGGTGATCTGGAAGCCGGTCAAAGCAAGAAAATAGAAATTACTACGGAAGGAACAACCTTTGAAAGCTGGTCGGCACAAACGAACATGGCTCCCTGCGGCAGCCAAAGGCATACGCATGAAGATGGGGAGGAGCATGGCGATCACTGATCAATAAGATTGGTTAAGGGATCGGGAGAATTACCCTTATTCAGATCTCCATACTTCCTTTTCATAAAAACTATAAAGCATTCTGAATTTTATTGGTATAATCCAGTTTCTCCCACGGAAATTCATCACGGGCGAAGTGACCATAAGCCGCCGTTTTTCGGTAGATGGGGCGCTTCAAATCAAAATGCTCAATCGGAGTGTCTCGGATAACAGGCCCGAGCCTTGTAATTAATTTTATGAAAATAAATTAAATTAGAGTGAAAAGTTAAAACTGAAATATCATGAAATATTTAAAAATATGCATACTATTGTTGCTTGTTGCAGGTTTTTGTTATCAGTGCAATCCTAGTGGTACTGAGACTGATACTTATAGCGTAAATACCATAGTTTATGGGGACGTTTCTCGATTTGATAATTCAGTTGCCAATGCAAATACAGGCGTACAAATTTTCTACTATCCAAATGGATGCGATTCGCTCAAAATTACTGGAGAGCTGGGGTTTGGGCTAGTGGAAGAATCAGGAAGATATAGATTTGTATTGAAGGAAGCTTTTATAAAAGATAATTCAGATTGCTACAAGGCGAGGCTTATAAATTTTGCGGGAGGAGATACCGAGTTGGTGGATGGCCCAAAGGAATTTATTCCTCTATTTCGCGATGATCCACCCTATGACAGCGTGCGGGTAGATTTTTCCTACCCAGATTCACTAAGGTAGCTAAAACTGTAAAAAAGTACTTGGAAAATTCTTTTCGATGAATTTTAACTCTAATTCAATGCAGCGTGTTTTGCAAAAAAATAAGTTTTCGAATTTTGATAGTAATTCCAACCATAATTGTATTAGGCTTTACCAGTTCGTGTTCTGATAACAGAACGATTCCCCCTCAGAGTTTTGATGCCATCGTTTTTGGGACGGTTAAAAACACATTAAATAAGCCCATAGAATATATATCTGTTGGTGCGACGGCTAAGGAAACAGCTTGTGGAGATACTACCAATGCTATTTCTATTTCGGGTGCGGTTGGTCATACAAAAACCGAAGGGAATTATGTTATTCGCCTCAAAGGATTTACCTCTAAAGCACTCAATTGCCTTACTGTGCAATTTAAAGATTTTGAAAATTCAGAATATAGAGATACGCTTATTGCAAAAAACGTCAGTTTTGAGCTTAGCTCAGAACCGCCTTTTGACAGTACGCGGGTGGATGTTGTACTTGAAAAAAGTAAATAAGAATGTAAGATGGAGCCCATATTGAAGGAGGGTTCCATCTAAATAGCTAAAGCGTATTTTGAATCTTATCGGTGTAATCCAGTTTTTCCCACGGGAATCCTTCTCGACCAAAGTGACCATAAGCCGCCGTTTTTCGATAGATGGGGCGTTTTAAATCAAACCGCTTAATGATACCGGCGGGGGTGCAATCAAACACGGATGCAATTTTATCGGCTAATGCAATATCATTGACTTTGCCGGTGCCATACGTATTCACATTGATGGAAACGGGATCTGCAATACCGATGGCATAGGCCAGTTGAATTTGGCATTCATCAGCCAAATCAGCGGCCACAATATTTTTGGCAATATGCCGTGCCGCGTATGCGGCACTGCGATCAACTTTGGAGGGATCTTTTCCGGAGAAAGCGCCTCCTCCGTGAGCTCCGCGACCGCCATAAGTGTCCACAATAATTTTACGTCCGGTTAGGCCGGTGTCTCCGTGCGGGCCGCCAATCACAAATTTGCCGGTGGGGTTCACGTGAAAAATGGTTTCATCATCCATAAGTTCAGGGTTGATGACTTCCGGAAGCAGGTATTTTTTCAAATCATTCTTGATCTGGGCCTGTTCTACGTCCGCATCATGCTGGGTGGACACCACAATAGTGTCAACCCGCTTTGGTTGGCCGTTGCTGTCGTATTCAACCGTGACCTGGCTTTTGCTGTCGGGCGCAAGATATGGGAGCATATCGGTCTCCTTGCGGATACGTGCCAGCTCCCGCAACAGATTATGCGAATATTGCAGCGTCATGGGCATATACGTATCTGTTTCTTTGCAGGCATATCCAAACATCATGCCTTGGTCACCGGCGCCTCCCGTATCGACACCTTGAGAAATGTCATCACTTTGCTGATGCAGGGTGGTTAGCACACCGCAGGAATCGGCATCAAACCGATAACTGTTTTTGGTATAGCCGATATCCCGGATGACGCTACGCACCAGTTCTTGGGCATCAACATACGCTTTGGTGTTAACTTCTCCGGAAATAACTGCTAAGCCGGTGGTGACCAATGTCTCTACTGCAACACGCGATTCAGGATCTTCGGCCAGCATGGCATCAAGAATGGCGTCAGATATTTGGTCGGATACTTTGTCGGGGTGCCCTTCTGAAACCGATTCGGATGTAAATAAATTTTTCATAGCTAAACAATAGGACTGAATTTTTTGTGAGCTGTGAAGCTACGAAAAAATGATCACAGAATACACTTTTTTGGGAAGTTGATAGCCGGGTTTGGAGTGGCAGAAACTTTTCAGTTGAATAAATCAACATCTTCTTTATTGGGGTCCACGCCTAAATACCGGAAGGCTTTTTTTGTGGCTGTCCGTCCCTTGGGCGTGCGTTGTAAAAATCCTTCTTTAATAAGAAAAGGTTCATAGACCTCTTCGATAGTTCCCTTGTCTTCCCCAACCGCTACGCCAATGGTGCTGAGGCCTACCGGTCCGCCGTTATAATTTTCAATTATTGATCGGAGGATACGAATATCCATTTCATCGAAGCCGTTTTGATCGACATCGAGCGCATTGAGGGCCTTATCGGCAATGGCATCAGTGATGGTATCTTCACCGTCCACCTGGGCAAAGTCGCGTGTGCGGCGTAACAACTTGTTGACAATGCGAGGTGTGCCCCGGCTGCGGCGCGCAATTTCGTGGGCGCCATTATCGGTGATGCCCATGTTGAGAATGGATGAGGTGCGCAACGCAATGCGCTGTAATAGCTTTACATCGTAGTAGTCGAGCCGCATGTCAATGCCAAAACGAGCTCGCAACGGCGCGGTAAGTAACCCCTTGCGGGTAGTGGCCCCCACCAGGGTAAAACGATTTAAGTCAATCTGGACACTACGCGCATTGGGGCCGGAGTCGATCACAATATCCAGCTTATAATCTTCCATGGCTGAATACAGGTATTCTTCAACCACCGCATTAAGGCGGTGAATTTCATCAATAAAAAGCACGTCGCCTTCCTCCAGGTTGGTAAGCATGCCGGCCAGATCGCCCGGCTTTTCCAGCACGGGGCCGGTGGTGGGTTTAATCTGTACACCCATTTCGGCAGCAACGATGTGTGCCAATGTGGTCTTGCCCAGGCCGGGCGGACCGGAAAGGATAACGTGATCAAGCGCTTCTTCACGCTTTTTAGCGGCCTGTGTAAATACCGCAAGGTTGCGAAGCACCTTTTCCTGACCGATAAACTCTTCCATGCTGGCCGGGCGCACCGATTGTTCGAAAGCGCCATCATTTTGGGAAGAATCGAGTAAGGGGTTTTGCAAAACAGTACCACAGATTAAAGGGCAAAAGTTTATCTATGGCAAAAGTAACTTATTATTATCAAACTATCGAAATGAATTATTCTAATTCATTTATCTGCTGCTCAAAGTTGTCAAAGTCTATATTGCCGAGCTCATAATCCAGGCGTCGGAGCAACCTAAATGCTTCAGGTTTATAAATTTCACCCCGGCTGTACGCTTGATATACGGCCTCCCGGGCCTTTTCAAACTTATTTGTGTTGACCAGCGCATTCCCCAAGTACCAATATGATCGTTCTTTGAGTATTTCATCATCCCCCGCCTTGGCAATGGCATTTCTAAAGCTTTCAATACTTAGGGCAAAATCTCCCGAATTGTAGTGTAATATGCCTAAATTCAAATAGGCTTTGGACCGGATGCCGTTGCTTTCATACTCCTGCAATATACTGCTGTAAATATTTATGGCTGCTTGCGTATTGCCGTCGAGGGCTGCTTTAAATCCGGCATTAAGCAGAGAATCAGACGGTTCAACAGCGGTAGCTGAGCGGGTTACCGGCGATGATGATAAATTTTCTATCAGCCCAATTTCTCCCTGTGTGTACGCTCCTATAGATTGGGGTGCATCATCGGTAAATACGTTGAGTGATATGACGAGCAATACAACGGCTGCGGCCGCTCCTATCCATTTCCAATAGTCTGTTTGTGTTGCAGAACCCTGACGGGCTTGGTGCAGGCGGGTTACATCAATTTCGGTTTTGAGCAGGGAAATATATTCGGGCTGTCTAAGCAGATCAACCCAGAGTGATTTCACCTCATCATTAGAAAGATTGCCTTTGATGTAAGCATCAATCTTTTTTTCCAGTTCGGTATTTCGTGTCTCTTCAGTCATGTATGGTTTTAATCATCAAAAAGTGTACGCCATTATTAGCAGGCTAATAATGGCCCTTGGGTAGTAAGACAATCTCAAAGGGAATTCCTTACACTTAATATTCACTTTTTTCCTGGCAACATTGGCTTAGCTTTTTCATGATGCGGTGCTTGCGTGTCCAGGCATTGTTTACACTAATATCAAAATGATTGGCTACGGCCCTGGCATCCGAGTCGGGATAGGCAAACCAATATTCCATGAACGTTTTGTAGCTTTTTGAAAGTTGTTGCATGCACCATTCCAGAATACGCCGCCGCTCTTTATCTAAAATATTAAGCAATTGCCGGGGTTTGTGCCCAAACCCTTTTGGAATATCTTCAAACCGGTGAGGATTTTTTTTCTTTATAAGATTCAAGTACGTATTGCGGCAGGTTGTGAGCAGAAAAGAAAGAATTCGATCAGCATTATCGATGTTCTGTTCTTTAATCGCTTCGAGTGATTTTAACAACGCTTCTTGAGCACAGTCTTCGGCATCCTTTTTTTCAGCATCCATATGAACCTGTAAAAAGGCAATGAGCCGTGGGGAAAGCTCTTTGAACTGCTTGTTAAGTTCGGTAGTGTCATCTTCTTGAATAGCTTCAACAAGATTCGGAAAGTCCATAGAATTTAATCTGTATTTTAAGGGGCACTCGTAAAGGTATAAAAACTTTATTAACTTGACCATCATGAAAATAGAGTGGTTTGCCTTAAATCATTTCACATGATGCAAGCCCAAATGTGTATCCGGTTTATTATTTTAAAGCGCCATGTATCGTGTTCAGTTAAAAAATTTTGAAGGTCCGCTGGACCTGCTTCTCTTCTTTATTAAAAGAGATGAGCTTGATATCTATGACATCCCCATATCATATATTACCGAGCAGTTCCTGGAATACATACGGTTGATGGAAGAGCTGGACCTGGATGTTGCAAGCGAGTTTATTTTAATGGCCAGCATGTTGATGTCTATCAAGGCGCGCATGATGCTGCCCCAAGAAAAAGACCCCGACGAAATTGATGAGCACGACCCGCGCTATGAACTCGTGCAGCGCCTGCTTGAATACAAGCGTTACAAAGAAATGTCGGGCAAAATGAAAGGCATTGCCGCGGATGCCCAGCGCCGGCATTACCGGGGCACCAATAAAGCCGACCGGGTTCAAAAACAATCCGGGGAAGTATCGGGAGAGGCCCTACAGGATGTCACTATGTTTCACCTAATGGCTGCCTTTAAAAAAGTGTTAACTGATATTAAGCGGCAAGAGTCAGTCCACCGGGTTGAGAAAATTCAAGCTACTATTGAGCAGCAAACAACCTTTGTGCTTAATCGGCTGCGCCGAGAAGGCCGTTCCTCTTTTAAAGACTTGTGCCGGGGACTCAATAAGCGCCTTAAAGTAGTAGTTACTTTTTTGGCCATATTGGAAATGCTGAAAGAGCACCAAATTGCACTGTACGTTGAAGATAATGACCCCAAACAGTTTTACCTGGACTTAAAAGGAATTGAAGAAATAATGAATCCTGAAAACAAAAAACAAGAACAAACCAATTAGTTAATTATGAAAAAGCCTCTATTATTCGTTCTGGGACTGCTTTTTATTGCCGGATGCAGTAGCTCCAACAATGCTTCCGAGCAATCGCAGCCTGCACAACAAACCATTAATACCGATACCCCGGCCCTGTTATCGTATCAGGATGCCATTACTACTGATTATTTACGAGCTCATCTCACTCCTTTTGCCGCCGATTCTATGGAGGGCCGCGAAACGGGTACAAAGGGGCAGAAAAAGGCGGCCGATTATTTGTCAAAACAATACCGCTCGTTGGGGTTAAAGCCCGTGGGTGATAACGGTTCATACTTCCAGCATTTTGACCTTACGGCCACCCGCACCGACAGCGTGGTATTCCAAACCTACGCAATTAACAAAGATGGCGGAGAAGAACTTGTAAGCAAGTCGGTAAACAGCAAAAACTCCTCCGCCAATTTTATTCGTCAGTTTGGCAGCAGCGATACTGTAAGGGCTGAAATTGTCTTTGCCGGCTTTGGCTTACAGAATCAAGAGCTCGGTATCGATAATTTTAAAGGGATTGATGTAAAGGGTAAATGGGTAATGGTGATGGGAGGAGAACTTCCCCAGGTTGTTGCTGGTGATACGCTCTACACAGATGCCAATCAACGACAATTTGTACAAGGTTGGTTTAGGAATATTTTGCAAAAAGGGGTTGCCGGCATTATAAATATTCAGAAGTTAGACAGTCTGGAAAAAAAATTCGAGAAAGATGCTATAGGAAATCAACAATCATTCGGTCAAGTATCGGGTATGCAATTAGCCTATCGAGCCCAAGAAAAAGGTGGCGGATCACTTAATCTAAATAATATAAGCCCAAACCATGCCGCAAAAATACTAGGTCTTAGTGATTTAGATGCACTTAATAAAAAGAAAGAAGAATTAACAATTAATATTAAAAGCTTTAATGCAAAAGAAACCGGCTACGGATTTATCCAAACTCCGTATGTGACCGATGTTTCCCTTGAGAGCGAAAACGTAGCGGCTTTTATGGAAGGCGCCGATCCCCAATTGAAAGATGAAGTGGTGGTGCTTTCGGCGCATTACGATCACCTGGGGCTGTCCCTGTCAAGCACTTCCGATGATACGGTTTACAACGGCGCCAATGATGACGGCAGTGGTACTATTGGCGTGCTCAGTGCGGCCCGTGCTTTTTCAAAAGCAAAAGCGAATGGCGTTAAACCCAAGCGCAGCATTTTGTTCTTGAGCGTTTCGGGTGAAGAAAAGGGACTGCTGGGCTCGCGCTATTATTCCGATCACCCCATTTACCCCATAGAAAAAACCGTGGCCAACATTAATACCGACATGATTGGGCGCGTAGATCCCAAGCATCAAAAAAGCGGCAATGAAAACTATATCTATATTATTGGCGGAGATATCATTTCAAGCGATATGGACAGCCTGCTGAAAGCGGGAAACGCCCGGTCAGGTCAACTTGAGCTTGATATGCGTTATAATGATCTGAACGACCCCAACCGGTTTTACCGGCGCAGTGATCACTGGAATTTTGGGCGATTCGGCGTACCGTTCGTCTTTTTCTTTAACGGCGTACACGAGGACTATCACAGCACATCGGATGAGGTTGATAAAATAAATTTTGAACTGATGGCCAAAACCGCCCGCTCTATGTATGCCACTACCGTAATGGTGGCCAATGCGGACAGCGTACCCAAGGTTGATAATCAGGAATTTATTGAAATAACAAAAGGAAACTGAGGTATAAGGGTATAGGGGAATAAGGGTATAAAGATAGATTCATAAAACTCGTTGACCGATTATGCCAAAGGCATTCCGTTGGAAAAAAACAAACTATGTCATCCTGAACTTGATTCAGGATCTCGTAAAGCCAGTTAACGTTGATATAGACTAATATCAGATCAACGTTAACCAACACTGTCCCGAATGCTATGACTTTGTCAAGTATTAAGCGGCTTTTTTCTCCCGATCAAACCGGGAGGTGTGATTGGGATCATAGAGCTGGCCGCTGTTCCAAATCGCACAGATAATGGTCATTAATTTGTTAACTAAATTATTCCCCGCCACCGGCCAACATTTGTCCTCCCCGAGCTTGCGTTTTTTATAGTTCTTAAAACGATCGCAATGGGTC
>Ga0306900_1000398_pt1 | contig 19749 bp, 17 predicted proteins | sample AntRauMFilla3765_FD_190416 | JGI IMG/M metagenome (GOLD analysis project Ga0306900, IMG submission 190416) | Saline lake microbial communities from Rauer Islands, Antarctica - Metagenome Filla 3 #765 (v2) (version 2) | ecosystem: Environmental > Aquatic > Non-marine Saline and Alkaline > Saline ... | reverse complement strand
ATGAGAGTGGATCCAAATTCCACTGTCCAGTTCGTCGACCATACAACGGACTTTCATAGCTCAGAACACCGTCTTCCATCATCGAAATCGAAGATCCAAGGAGTACGATAGAGATATCAGTTCCCTTTAGAACGTCGTCAACGATTGTCTGAAAGACAGACGGAATCGTCTCATCAGACTCGACAAGATACGAAAACTCATCGAGAGCCACAACACAGGGCCCATCAACCCGCCGTTTGAGATACTCGAAGGCATCAACAAATCCCTCAACCGTAGGTGAGATATCGTCAAATGTGGCTGCACAGTGGTTGGCAAACTGTGTGGCGTTGTGTGCTGGGCCTCGCTGATCACACAAAAAATATATTGAGGTCATCGGCAGCGTTTCGAGTGCTTCGGTCACCAGTGTGGTCTTGCCCACGCGGCGTCGACCGTACACAACGAGTAGTTGACGCTCATCCTGGGTGAGATGTGAGGTGAGCCATTGTAACTCCCGGGTGCGGTTTATCATTATGCACCCGATAATATGATCGTATGCATAATAAAATGCGGTGTTGCCCTTGGGGTCAAGCTCCGAGGCACTCACCCCTCATATCTATCAATCAGCTGTCCTCGGAGTTGGCCGGTTTCGTGTCGTCCTCAACCATCTCGTGTTGTGTGTTTGAGGTCTCCGACCTCGCAGTCGACGGTGGTTCTGGGGGTTCGAACGCCGAGATGAGTAGTTGTGCGGCTCTGGTCTCCCGAATCTCTTTTATCGTTATTCCTGACCCAACCCCAACCATCCCAACGAGGGCTGTGAGAATCGCAACTACAGCACTCACAACAGACAGACTCTGTGTGAGCCCACCAACAAGCAGGACACACAATGCACTCGCGATGACAGCAAGGCTTACGACGTTGACTGGCTGGGCTCGGAACGTGGTGGCAAGCCTGCGTGCGCCACCAACAAACGCCGACGTTTGTGTACTTTTTGTGAGTTCTCCGACGAGACGGTCGATGATGGTGATGATCGGGCCGACAGTCCACGTCTTGCGGAGGTCGATGACGATCACTTCTGGGTCGGGTTCAGCAGTAAGCCACTGGTAGATGAACGACCCTGTGAGGAGTGTTTGGACGATTGTGGTCGAGCGGTCGGCCAGCGAGGCAAGTTGGTGTTTGGCCTGTTGGACCAACGCGATCGCCAGTGACCCCTCACGGATTCGATTGGACATCGTACTATTCAAACCCGCTTATCGTCCCCGAGACTGTCGTCGTTCCGAGATCAAGTTTGATTGAATTGCCGATCCGAAGCGGCCCACCATAGAACCGGGGTCCAGATTCGGTTTCGAGCGTCCGCAGTTCGACGGTGAGACTCACATCCCTGTTCGTTGGGTGTTGTTGGACTCTGAACTCTCCGTCTTCGTTCTGAGAGACGATCTCTGCGGGCTGTGTCGTCACTGAGTCGACCGTTATTACGGGCTCCCCGCGGCGCGTTTGGGTTGTCCCCTCCGTGATCCCGCTGGCAATATCTTGGTTGATGTTTGTGAGCTCCACATCAACCGTTAGGTACTCGGTGTTCAGACTACGGCCGTCGTCATCGAGGCGTTGTATTGGTCCTCTAACAGTGTAGTCGTCGGTCTCGATCGTGAGTGAGTCACCGACACGGGACTGATTTGCGGCAAAAACGAACCGTGTCGTGTTCGATTCTGTTTCGACGAGTTCGCCGTCGAGTTCAGCCCTGACGACGACGGCTGCAGTGGTCGGATTGGTTGGTGCCACATAGACGTCAGTCACCGTCAGGTTGTGCCCGTTGCGTTCCACCGTGTCTCCAGTTGTGATCTGGTTGGCGATGCGGTTCGGATGAGTTCCGAGGTCGACGGTTGCATACCGGGTCTCAGAGACCGGTTCTGGTTCTGCTGTGTCCATCTCATCTGTGGTATCATTAGATCCTGGAGCAAGCACTGCGATCCCAGCAACCGCAACCGCAATGACAAGGAGAATTGCCAATGCATCGATGACATTGATTCTGCCGAAGAGATTGCCTTCGTCGTCGATTAGCTCCATAAATCACACCCGAGAGTCATGTGCGAAAAAATTGGTTCCGATATGATAGGTATTACTATCTCCGTATCCAATTTCCGTTCCCCCTGGTTCCGAATCAGTCGACGATCAGACGACGGTCAACGACTGCAACGATGAGCGTAACCGAGCCAACGACCGCAAGCACGCGAGGATCCGAGGAGACGTACCAGCCTGGCGTTGGGTGGCGGTACCACGACAACGGATACAACCACGTGCTTGCCGCGCCGTCGGCCCATATTTTGAGCCCATCTGCGAGGAGATGTGAGAACCCCCCAGCGAGCAACAGGGCGAACGCGCGTCGACGGTGATCAGCAACGACGAGCGATCCAATGGCCGCAAACAGCATGAGGCCACCGAGGGTGTGGATCGCACCGATACTGAATGGCACTCCGAGTGTGGTTTCGATGGTTACGTCGGTAACGAACAGCCCGATTCGGCTTAGATCCGGCAGGAGGCTTCCGATCATCCCGATTGCAACCCACTGCTTTGTAAGCCACTCAACACGCCAGCTTACGACTGTGAACACAGTGTAGGCAATCAAAACATGAGAGAGGAATTCAGCCATTGTGGTCTCCCGTTGTGGTAGTTGATCGCCGACTGAATGTGAGCTGTTGGAGGTCAAGTTGCCAGTGGGTGAGGAAGTATCCGATCGCGAGCAGAATGCCTACGACAGAGACGGCTAATTTGTACTGAGACTCGGTTAGGCCATGATTTACGACAACGATTTCCGAGGTCGTCATGGTCTCATCGCTGTGGAGCCTTCCGTAGGCTTGGACAGTGCCGCCTGGCTCGACTGCGGCAGTGGTGTCGTGGATCTCGATTTCGGCTGCAACCTCGTCGGCGTCATCGGTGATTTCGATTGTAAGTGTCTCGTCGACCGGATCCGTGGATTGGACTTCGCCAATCAGGAGGACGCGGTCGTCGACATACTCGTCGTAGTCGGTGGCGAGCTGCTCGCCTGTTGGATGGGGCCAGTTGGTGTCGTAGGTAGCGCCGTAATGGATACAGAGACCGAACACACCGACCAGTAGCAGGAGACCAACAGCAACCCGGAGGCCGGTTCGCATACATACTGTCGAAGATAGGTGGTATACTTCATGGTACCGACTGTTCGTCGTCGACCTCTTTCTGTTGAGATGACGAGAGATTCAGTAGAATTTATATAAATTGAGTATATCCTCATAGATGAATGTTGACAGGGTGGCGATACCGAATTGTGAGCGTGGCCGGTGTTGGCGCGCTCGTCGTTAGCAGCCTTCTCATTGCTAATCATCCAGCGACCCAGCAGCTGTTCACGACCCACGTGCCGCTGTTCAACCGGCTTGAGCCGTCTGTTATTGATATTGTCTCTCTTGGATGGGCGGTCGTATTGAGTGTACTTGTGATTGGTGGGAGTCTCTTGCCGCTGTATAGACCCCGACCCAGTCGACTGCTCGATACCGTACTGTATGCCCAAAAGCGAGTCATCGTTGGTGGGCTTGGGCTGGCGACGTTTGGGTACTTCCAGTGGTCCCATCGACTCCCGCGGGCGACACTCACGATGACCGTTGGGTTGTTGGTGCTCACGGTACCGCTGTGGTTCGTCTGGATTCGTCGACGGCCGACTGCCGAGGCCGGCCGGACGCTACTGGTCGGTGACGATCTTGAACAAATCGAGCGGATAGCGCTAACGGTCGACTCGGAGATCGTCGGGTCTCTCTGTCCGGCAGTGACTCCCGAACGGACTGCGATGGCTGACGGTGGTCTCTCGATGGTCGACCCACCACAGGAGTCCGCTGGGGGTGCTGCTACGGCAGGCCGACCGGTCGACGGCCACGGAGGTCTTGAATCCCTCTCGCGTCTCGGCGGGCTCTCACGTCTCAATGACGTGCTCATCGAACAGGACATCGATACCGTCGTATTGGCATTCCGGCAGGCCGACCGCGGGGATTTCTTCGGGGCACTCGATACCTGTCACGACTACGGCGTCAACGCGAAAGTCCACCGAGAATACGCCGACAGCGTGTTGGTCTCGGAAGGTGATGTTGGAGATCTCGTGGACGTTGATCTCGAACCGTGGGACCCGTTAGATCATCTGTTCAAGCGGATGTTTGATATTGCGTTTGCAGTAAGTGCGCTCCTCGTACTTGCGCCAGTGATTCTTGCTATTTCGGTTGCAATCAAGCTCGATGATGGTGGGTCAATTTTGTACTGTCAAGAGCGGACCGCAGTGCTTGGTGAGTCGTTTCCGGTCTACAAATTTCGGAGTATGATCGAGAATGCAGAATCCCAAACAGGTGCTAAAATTAGCGAAGAGGACGCTGGGGATGTCGATCCACGAGTAACACGTATTGGTCGTGTCCTTCGGAAAACACATCTCGATGAGATTCCACAGCTCTGGTCGATTCTCTCAGGGGCGATGAGTGTTGTCGGGCCACGTCCTGAGCGACCCGAACTGGATTCCGAGATTCAACGTGAGGGTGTCGACTGGAGTAAACGATGGTTCGTGAAACCCGGGCTCACTGGTCTCGCTCAAATCCACGATGTTACGGGCCACGAACCGGGTGTAAAGCTGCGCTACGATCTCGAATACGTGCGACAGCAGTCGTTTTGGTTCGATCTGAAGATCGTGATTCGGCAGATCTGGAAAGTATTAACCGATATCAGAGAATTCTCTTCTAATGAATGAATGCTGATGATGTGTGTCCATTGATTTCTGGGAAACGAATTCTTGTTACCGGTGGTGCGGGATTTATTGGGAGTCATATTGCGGATGCGCTCGTTGCGGACAATGAAGTGGTGATCGTTGATAATCTCTCAACAGGGTCGCTGGAGAACGTTCCAGTTGACGCTGAGTTCGTCGAGGGGGATGTACGGGATCGAGAGGTTATGGCTGCTGTAATGGAGGGCGTCGACATTGTCTTCCATCACGCTGCGATCGTAAGTGTTGAACAATCAATTGAAGATCCTGAACTCACCCACGACGTTACTACACGAGCGACGGTTCAGTTGCTTGAACTGGCTCGTAGAGAGTCTGCCCGAGTTATTTTGGCTTCGAGTGCAGCCATATATGGCCACCCAGAATCCGTGCCAATTGCTGAGACTTATCCAACGGAGCCGACCTCGCCGTATGGACTCGCGAAATTAAATGCCGATCAGTATGTGCGACTGTACGCGGATTTGTATGATGTGGAGGCAATCCCGTTGCGATATTTCAACGTCTATGGTCCACGCCAGACTGCCAGCGACTACAGTGGGGTCATCAGTATCTTTCTGCAGCAGGCCCGTGAGGGTGGCCCAATAACGGTCCACGGTGATGGCTCACAGACTCGGGACTTTGTGCATGTTTCTGATGTAGTCCAGGCGAACGTGCGAGCGGCTATGGAGGGGGTTCCTGGAAGGGCGTATAATATCGGGACCGCAGAGAGTATCTCGATTGTAGACCTTGCAGAGACTGTTCGAGAAGTTGTGGATAACGGCGCTGTTGAAATCAAGCATACTGAAAGTCGAGAGGGCGATATTGATGCAAGTCGAGCCACGATTGATCGAGCAACAGACGATCTTGGGTTTCAGTCGACTGTTCGACTGCAGGATGGGTTGGAAGAATTAACATATGAATAGCGCATAGAGCAGATCGGTCTGAAAAATGGAAACAGACTACACAATCATGTTCACAGTACAAGAGTTGTGCACTAACTCACAGGAAACCTGTGTTCTCTGATCCCACCAAACTCTAATCTTTCCTTGCATACGTCCAATTTCCGATATTTTGAGATGAAACATTGTAAGGAGATCATATTTGACCATTTCCTCTACTGAAGTGCATCTCTGATAAAATCGCATGACTGAATTAGGTTCAAGTCGGCCTACGCCGACTGATATAATACTAGTGACATCCTCCTCGCCGTAGAACGGCGAGGCTTCCCACACATGGGGAATACCAGTTAGTCAGTGTCACCAGAACTGTCGGTTCTGGTTGACTCACGAGATGTAGTCCCGTGAACGCTGGCAGAGGGTTCCGACTCTCGAAAGGCCGTGAGTGTCATCTGCGTTGGTACGCTCGTCTCACGGTGAGTCGTGACGGTGTCACAACCGCTCCCATCCCGAGGCGAGTCATCGCATCCGGCCTTGTCAAGCGGGACGCTCTCTCCCCACGGGTCAACCCGTCGTGCGATATTCGCAGAAGCGTTGATGTCGGCCTGAAACGTCGAAACATGGCAATCGTCATGTGGGCACCGAAACTCAGCCTGTGAGTCCCGCCGCCCGATACGGTGACACGAGTGGCACGTCTTTGAGGTGTAGGCTGGGTTCACGTATTCAACCGATATGCCTGCTTCTGTCGCCTTGTCCTCGATTCGCCCTTGCAGTCGAGCGAATGCCCACGAGTGGAGCCGACGGTTCATGTACTTCCCGTAGTCAAGTCGTTCTCGGATGTACGTCAAGTCCTCCATCACCAACACCGGATTCTCGAACTGTGTGGCGTACTCGACGGCCTGCCGAGACGCTTTTTCCACGATGTCGGTGAGCGCGTTTTGGTAGTGCGAGAAGCGGGTTTCAAATCGCCACTCGGATGCATCACGCTCTTGGAGTCGTTTCAGGGTGGTGTGCATCTCTTTGCGGAGATGCTTCGCTTTGCTTCCGCTACACACGAACGGGTCAGTCGGAGAACCGTCCTTGAGGGCACAGCCCGTAATAAGAGCGGTTTCCCCGATATCTAAGCCGATGTGTGTGGCGTCACCGTCCGTTGCTGGTTCTTCGACCGGGTACTCGACGGTGACATGTAGTACCCAGTTCTTCCGGTGTTTCTGAAGGCGTATCTCCCCTGCTTTCGCGTCCTCTGATACGAGATCGTGCCAGAGGTCTTCCTGTTCAGGGTTGATACGGAGTGGCATCCAGAAGTTCGTTCCCCGACCGGGACGAGGAACCCACCACGTGAACTCGTAGTCGCGGTCTTCGGAGTGGTCGAACTTCGCAGCTTGGTTCGTGAGTCGTATCGGGTGTTCGTCGTCCAACTCCTTGGCGTTGTACGTCTTCCGAAGTTTCGGGACGTAGTTACAGAGGGCAGCTTTGGCCTGATACGGCAAGTCATAGGGCGTCACGATGTCGCTCACCGCCGACATGGTACTCGCCTCGGCATCGAACGCTTCTTGTAGACTGTCACGATACGTTTTGAGCAGGTCGTTGAGTTTTGACTGCTTGTGCGCTGTCGGTGGGGCAAACGTCGCCTGCAACGTCCTCGTGACGGTCGTGGACATCGCTACTGGTCCTCCATGTATACCGCCAGTACGTCGATGCTCACTTGTCCTGTAGTGGCGAGGAAGTCTCTCGGTTGCCGGAACGTGCTATTGAGGGCCTGTCGAATTTCGGAGTGATTGGTCCGTAATCCGTGATTGGTGAACCAAACCGGGAGATCATCTCTGAGTTCCGAAGCGTTGTAGACGTCTCGGAGCTTCGGCATGAAGCTCTTGAGGGCGTCTTTGGCGTAGGAGGTGAGGGTGTACAGCATGACAACTTCGTTGATTGTCGACTGTGTATCCGAACCACTCTCAAAAACGTCTTCGAGGGCATGCTGGTAGGTCGTCACCGTGCGCTGACGCCGCCACTCTTCGTGTGCCATTGGTGGTGCGAGCGTAGCTTTGTGCGTCTTTGTAGCCGTTGGTCCGGGAGTCATTTGACAGTACTGTGTAGGTGATCTGTGTCGTTGGTAGCGCGGTTGATAGCTTTCTGGGAGTGGTTCGAGTACAATTCGTCTGTTGTTCAGAGGAGGATGTGTGAACTACTCTTACGGCAGTCCGTCGTGGAACTCGTAGTCGCTCTCATAGGCCGACACATACTCGTCGTGGCCGGTCCGATCCGGTACATAGCAGGGCGGAGCGTTGGGATGACCGAAGACAGGTCCCTCAATGTCGTACTCGCAGGCTGGGGTCCGACACAACAACAGTGGAAGCCGCGAGCGAACGTCGCGAGGGAGGGCTCCTTGGCGGTGGGGAGTTGTACCAGCCGGTGGTCGACGGTGAGTCAACGGCGGTAGTTGGTCGTTGTCCAGATCATCGAGCGTCAACAGGCGGACGTCGTAGGCCTGAGCCAACTCCCAGGCGCGGTCGGTTAGATGGGTGGTGTGACACAACACCGGCATTGCGCGAGCGATGAAGGCCAACAGACACAGCCGAATGATCGTCTGTTTGCCGACTGGTCTGGTCGCCCAGTCTTTGCATTCGACGACGAGGAAATCACTGGGGTCGTCTTGGGGATCTTCTCGGCGGGCGGCGACATCTGCGGTAAGTGCTATGAGTTGGGTTCGTTTGGTGGTACGGAAGCCCCACTCTTCGAGGGTTGTTGCGACGCGGTCTTCGAGCCACTCGCCGTGGCCCGGCCCCCGTCCAGGTGTGGTTTCTCGGGGTGGATCAGTTGGTTGTTCGGTGGTGGTTTCAGTGGTGTTTTCGTCGCTAGTACTGTCAACAGTGTTGGTGTCGGCTGAGCGACTGGGTTTGTCACTCATCGGTCTCGAACACCTCCAAGGTGGGCTCTGTCGACGATGTGGGCTCGGCGTCTTGGGTTGTGTTCGTACTAGGAGTGATCTGTGAGGCGTCTTCTGGGAGTTCGGCGGCCACTATTTCGGTGGCCGTCGTCTGGAGTATGTCGGCGACCCGGACTGCCTGTTGTGGGGTCAGTTCGATCGTGGTCGACTCTCGATTGCTGATTAGCCCAACGGTGAGTGTTGGCTCGGTGGTTGCAGCTCGTGTAATTTCGAGGCTGCCAGTGGTGTAGTCGGCTTCACGCTGGCGGGCGATGGGTGTGTCGAGTTTGAGTGCAGGGTCTTGGGTCGTGTGGTTGGTAGTGGTATCCGTGTCGGTGTGGTCGTGGGACGGTGAGTTACGTGTTTGATTGGAACGGCAATCATGGGCAGCGATCCGTTCTGGGAGACCAACCACATCGCAATTCGGACAGGTTTGGAGTTGCGGGCCACTCGATTGGTCGCTGTGCTGTTCGACAGATTCATTTGGCGTAGATTCGGAGTCTTTCATGCTTCGTCCTGCGAAGCACGGAGGTCGGTGTTAGTGCACCGGCCCCATTTCTGAGGCAGTCCGTGCTCTATACAAAATATATGACTGATACCACTTAAAATGTGCTATTTGCATATGTATATTGCACATTCTATATAGCCCCGATAGAAACAAATCTTTCCCAACAAAAGTAATTCTTAGTAATGGACGCAGAAGATCTGACAGCCGCTGATCGTGCCATTTTGGACGAACTTGCTGAAAGTGCTCTAACAAAGAAAGCGATTGTCGACAGTACAGGTCTTCATCGTAACACAGTTGGAAATCGTCTTGATGTTCTCGCAGCAGGGAATCTCATAAATTGCATTCACGAAACCACAGCACTCTACAGACTGGTCTCTGATCCTCGGATGAAGAATACCGAGGAGGCGGCTTATATCAACAAGTCTGAGTTTGAATCAAACATTAGAAAAATAATACATGGTTTAGATGAAATAGAAAAGGCTCTCAGTCAGAATGATTTGAAGCGTGCAAGAGATATATTAGACGATGTTCGTGAGACAATTCAGGATAATAAATAGTATATAAATAAGGTAATATTTTGTCGAATAAGTCGCTTGTAGATCTATTGGTTTTATTGAAAACAATACACTCCACCAAGATCACCTCACATCTTGAGAACGTCTTAGGCGTTCCTGTGTGTTGTATTCTCTCTATCACCATACTCACCGACTCACAAAATACAGGTATCCAAATCGACATTCAAATAAACCGATTGAGATATCTATACTTATGAAAACGATAGACCACCGACTTAATGTTGACCCACTGATTTCTTACCAAGTTGTTGCAACTGAGTATTCCAATGACTTGGTAAGAACGATTGTGTAGGCCTGTCACGTCAAATGTAGAAGAATATCCGCCTCTGACGGCTTCTAGTGAACCGGTCGAGTCGTGTTCTCTGAGTGACTAAACATCACCTAACTGGATCATCGAAGAAGCAAGCGCGGCCCCACGACTGTTCGTATATTGCCGTTGGGCGGCTGACCCACATCCACGACCGGATGGACAACGAAAACGACTACATCAAGCGACAGCTGCACAACTGGGCGTTTCGCGAAGTTCAAGAGATGGTCGTATACAAGGCCGCCGAGTACGGTATCAACCTCGAAGACGTGAACCCGGCGTTCTCGTCGCAGACCTGCTCGAAGTGTGGACATCAGTCGAGCATGAACCGCGATTCGAACGGCTGGTCTTCGTGCAACGAGTGTGGGTACGAACTCGACGGCGACTACAACGCAGTTGCCAGACTACGTCCGGTGGGCAGCAAAGAACATTGGCAAGCGGCTACTAACTGTACCCGAGGGCGAACGCCCCTTGGGGTTAGGCGACAGTCAACTCACCCTGTAATTCAGGACGCTAAGCGGGAACTACACACCCGACTACCAATCGCGGTCGGCAGACTGGGAGTCCACGAACAAGCCCCGTCCTCAGATACGATCGTAAGTAAGCTTCTGGTGGGTGGTTGACCGTGGGAGTACCGCGCGTTAACTCACAGGGAGATGCTCCGGGTGCTAACTCACAGGGAGATGCTCCGGGCGCTAACTCACAGGGAGATGCTCCGGGCGCTAACTCACAGGGAGATGCTCCGGGCGCTAACTCACATTGAATGCTGTTGTGACTATTTCAGTATTCTCTGGGCTATTGTGTTGAGATCTACCTCACGTACGTGTATTCTGTTTGGGACACCAATTAGAGGTCAAATGAGAGGCAAGCATTCCCGGGTCAGAATCCATTAGTAGATGTTAGGGCAAAATCGCAAGACAGCGCCGGATTAGAGGTCCAAAACAACGACTGATAATAAGAATAATAAGAGCCCCTCATTAGACTGTGTGAATACAACATACAGAAGAGCAACCAGCGCGGAGGCAAGAACGACGACATCCATCGACCGACACACCCGTTGGTGAACAGAAACACCACAGATTGGTTGGACCATCACACTATTTTGAGTTGCGGAGTCGACGCCAACACACACAGAACGGGTCGCCATTTTATTTCGAAATCAGACCAATGAGAGTGGCCCACGATCAGAGATGTACCGCAGCAAGCGGCAAGCTATGATACGAGATCCAATCCAAAGATGGGTTGACGACCGACACTAAAGAGATTCAATAATCAAAAGTGCGGTCACTACTGTCCGGTAGGGCATCCTCTGTTCGGTAGGGCATCATCTCCGAGATTCTCATGTAGTGGTTGGTCGGTCACCAACTCGTATTGGGGATCGTCATTAGTATACTGAGTAACTGATCATCGTGTCGAAATCAGTTGACTTTCTCTCCAGGATTGATTGCTGATCAATACGACTATCGTTAGGATATTAAGATAGATCATACCGGTGTCGAAGTACGATACTGTCCAGGAGACATACCGCTGTAGTAGTGTCTCTTGTATGGTATCAAAAGACTTTCATCGAGATATGAGTACATCCAACGACGACTGGTTGTCTATTTGCCTTGGGCTCTCCAAACCACCTTTCAGCACTCGTCAGTTTTGTCGACGCCCCCGGCCACTGGCTGTTGACTGACCTTGGAGTCTTCTCTCCTCTACCCCATCATTAGTACCTCTTATTCTTCTTATTATCAGTCGTTGTTTTGGACCCCTAATCGACAGCTGTCTTGTGGTTTTGCAGACAGAGCTACTCATTTCTATACTAGCTCTATGAGGACCGTTAATTCATCCTCTCATTTGGAATCTGTCGGTGATACAGACCTCATAATTACAACTATTTGATAGGATTTGACAACCCACACACTACAGTCATACCGAATCTAATGTTTCGAGGGACATTCTGAAGAGTCTCGCAAAGTAGCAGTGACACCAAACAAAACGATATCACAGACAGAGAAAACAAGCGAAACAGCGACTATCCAGACTAGTCTGAAAGTGAGGAGATAATGAGAATGGAGATTCACAGAAGCCTCTAAGAAAGCATCGCAACTGTATGCTTGATTGGACTCCAATAAACCTACTACAAACAGTCGACAGAGACTACGGATTCATTGGAGGGACTAGTAGAGACCAACCAATTGACCTCCTACAAATGTTTGATTGATCTTCGAGAAACCCATCTACAGAGACTCGATAAAACTCCGAGTGCTCGCCTCTGGACATTGAACGGATATCCGAGCGTTCCATCTCTACACACCTGATGCATACTGAGCGTCCCGTCTCTACACACTCGATACAGTACCGAGCGTCTCATCTCTACACACTCGATACAGTACCGAGCGTCTCATCTCTACACACTCGATACAGTACCGAGCGTCTCATCTCTACACACTCGATACAGTACCGAGCGTCTCATCTCTACACACTCGATACAGTACTGAGTGTCCCGTCTCTACACACTTGATGCAGTACCGAGCGTTCCACCTACAAACATTCAACAGATCTCTCACAAACCAGATTATCCCACAACAGGCATACTGAACGAACTGTACTCTCGGCATCGATGATCACACAATCAATCCAGACACATCAACGGTGCCACTGAATCCATCACAGCCACAGAAACGAATTGCAGGTCAACTCCATGACAAAGAACCACCGACTAACAGACTCTGAAAGATAACCGAAAGTAGTGGAGATTCTCTCCAGAGCTGTTTGGACAACATATCACTTACTATTGGAGAGATCACGCTAAACATCCTACAGAGTTGGATTCCAGATCTAAGGACAACACAGATCGCATCGAGTGGCGATGGCACAGTACAGTCCGTCGATGAGTAGTCAGAAGTGAAACAGACACATACAGATGATCACTGACTGCCCCCAGCAGTAGTCCATACACCGACAGCGATACCAAGGTTGTCTAGCAGCTATATCCAGACTCTTGAGACGGGCAAGACAATACTCGCTGAAATCAAATTGGTGGTGTAGTTTCTGGACTTGATTGCGAATCCCTATCGAACAGACATCGTTTCCACAGACACAACACTGACATCAAAACAGACTGTCGACGGATGGATAAACACGACATGTGGCTCTACAAAAAGTCCTTCGAGAAATAATTGCGAACTCTATCGACCATCTCTAAAAGAATCAAAAACACAAAGAGAGTGTTCAAACGCCCCACCGTAAGATGGATCTCCGATAAAGGTGAACAGACTAGACGGAACTCATACAATACCGACAGCGAAGTCACAAGACCAACGGGCTGTCGGTCAGTACCTTCTCTGTCGACTTGATCGTCCACAAGGTGAGTGACAGATATACATCCAACTGGCACACAGAACGTATTCGACAGCGGATTTGTCTGTTACGAGTTTGGAAATATCCTAAGATCATCGGCACCTGTTGAACCCCTTTGAACCTACAGTTTCATTTCGAAGAGAGACATCCCTGATCACTCAGTCTTCAAGATTGTCATTGGAGCTTTGTGTTCGAATCGTTGTTCTGTGGGTCCTGCTGGTGTCATCGTGAGCCGGTCTCCTCGTTTGAGCAGCCACGTAGTTGCAGTCTGGGCTAACTGGTGAGATTGGAGATCTGTGTACGTTGACTCCAAGACACACAACGGTTAGTTGTGAGGTGGATAGAGCCACCGACAGTCAGGAAAACAACTCTCGACTGCATCATGGGAGCAATCATACACCGAGGCATAGCCATGACTTAGACACCACCGTAGATAGCTTGGTATCTGTTCGTCAGTCTGATTTCGGAGCCACGACACAAATACTGGCAGGACCTCATCAACTGGAAGGCATGTCCCTGGAGTGCTGACAGTGTAGGTGTCGAAAAACACTGCTGCGGCATGCTGTCGGTTGAGTTGGGACGTCTGGTCCCACGTGGTTTGGGGTCGTATCTCACGAAACTGTCCGTGGTCGTTGGCAAGCACCGTCGCCGGTGTCAGTCCACTTGCAACTCTGGTAGGTCGTATTGGTGGGCTCATCGGCGACCAGTCGGTCTCGCTGTTGTATGGCACCGCTGAGTCGTCAATGGGTATCCCACTTGCAGTCACAACGGTTGGTGTGTCTTCATCGAGACGCACCCAAGGGACCTGATCGAGTATTGCAGTCGGCGGTTGGGAAGGATCAATGGTCCCCACAATCGAGTCTTCATACAGACAATGAACCGTTCCTGTCGGTGTTAGATACCACTGTTCTGTTGAGTCAGTGGTTGGATAGACGGCCGTCCGTGTGCCATCAGTCAATGGTAGTGGGTGACAATAGAGTCGTACCCAATCATTGGTAGTCCGATACTCGAACGGTTCGAGGAGAATGCCAGCGATACGACGGGCAGTCGACGATGTCTCTACGAGTATGGTGAGCCCATCGATCTGTTGGCTACGATCAACACAACCGGCTGTATAAACGACCGTTTCGGGAGCCAGTGTCGGATCGCCGATGAGAACATATTCGGTGGTTCCATCCGGAAGTGTTCGTTCGAAGACAAGCTCTTTGGGTCCGACTGTTGTAGCCGAGAGTCGGTCGCCCTGTTCGAGAAGCCACCGGGCTGCGGTCTGGAGTAACTGTGGGTGGGGTGTTTCGACTTCATCGCACAATGTCTCTATCCGACTTGCTGCTGGTGGCTGTTTCGTGGTTGTTGTTGGTGGCGGAGTTGGGCGGTCTCGAAGGACCGTCTGTGTCTGGACGGCCGGTGGTTGGCGGTATGGTGTAGTTTCCCACGGAGAATTATCGTAGGTGACATCGACAAGCCCACAGTAAGCTGCCAACTGTTCGGAATCAATCGTTGGCCATGGCTCGACGCCGAGATCGCGATATGAGTTGTGTAACTCCGTGTAGGGAACTGAATCACCAACTGCGAGGGCATACTCCAGTGGTGTCCGTCCGAGGATCGCTGCGAGAGCCGTATCGTCGGTGTGTTGGGTGCTACATTCACGAACTGGCCTGTCGTCGCCGGGAAGACGGGTTTCAATCCGTTGTTGCCACCCGTGTTGGGACGGCAACGCCCGATTGGTCGTTATACTGGTGCTATCAAAGTGATCGGTCAGCGATGGGACATTGTTTGTCGTCTGGTAGGCTACGTCTTTATCACGAGTATGACAGCGGGCAGTAGGAGATAAATCAGCCCACCGGATCGACACGACAAGATCATCGGCTGTTGTTTTTTGTGCAACGACCTGCAGTATGTGTGGTCGTCGATCTGTTGTTAGTGTTGCCAGAAACGCATCGAGTGGTGAGGACCCCCGTTTGATATAGCCGTCTTGCCACGCCGAGAGATCGGTCTTTGTCGTGACAAGCCGATGTGTAGGGGTTGGTGTCGTTCCAACTGGTCTCATATCGACGGCTGCGAGTCCGACGCCGACCGTTTGTGGGAGCTCGCGGCGTGCAGTCTCACCGAGTGTCCGGAGGTATGATGGAACGGGACTGTCTGGATTCGTCGAGCGGGTCTCTGTTGGTGGGTCGGCACCCAAGAGGTAGACCTGCTGTGTGTGATTTGGATGGCTCCGCAATTCGACAGCCGAACACGACTGTTCGTACAGTGTTTGGTAGATGACACGGGCTAGTGGTCGACAGTACGAGTTGGTGGCGTGGTGGCTATCGGCGAGCTGTTCGTCTGGCCACAACTGAACGGCATGGAAGGACGTAGGCTGGATGGTATCCGACTGAATCATCTGTATTTATTTAGTTTCCGAGATATCGTCTCCGAGATCGATGTCGTCTGGTGATTTGAGATCAACCGGAAAGCGGAACGTATAGCCGTCAAAGTACTGGTATTTGTTATCTGTTGCCCCTGTTTTGGTCTTTTTGAACTCCTCTGGGAGAGTTTTGCCGATGATGTTATCTGCAGGTGAATCGATGTCGAGCCACTGTTCGCAGTAGCTTCGGAACCGTTCTCGGAGGTCACTATAGCGGAGCTCACTGTCCTCGTGTTCGACGATGAAGTCGTTGTGGAACTGTTCCATTGCGACGGTTAGTTTATCTATTGTTCCGTCTGCAGCACGGTAGTCGTCCATCCACTCTGGGTCTCGGTTGTAGAGCTTCAGTTCATTTCTGTCTGTGTCTCGGTACATCACTGTACAAAACTGACCGTAGGTGAGATCCAACGCTAGATGTGGTGCTGCCAGTCGTGTCCAGTTTGCCTTTAATGCTGAATCGGCAGCGTACTTCTCGACGAGTTCGCCGTCTTTGGTTTCGATACGGTGGGTACCATTGTCTTCTCTGTAATAATACTCGTATTCGAAGTCTTCGACAGCTTGTCCGGGCTCTCCGGTGATGATTGTCTCATCGCCGACACTGAGTCGGTGTGTACCTGCCGGGTTTGTCTCCCAGACTGCACGCGTCGTACTGGATGGACCCTTGAGAGCAGGAATGCGACCATCTGGACAACGGACCGGATCCGAATCGTTGTACCACCAGACACCGAAGTCAGTTTTTTCTCTATAGGTCGTATAGAGATGCCCGTATCCTCTCTTTGCCTTCTTTTCGTTCTTGTAAACGAAGATGACATGCCGATTACGAGCGAGTGCTCGTTCGGCGTTGACAAGTGTATTTGCGCCTTTGTCGCTGTTTGTGCTTTCGGCTTCAACAGGGACAATCTCACAATCTACTTCCTTGCCAAGTGCATGTATTAGTCCATCATCAGTTATCAGTCGCTGGTCGGGGACTGATTCAGTTGTCTGCTCGACGGCCTTGATTTGGTCGCCGAGCTCACGGAACCACTGGCGGATGAATCGTTCGAGTTCGAGATGCCCAACTTTGCCTTCATTTTGGACGTCCGGTTCGTCTTGTGGGTTCTTTTCCCACCCGATCCCAAGGCGGTGTATTGTCGGATCAATACCACGTATTGTATCTGCCGTATCGAATTTGGGTGCAGACCGCTCTTCGAGGTTTTTCCATGGGTTTGCGGTCATTCTGAGTGGGACGAGTTTGGCAACTAATGGGAGCTGCGAGGCGTCGATCGAAAACCAACCGTGTAAGTCTTGATTTTTGTATGCTTTCGTGTTGTAACTCGCATTTCCATTTTTAAGACCGGTATGTTCGTCTTTGCCGAGGGTCAGACGCTTGATTGTTGCTGCTTCTTTACGGACTGCGTATTTCGATTTATACTGGCTGACAGCGGTGTATTTTCGTCCCACCTTGTATTTGACACTCCCATCAATACGACGGTTGTAGACAGTTTTCCAGTATTTGTCTGTGTCCAGATTAAAGTTTGATGTGAAATTAAGATGGCTAAACGGCCGTGCTAAATCCATTCGATGGCCCTTCTCGGCGATTTTCGCAAAGCCACGATTGCCGGAATACGTGTACCGTGGATGGTATGTTGCCAATCGGACCGATGCGTTGTAGCCCGACTTCGATTCGCTAACAATAAGCTGATAGATGAACGGTTCATGTCCATTTTTCAGCGTCATGAGCGTCTTTTCTAGTGGGTTTGTTTCGTGCTTGCCAAGATACCCGACGCTGTTGTCATCATCCAGGAGGAGTCGACTGGTTGTAACATTTGAGATCCCGATTGGATCCAATACAAGCCTTCCAGTTTCGATGCTGACTCCCTCAGTGAATCTTTGGGCGGCTTCGAGGAGTTTGTTTTGTGGGCCCGAAAAGAGGGCTCCTCTGAACGAAGTGAGAGTCTGTTGATTCATCGACCGGCCGTCGATCCTGTATGGAGTTGCCTGCAGTACGATGACAAACCCAATTGGGCTTGGATGCATTAGGACTTCAATTTCAGCAACCGATGGTGCAACCTCCTTTATGATTCGGGCAATCGCTCCGCCCACATCCTTTCGGAAGTCGACCGAGCCGAATTTTTTTGGTGGCACAATCAGTCGGATCGTCTTTGATCGTTGCTGTCCACCGATTGGGGCCTTCAGTTCGGTTACTTTGTTTAGAGTGTCTGTTGGTGGGGCACCCAGCGTGGGGTCTTTGTTTTCGTCTTGCTGCTGGGAGTGAGTTCTATCGGTTGACATCTGTGTCAACCTCCTTTTGATCACTCGTTTCTTTGTGCACACGCCCCTCCGTTTGGCGACCGGAATACTGGTCGGGACGGAGGGAGACAGATCGTGTGGATTCGATGCTGATGTGCTGTTGGTACCTATCTATGGTATGTTGTCTCAAGAGATCGTCTCTTGGAGTGAGATCAATCATGAGTGCGTTTCTGCCTACGAAGGATAGTCTATTTTATCGACTGCAAATTCGTCAGTCACTAAATCTGATGATTCTGTTTTATTTTCACTATATAGGGTCGAAAACACCCAAGATTTATATATGATATCCAGATAATGTCCATGAAATGACTGATGCTCAAGAATATCGGGCCTATCTCAGCTCTGTGGCACCGACACTCGAAGCAGCATTAGACGACCGCGATTGCTCGTTGTTAGCGGACCCAGACGTCTATAGTATTGCTGGCGAAATACTCCATCAGCATATCGAGGAAGGACAGTCAACATTTACTGTTGCACAGTTGCAACAGGATGTAGGTTGGTCTGCAAGCGCCGAAACGGCACAGAGTCGACTTGAAACGCTTGAAGACGTTGGTTTTGTTCAACACAAAGAGACCGGTCGACGGCATGAGTACGTGCTTGCTCAGCCAGTTAGTTCTTGGCGGCCCTATTTTGGTTTGTCTGACCACCCGTCGAGGGCCATTCGGGAACAGGTGATCTCGCCACTTACAGCCCAGAGCAGACACATCATGGCTCTTATTGTATCGGTTGGGCTATTCGTTCGGCAACAGATCCAGACGGTGTCGATTATATGGCCCATACTTGCAGGCTTGCTCCCTGCCTCAACGCCAGCAGCACTTATCCGTTATCAGTGGCGGTGGGCAACGAGAGGAGCGTTGTGTTTAATCGGGACCGCTGTAATGGTCTCTGTAGAAACGACGTTTACACGTGTCTCGGGAGTCGTCTTATTGCTATGTGGGTGGTGGTATGTTTCGCTCACCGGGGCGATGTGGGCCGTTCGACACCTTCAGCCAGTTCATACTGCGTTCTGGGATCTCCGGTCACAGTGAATCTGGTGAAGTAGGTTGAGACCATCAGCGTCTTGGATTGTTCGCTGTCGAGGCCAGTTGTGAGTATTCCTTTACCGAGGACCATACGAACGATTGGTGATAATGCCCATTGATCGCGATCAGAGTGTCGCCGAAGATTTTCTCAATCAGTCTCCTGACTACTGTACTACTTGTATTATTTCCCCGAAATCGGCGTCGTAGTATGTAACCGTCACGAACTGCTCGAATTCGATATCGGGTGCGACATACGGTGCAGCAATCGGCGTCCAGTTGGCGTTACGTTCCGCTTTCGATTCGTACTCCTCGATGTGTTTGCCCTCTGAGGTCTCAATGCGGTAGCCATCCTCGATCCGCCGAGAGTAATACTCGTATTCGAGGTCCCCAACGGACTGACCGGGTTCGCCTGTTGTCTGTGTCTCGCCGTCGACTGTCAGACGGTGGGCTTGATTTGAGTTGGTCTCCCACGCGATCGTCTGTGATGTTGACTGCGTCTCTACGACGGGCGTGCGCCCATCTGGGCATTGTACAGGTTCGTGTGTGTTATACCAGGCGACGCCGAACCTGGTTGTCTTCTGGTATGGCTCGGCGAGATACCCGTGACATATTTTGGTGCCGTCCCAAAGCGGTCTAGAGTTTAGCGTTGTAATGAGTCCCGTTCAATCGGTTATGATCTTAGAACTGCGTGCACCCAGTGCACGGTGATTTAATCTCGTGACAGATTTTGAATTAACTT
>Ga0306900_1000391_pt1 | contig 19996 bp, 29 predicted proteins | sample AntRauMFilla3765_FD_190416 | JGI IMG/M metagenome (GOLD analysis project Ga0306900, IMG submission 190416) | Saline lake microbial communities from Rauer Islands, Antarctica - Metagenome Filla 3 #765 (v2) (version 2) | ecosystem: Environmental > Aquatic > Non-marine Saline and Alkaline > Saline ... | reverse complement strand
AAACCAACTTATTCAACGATACGGATTGGGGTGCTGTATCACCTCCCTACTCACAACGGTTCGTTGAGGAAGGCGACTTAGCACCCACAAGTTGTTAACGGACGAAACACTGAACTGTTGACATCCTCCCCGCCGTGAACGGCGAGGTTTTGCGCCTGTTCATCTCATAAGAACACTATTTCCTTGATAATCGTGTTCTCAATACTCACCTCACCGGAACTACTTTAAGACTCACTGAACTACATCGAGACACAATCATGCCTGTCCACCTCGACACACACGAACCAGACGTTGACCTCACACCCGGGACAGCAAAATCAGATATCGTCGCATTCCTCTACGACAACCCTGATCTCGGGTTCAAACCCAAAGAACTCGAAGACCACCTCGAACTCCCTCACGGAACCGTCACCACGACACTCAAACGCCTGTACGACGACGGTCTCATCGGGAAAACCTCAGACAGTCACTACCACGCACTCGAACACCGCGAAGACCTTCACCGGTACGTCGCCAGTCTCGACCAATTAGAACGGATGTTTGAAGACAAAGAATACGTGGGAGCTCCAACAGAAGACGTAGACGAAGACGAGTTGGAAGAAGAGCTTGCTGAGTTAGAAGCCGAAATCGAGAATGAGTAAGTACCCGATCGGGACCGTCTGTTGGGCAATGGACCCAACAGGAGCTCACGAAAAACGACCTGTCGTGATTCTCTCCCACGAAAAACACCCGTTCAGCGCCAGTGACTGCACCGTGATGTGTATCGGGACAAGCGCCGGTGACTACGACCATTACTCCCCGGAACTGAAAGACAAACACCTCTCCGGGATCAGTTTCGATGAGACAAACTACCTGATGCCGTGGGCACTACACACGATTCCTCCGAACGGTCTCATCACCACTCGAACAGGGAAACTCACGGATTCCGGTGAGAAACTCGTCAAACAAGCCCTTCTCTCCCTCTTCAAAGTATAGCCCCCCGGTCGAATCCTTTCCCAACGCAGTACGCAACCCGTCAAGCACCGCGTCCGCAGCTGACTCAGCCCGCTTCCCCTTCGGGTCGCTGGCTGTCATTCGGGTAAACCCGGCGGTCACGTTCCTCCCTGCGGGAGTTACCGATGACACGCGCGGGAATACTCCGAATGACCGTCAGTCAACTCATCACAGCCACTGACTACCGCACCCGTCGCGCGGGGATTTACCGCGCCTTGCCCTCTATAATCGGGCGCGTTCCTCCCCGCTCGCCGGGACCACACTCATCGATTCAACGTACGTCGCGGAACGCGCTAAAGGTAAACGAAGCGCGTTCCGACGGTCGCACGCGAGAAACGTCACCCAACTCGTAAAAGACGTTCTCCGCAGACAGGCCGTGGACGCGGTGAGACAACCATGACTCTACGAGCAAACGAGATTGGCGCAGACGTGTACAGCACCACGGAAACGAAACTCGACAAGAACAACCTCGGAACCGGACCGCAGGAACTCGAACACAACTACGACTTCCCTGCGCTCGCCCCGGGCCGTGCGCTGCTGGACGTGGAGAACGGTGACCTGTACGAAATCATGCACCGCGTCACCGGATTCACTGACACGGTCGAAGGCCGTCAGTCGGAATCTGAAGAGTACTTCAACTGGAAGTACCGAACCCCCGAAGGCCAGTCGTGGGGCGGAGTCATCCAGCACTACTTCATCTCCTACGCCAAGCGACAGTGCCCCGCGCCGAACACGCACGGCGAAATCCAGACGCCGCTCACTCGACCGGACGAGAACAGCATCACGGACATTTCCCCGGACGCGTTCGAAGCCTCCGTCCTCCTGGACGACGAAGAGACGCCGCGCCCGTTCCTGCTGCTGGAGCGGCCGGAAGTCACGTACGAAGAGACCATGCCCGGCGAGTCGTACGACATCCTCGGCTGGTACGACCCGTCCGAGAACGCCGTCGCAGACCGCATCAACGCGATGGAGACCATCGCGCACCGATTCCCTGACATCGCCGGCGTGGACTACACAACGGACATCTCGAAGACTCTGACCGAACTCGGCATCACTGTCGAATGGGATGACAACGCGGAGTCGTCCGTCATCGAGATTGCGCCGGCAGTCGAAGACGATGGCCTCGTCGTTGACGCTGACGCAACCGCGGGCAACTTCCACGTCACCGGTGGTCACGCACACGAAGAGAAGCGATTCATCATCGACAGCCCGTTCGATGCCAAGGACGACATCAAGGCCATGAACACCGCCCGATGGGCTCCGGACCTCGCCGGCGGCGACGGCCGGTGGACGCTGAAGCGCTCGCACAGCATGCTCGTCGACATGATTCGAGAGCTCACCAACGACGGGTGGACGCTCACCATCGACGCGGACGTGTTCGCCGCGCACGCCGACACTGACGTGAGCGTCACGCCCGACGAGAAAGTCGAAATCGGTGTCTCCGACATCTTCGAGTACGCGTTCACCGAGACTGTCGAAGTCGGAACCGGACTCTCCATCCCCGGCATCGACACGGACATCAACACGAACGAGATCACGACCGACACCGTCGCGCTGATGAAGAACGGTGATTCCATCGAAGTCGTGGAAGCCGCTGGTCGCGGCGTCAACCACGCTGTCTCGCTCACCGATGAGAAGTTCGGGTTCGACTGCCCGAAGCAGAACGCCGGCATCGTCAAGTCCCTCAACTGGAAGGACGCGCGCTACGAGTGGAACAACGGGCACTGGCTCGTGAACACCTCCACGGCCACGGACCTCATCGCAGCGTTCATCGAGAACAACAAGTCCGTCACGGTCTCGATGGACATCCTCGCCGCACTCGGTGACGAAGCGCCCATCACGGAAGACCAGCACGTCACGATCGACAACGACGCTGCAACGCACCTCGACCAGTACGCTGGCCCGGACCAGCAGACCGATGCAAGCGACGTTACGTCGCTCTCCGGTGACAGTGAAACCGACGCTCACACCGTGTTCGGAACGTCCGTGTCCGAAACGAACGCACCGTCGCTCATGACCCTGGACATGACGCTCGCAAACACTGACGGCGGCATGTCCGTTGACATCGGCGGTGCTGACCTTCCCGGTCTCCCCGAGAGCGTCAAGGATGAATGGCAGCCGAGCGCCGACAGTGAAGACGCCGAGTACGGATGGTTCCACCCGCTGACCAGCGCTCGCGTCACCGTGCAGGAGACCGAAGGATGGGGGACCGAGTACGACATCTACGTCGCTACCCCTGACCAGCGTGACCCTGAGCAGATCGTCACTGTCGCTGACGAGCGAACGGCCGCTCTCACCGCGATGACGCACCTGAAGGCCATGACTCGGTAACACAACACGGAAACCTCACTCCCACTGACGTTGTCTCACTAACGCGTCCCCTTTCGATTTTCATGACTCAATTCCTCGACACCATTAACCAGATGTTGGAACAGGACATCGATATCCTGATCCGAACAGAAGCTCCGGAAACAGTCTACGACATGCTGGATGACGACGTTCTGGATCACCCGATCTTCCTCGTTCCAGATATCGGAGAGCAATCCAGTGACTCGCTCGATACTCTGCTGAACGTACTCGGCTCTCCGCACCCGAAACCGGTCGTTGCAGTTCACGACCTGTCCGATACGCGTCCCGGGGTAGTTGAACTCCCGGAGACGATTCGAACCGAACTCGCAGCTGTAGACACCGATGGATACCCTGACGTGACCCCGTAGACCCCCGGAACACTACTACACTGACCATGCAAACGCATACCCCGAATCAGGCCAGGATTGACGACGCAATAGCGTACCTGGTCCAGCAGTACCGCGCAGACATCGTGTTCACGCGAACGAAACTCATGAAACTCCTGTACCTCGCTGACAAGCAGTACCATCAGGACAACCACGGCACGATCACGGGCGTTGCATGGTCGAAATACCATTACGGCCCGTACTCGGACACGGTCGTTGACCGCTCGAAAGCGCTTAACGGTGACCGTATCCACATCGACGCGTACCAGCATGACGAGACCGGAACGCAGTACCATCACCGGCCATGCTCCCGCAAACCACCGAGCACTGACGCACTCACCAGTGACATGATTGAGTGCCTCAATGCAGTCCTGACCGAGCACGCACTGCGTGACACGACCGATATCGTCGAAGATATCGTTGCCACTCCGCTGGTCGCTAACACAGCGAAATACGGAATCATCCCCCTCAAAGAATGACCCACGATCAAGTCAAAGACGTTCTGACCGAGATGCTCAGAGACCAAACGGACAACATCACCACGCTCGACGGTGATGACTGGAAAGCCCGAAACCGGTTCACCGAAGGTGACCGTGTGTACCTCCGGTGTGCGTTCTACATCCCGGACGGTGCAGACGACTACGTCTGGAAAATCCAAGACCAGACCTCCGTCGAATTAGATATCACTGACGCCCCAACACCAGATAACGGAGCCAACGCGGTAGTCGAAGCCGACGTGGCTGAACACTTCGACGGCGAAAAAATCCGTCTCACCGACCCGAAAGTTGTTGGCCTGAACGTCGCTGAGACTACGTTAGACGAGTTATCCAACCAACTCGACTAATCCCGTATCACGGCCATGTAACCCGCTACTGCACCACGGCGCTGTACCACAACCCTGTACCACGATACTGTCACACGGAACTGATACACCAGAAGATAAACCATCCACACCACGAAAACACACTACATGACCACTCACACTGACGATCCCGACGATACCGAAGATGACGACGAAGTTGAACCGATCCCGCTCTCCGCGTTGAGCGGTGCACGACTCACGTGGGAAAACGCTGATGGAACCACGGACTACGTCGAATTCGACGAATAACACCAAACCACTTCACCACTCATGACTACCTTCGCAACCAGCACAACGGCAAAACACAAGACACCCGGCCCCTACATGGGATACCAGCTCTGCGAATTCTGTATCTCCACCGGCGAACCACAGTCCAACCCTGAATCGGTCTGTGAATGCAAACCGATTCATCGAACGCTCTCCGGGTCAACCGAGATTGACCAGTTCGACGAGTACGACACGATCGTTCAACTCGCGGAAACCGCGATGATTGAACACTGGACAATCTCAGAAACGATAGAAATCAGAGTCAAGCAATCAATCATCCGAGGGGCCGCTGGTGACACGCACATCGTCGAAATCCTCTTCGACGGCCGACTCTGCGATAACTTGACGGAACCGTACGAAACAGATATCGGGACCGCAGAAATCCACTCGTTCAGTAGCAACGGATCACTCACTATCGGTGTTGACCTCGCAGACGAAGAGGGCGAACAATGACAGCGAACCAGACCGGTGCTGAGGTGTTCCCGCACGACGAATACCACTTCTACACTGTAGACCACGAAGACGAACCCCGTCACCTGCATCTCACTGAAGACATCGTTGAGGACTGCCGCGACCTGATCGACACCGATTACCCCATCGACAGGGCGGACTGGAATCCGAAGTTCTGGCGACACATCGAAGACGGCATCAATTTCATGTTCTGCCCGCTTGACCCGGATCACTCTGCGTTCTACTACTGTTCGCCATTCGGTGATCTTGGAGGCGGAGCGGAACGGGTCTTCGGATCAGTGTTCGACCAGGAATCCGTCTGGATCGACTCATACTTCCTCTGCGCGTCAACCGGCCCGCCGACCGATGTGCAGGACGCGAACTACAAGGAGATCCGAGAAGAAGTTGTGCTCCCGGAACACCGCGAACAGTACACGCAGGAACTTATCGAGCACCTCGAAATAGGTAATTTGGACTCGGATTGGGTCGAACCCTGTTCAGCGTGACACCCTTCACGAGCGGTGTGCGAGGGGTTCTCACTGCGCCCGATTACTTTTCACACGGCCCACTTAACCTATGAACACACCGTACTCGTTCGCTCACCGTAGCGTCCTGCGACTGCACAGCACCGTGAATTCACGTAATTCATACGGCGTGCAACCGCCGCGTTGAGCCAGCGTACCAGGTAAAACATCCCGGTTCCCTACAGTCACCGGGAGTAATACTCTGCTACGCCGGCTTGGGCCCGAGTACGTCGTGCAAGCACGACATCTGTAAATATGCCTAACGGAATCACCACCACGGTCCACGACCAGGCCAACGAACACCTCGACTTCATCGAAGAGGAATACAACGTCACGGTCGTGGTCGCAGTCGCTCACGGCAGCCACGCATGGGGCCTGAGCAACGCAGATTCCGACTACGACATCAAGGCTGTCTACGTCCCGGACAGCCTCCACCAGTACGCGCAACTCGGCTCGCACGACGAAACCATCACGCGCGACTTCGATGAATTCGAAATCGAAGCATGGGACATCCAGAAATTCGGAGAATTACTGGTCCAGTCCAACGACCAAGCACTGGACGTTCTCCGTAGCCCGATCGCGTACCGTGAACGGTTCGACCGTGACGAGTTACGAGAATTCATCGAGGAGAACTACAGCCCTATCGCGCTGTACCACAAGTACCGCTCGATCTCCAAGAACAACTACCGGAAGTACCTGAGCCATCACCTCGCATCGAACAGGAAAGACACGTACCCGATCCTCGAACGATGGGACCGTGAAAACCTCAACGGGTACCTCGTCAGGAACGAGCACACCGGGAAAGACATGTTCGTCCCTGACCGTGTCATCGACAACGACAAAGACGAGTTCCTTCATATGGACTTCGAGGACGTTGACACGACCGAAGATGACCACCGGTACTGCCCGAACTGTGACCGGCAACCGGACCAGCTTCCCGTGAAGTTCCAAACGACGAACACGCGACAGACTGTCAAGCGGAACCTGGCAGTCACACGGGCTTCGATGTACGCGTACTACGTGAAACGTACCGGAGAGAACGGCGAACACGAACTCCCGCACGTCGAGTTCCCTGCGTTCCTCTCCGAGCAAGCACCAGACGTCTTCAACGAAGACGTCCTCGACCTCGCGTGGGAGCTCGTCGAGAAGAAACTGGACAGCGATAACAGCGAAATCGGAGACCGGGTCGGTCACGAATTCGCTCACCCGCCGGAAGACATCGACAGAGACATCCACGTCAGCAAACCACCGGAGAAGGACACGTTGAACTCGTTCATCGCGGACATCCTTCAGAACGCGGAATAACCCTCCGCCCTCTGTTCACGAAATCATTCCATCAACACCCATGTTCGACCACATTAGAAACCTGATTAGCGACTGTGAAGCCGTTGAGTCAATCAAAGAAAACCGATACTCGCCTGAAAACGGCATCATCTACCTGCGACTCAACACTGACGATAACGTCGCACCACAACTCCGGTACTTTCAACCAGAGAACTCCGCCGTCGTAGTTGAAGACGGGGAGATCGTTGAATTCGATGTTCGCCTTGGAAAGTGGGAACCTGAAGACCGAGACGCAACGATGAGTCAGATTCGTGACGCAGTCCGTGAATCCCGACGCGACACCTACCTGCCACCCCTTCGCGTAGACATGGGCGGCGGAGCCGGATTTGTTCCCCACGCTAGACTCATGAACGACCTTGTCCCTGCTGAACCGTTCGTGACGTTCCTGACGCGACTCACAGCAGAAATCGACTTCCTTCAAACACACCGAACACTATGATCAACAATAACCCGAACAACGCATTCCCGAGGATGGACTGTCATGATTAACCGCTTCGAGGTGCTGTGTCGAGTCATTCACCGCAAGGACTACGGATTCGAGCGTATGAAGAACGAAAACGGAAATCGATTCGTGGTGCTCGCCAACAACAGGCTGTCGAACTACATCCTCCGAACGGTTGCCCGCCTCGGCTATGAAATCCGGCAGAACAAAGACGAGGATTATGTCATCGCGTGGCCTATGGTGTAACAACAATGGCCAGAGATGTTGTAGACGAAGGTGACGAATCATGCAGCCACCAAATGGAACCAGACCACTGGTATGATCTCCCCGATCCCGACCCACGCAATCCAATTCGAGTCAAAACATGCGAACGTTGTGACAGGGAAATTCACCTGACCAGCGGCGCATTCACAGTTTCAACTATCGCAGAAGGGTACAAACAGTGAACGAAGCAACTACCACCATGGAGAAGATACACAACGGTACAGACACGGTTGTGAAGATAGACGTACATGACTGACTACTATACCGTTGACTGTCCGGACTGCGGATACTCGGAAACCGTGACCGAGGGTGCGTTCGGGGCAGACATAGAAACTCGGGCGAAGCGAAAGAAAGCAGGACACATGAGCGGGAACGGCTGTTCAAACACTACTGTCACCCCCGCAAGTGACGAGAACCGCACAGAAAACTAACACTTGGACAAACAGTTCGATGAGTAAACAAACATCGCGCTGTTCGAAGTGCGGGAAAATCTACAATCACTACGGAAACAGTGACCACAACTGTTGGAGTATCACCGTATCATCAGCTTCAAAACCAATACCGTTCGATTACATCTTCTGGTGGGTGATGTTCATGGGACTCTCTATCTTAGTTGGTTCGCTGGCAATCCTCGGAGGTGTGATACCGTGAGCGAAACCGCGAGCCTCTTTGACAAACTGACGTTCGGAGTATTTACGAAACCGCGATGCTGGTGCTACAAATGCGAACGGTATGTAGGGTTCGGCGGTAGCACAGAAAACGCCCGACGAGCATCGAGAAAACACAAGTCAGCAACATCAAATGATTCCCACGACCACCATACTGAAATCATTCAGGAAGGAGATAAGAGACACTCATGAAAACGAATAACTCCAAAGCCAAGAATCCACAAATTAAGTAATTACCGGGCGAATTCAACCCACACCGTGCATAGCGCCATTTACTGACTGATTCGCACGACGTCGTGGCGACGTCGTACATATCAACATGGTTAGAAATTGCATGCCTTGGGCGCTGTGCCGACCTCGTGATGCGAGTGCGGTCGGCGCACCGCCGCAGCCGACCGAGGACCAACACATGGTACTTGAAGTCACAAACGTTACTGACAACCCGGACAGCGAGCACTACGTAGACATCGAACACGACGGCGATATCCTCGTCTCCGTTGACGCTCACAACGGTGACCCGCCAACCGTTTCCATCTTCCAACCAGGCGAACCCGAGGATGCACTTCTCTCGGTTCAGTTCGATGAAGACGGTGAAATCAATTCGTGGCGGGAATAACCCGGCAGCGTGTCGGCATTCCGGTGAAGGAACCCCGTCACCGCGGGGCTAAGTGAGAGCCCCGCGGTGACTATCATCGTCATCGGTACTGACCCCACGTAATCGTGACCATCACAGTGAGACCAGTGGGTGTGCGAAGCAAGAACGGGGAGTGCATCGCACCATGCCGACACTCGCCTACCAACTCGTCAGAGACAGAGCCGACACGCCAACTGACTACGCCACAGACCACGCCTTGGCACTGTTCCGTGATCACGTCATTCCGGACAGTATCTTCCGTGAAGTCACAGTCGCTCCCGACACCCCCGTTGCAGAGCTTCAATCTCCAACAGGACAATCCTACATTCAGGATGCGTTTGACCGGACGGAAACTGCAGTTGAACGCGATACCGCCACACTCCAGAACGCGTTCAGAGACGCGTCAAGCGACTGGCCGAGTGTACTGGATGCAGATGGCGTGCAAGGAGCCGCGTACCGCCTCGGGCACTCTCGCGGCCCGCACGCCGCACTGTACGACGCAACGTCCAGTCTCGGCCTGCGAACACCGGACGAACTGCACGCCCACCGTAACGACCTCAACACGAACCCGGACGAATACATCACTATCGTCCCGTTGATAGCACGACAGTGAACGATCGCCGGCAGCTGACACACAACATCGTATGCGTCCGGAAACGTTCGTGAAGACGCATACTCGCCAGTTCAGCACACCACACCGCATCACACTCATCGCTGAACAACCAGTGAATCCAGGCTCATGGTAACTAAAGAAGAATTCCAGCAATTCGGCCGTATCGTGAACGCAGAAACATCCGCCGGGGCATACGAAGCAAACGAAATGCTTCTCATCGATGACCCTGACAACCAGGGCCATCCAATCGAGATTTCATGGAAAGCCCATCATCACCCGGATGACCCTCACATCGCTGCATCGTACCTGGTCCCCGGGATCGGCGCGCAGTTCTCTTACGAAGCACCGGCATCCGAATGGGCAGTTTCCCAAACCATCGACGACCACAACCTGCTAACTGCACTGAAAGTAACGAATGTCAGCGTCGATGATTCCGTGTGTGAAACAGCCGTGAGCGTGTACGGCCCGCCAGCCCGACACGGCGCAGGCCTCGAAATTGATGTTGAAGATGAAGACGAATACTTCTTCGAATGACCCCGGCATCACTCCCCGAAAACACCCTCTGAACCAATAGACCCGAGTGAACAACGCGTAGACCTTACCCTCAAGTGTGAACATACCGTTCAATCCAGTACACGCGAACACACCGCAACCACACCTACAGTCATGATTATGAACAAAGAAACTCTCATCCAAGAAGCCCGTGAAGCCCGTAACGACTCCTACTCACCGTACTCTGAATTTAACGTCGGTGCAGTCATTCAATGTGCCGACGGCTCACGCTACACCGGTGCGAACATTGAGAACATCAACTACACGAACACCACGCACGCCGAAGAAAACGCGATTAACTCGTTGTTCTCGACGGTTCTGTGTGTTCCTGAGAGAGAAACTGGAACGATGGCCGGGAACTGTGCGCGTATTCGGCCTAGTACCATCGCTATCGATGAGCAGAACACGGAAACTGCACGGATGCTCGAAGAACACGGCGTATCGGTTGTGACGGTTGATACATCGGAATTCCAGAAGTCCGGCGGGTCGGTTGACTGCTTGTTCCTCCGGTTACCGTGACGCAGTTCCGATAGACGAATCGTTATACGTTGGTCGGGTTTACGTTCATGTACTCGTAGGCTAACCGCAGGTTGTCCTGTGGAGATGAGGCGTACGTAGGACTGCACGCATGGCATCCCAAGAAACCACACCGTTTGACCGGCGTTCAATCGATGAGACGCGAACTGTTTCTGATCTTGTTCCGATTACTGCTGATACGTTCGATGATGCAGTGACGGAGGTGAAACCGATCGTGACAGGGACTGTTTGCATCCCGAAGGAGCAAGAGTCGTCACTGACGGATGCAGTCGCATCTGTACTGGTCTCTCGTGACTGGATCCGTGACGTGAATTCTGTAGATCACTCGGATGTGACTGAAACGAGTTCTGAGCTTCACGTGACTGGCGAGTTCACTCTCAAAACGCATTTTGCAGCCGGGGACGTTGAAGCAGAGACTGACGACGCTATACGCGCCGTCAAGACTGCCGTGAGCGCGTCGGCGTTGTTCAACGGGGTAACGGACGTGTCGCTCCGGATACCTCCGTACAGGCTCCGTGCGTACTGACACAGTGAACGTCAGATGGTAGTGTGAACACAAGCCTTCAAAACACAACCGGCATTATACTATACAAGACGAATGAGTTCAGACACTGACGACACCGACGAGAATGGCAGTAACATCCACGGCATCGATGATACGGTTCGCGTAGCCATGGGATTCATCCTTGGCGGATTCGCCACTATCCACTTCGACCTCGGATACGGTATGCTCATCGCCGTCACCATCGGGATTGTAATGCTAGAGTTAGCGTACGGGTTCGGTAGCGTCTGGTACGAAGCCTGGCGGCTCAGCAACCAGAAGAACGCATAACAATGCATTCACCGAACGACTCACGACTTCGGAAAGGATTCCGTGGAATGACACAGTTCCCGGAAACCGTCTCGCAAATCATGATGGGGAATCGGACTCTCAAAATCGCCTATCAGAGCCTGCTCACTACCTCGACCGCTACGATTGCTTTCGCGTTGTTCATCATCGGGAACACTGTCACCACTACCGGGTTCGAAGTCCCGTTACTCGTATGGATCCTCGTTGCTGTCGGTCTTACACACCTTATCCCGTACAAGTACGGGGTATTCGGTATCGGTGGTGGCGCGATCGCGTTCGGTGTGCATGCCTTCAGCTCACCGTCACCGATTCCAGTCATCGTCATGTTCCCTGCCGCCATTATCAGTGCGTGCCTGACGTTCATTGCAATGGTTTTCCTCACAAAGCACGCGGTTATCATCGCGGCACTACTGTGGGACAAAGAGATGAATGGTGAAATCCCGGACCCGGACCCGTCTCCAGAACAGGGGTCGGACAAGGAAGCAACCGGTCCTGACGCACCATAGTCGCTGGCCATTCACCTTTCTGCAACAATGTGCGTGTTCGCAGTGTACCGCTTCGGTGTCCGTCTGAAAAATATCGGGTAGAGACGGACGTATCCTCCGTCTGTAGACCCAACACAAACACGAAGCGAAGGATAACTCGTGTAACTGCTGCCGAATCCCGTCCGTATTCACCGAAAGACACGCATCACGGAGAGACTCGGAGCAGAAAACCAAGAAACAGGCGTTGTACTGGCTAGTCACACCCGCGAACGGGTTTGAATGTGCACCAGGGCAAACGTCTGAGATTCCAAATCCTATTACTACCAGGACCCTTACTACTCAATAATGACTGATACTGCTGACAGTGCTACCCCGGACAGTCAGTCCCGGCCAAGCACCGATGATGACGAAGTTGAAGAACTACAGAACCGCCTCACCAACGTTGAAGAACAAAACGAAGAGCTCCAGCAAAAGGTAGCCTCTGCCGAAGCTGAGAAGAAGAAGTTCGCCCAACGCCTTGACCGGATCAAGCGCGAAAATGAGAAGCTCAAGCAGTCACCGCTCTTCGTAGCGACGGTCGAGGAGACCCTCGAAAATCAGGAAGTTGTGATTCGCCAGCACGGGAACAACCAGGAAGCAGTGACCGAGCTCACGAACGAACTCCACGAAGACATCGAACCGCACGATCGTGTTGCGGTTGACAACTCGTTGAATGTCGTGAAGGCACTCACCGACGAGACTGACTCGCGGGCCCGTGTCATGGAAGTTACGGGCAGCCCTGACGTCGCGTACAGTGACATTGGCGGGTTGAATGAACAACTCCTCGAAGTCCGTGAGACAGTTGAGAAGCCCATCACTGAGCCTGAGATGTTCGATAGCCTTGGCATTGACCCGCCGAACGGGATTCTTCTCCACGGCCCGCCCGGTACCGGGAAGACGCTGATCGCCAAGGCCGTCGCACAGAAGACCGATGCGACGTTCATCCAGCTCGCCGGTAGTGACCTCGCACAGAAGTTCATCGGGGAAGGCGCAAAGCTTGTCCGTGATCTCTTCAAGCTTGCTCGGGAAAACGAACCGGCTGTCATCTTCATCGACGAGATTGACGCGATCGGCGGCACTCGTAACAACTCCAAGACGAGCGGTGACGCTGAAGTTCAGCGCACGCTCATGCAGCTCCTGAACGAGATGGACGGGTTCGATGACCGTGGACAGGTCTCGATCATCGCTGCGACGAACCGCGTCGACATGCTGGACGATGCGATTCTGCGCCCTGGCCGGTTCGACCGTCTTATCGAGGTTGATGAACCGGACGCTGCTGGCCGGGAGCAGATCTTCCAGATTCACACGCGGGACATGAAGCTTGCAGACTCGGTGGACGCTGAAGACCTCGCTGACCTGGTGGAAGACGGCGTTACCGGTGCAGATATCGATGCGATCTGCACGGAAGCCGGGATGTTCGCCATTCGGAATGAGCGGACTGAAGTTACTGCTGAAGACTTCGAGAACGCGTACGAAAAGCTTCAGGACGCACGTGACGGTGGCGCAGACTCGACAGCGGCAGCGGGAACGCCGACTGCGTTCGCGTAACAACACGACCGACGTCTTCTGCAGAATGGTTCGATAACGGGAGCCGGATTCGAACCAGCGCTCTCCAGGTTATGAGCCTGGTGGAATCGGCCAAGCTATCCTATCCCGCTGCACTCGATTTTACATAATCCATTGGTAAAACTGTTCTGGTGTAACGCGTTACATTCACAGTTTCATTCCGAGGCAGATGTTTATAAGCACCCACCCCCTTTCATTGTATGCTTGCGTCACACCCTGACGTGAGCGTCTCGGGTTCAATGGCCAATCCCACTGGTCCATTCCGGACCTGCGCCTCGATAGGGTAGCACCACCCACCACCACACCCACCCACCCTGCTACCCTATCGAACCGCCTCCTTTCCGTTTCAACACAGTACAGCAACAGCAGTTTACCCTCTACACAGAAACCCGGACCGCTATCCGTGTGCGAGGTAAAATACGGGTAACTCGCACAATGTCCCATTCCCCAACAAACCCTGCTGCACGTGACGCGGACGATGTCCTCGGAACGTCACTTCCAGACACTGTCAGTGCTGCTACGTGGAACCGCCCATACACGTATTTCGTCGTCAGAACCGACGAAGACCGGCCCTCCCACCTCGACAACCACGAAGACGGCCGCATCGTTCTGCAGTTCCACACGCGGAACAACGCAGTCGGTTGGAAAGCACTCCTGAAACGTGATCATCCGGATAACTCGTACGTGATCCGGACAGAACCGAACGAGAGCTACGACACCACCAATTGACATCCTCCCCGCGCTGAAGCGCGAGGATTCCTCTCGCTAGACGGTCAGTCGGTCTGAACGTCTACGGAGGCAACTTTCCCATTGGTGGTACTCTGGTTTGTGCGTTCCTCGTTGGCCGTTATCCCGGTGAACGGGGGCGAGTTATGGTCTTCCCGCCATTCGTGTTTGTTCCACTTGAGGCACACAGGCCGTGCCATCGACCTGACTTCTCGACTCGATCCTCTCTCTAAGAACGACCGTGACGCCACGAGATCGGCATGTCCTTCGAACCCGCATGGACACGTTACCGTGTCCTCATGCCGAACTGTCTCTTCTCGCTCACCGCACTCAGGGCACTCTTGACTCGTCCATGCTTCGGATTCCTCTTCAACCTCGATTCCGTACTCTTCAGCAACACACTCTAACCGCTCGATGAAGCATCTGAATGCCCAAAACGAGTGAGTCTTCTCGTTCACCTCACACGACCAGTGCGTCGAAAGTACGCCCTTCAAATCACCGACATACACGGTTTCTACGCCTTCGTCGTGAAGTGTTTCGATGAGGTGACGAACAGCTGCATCTTGTGCATGATCGCGGCGATTCGTCCGATCACGGTATAACCGGTCGATACGGTTGCTGGTACGGCGTTGGTCGCCGAGTTTCGACTGGTAGTACGCGATGCGTTCAGTCGTCTCGCGGAATTCCTCGAAGAGCTCACGACCGTCGTACAGTGATTGGTGACCAGTGGTCGTGGTGCATGCGATGAGATTGTTTGCGCCGATGTCCAGAGCTGCTTCTTCCGAAGCAAGTGGTGTATCCAGTCGAGAATCGTCGACAGTGACTGGTTGAAAAGCCCTGAACGCATCTGTTACGTCATCGTATGCGATTATGAGTTGGCCGTGGTCACCGTTCCAGTGCGGGTCGCCTTTCACTTCGAGACGAAGCCGATCGCGGTATCCAAGCCCGTATTCGTCTTTAAGGTGTTTTCCAACCGGGATCTCCACGCGGGACCGCTCACTTGTTTCGATTGTGTACTGGTCACCGCGAATGAACGTCCGGAGTTCCCGACCGTCGTCTTCGTTACCCCAATACCCTGGTAGATTTGCGTCTTCGTCAGGGTCTTCGAGGCAAGCGAAGAACGATCGCCACGCTTCGCTGTTTCTCCGAATGACTTGTTGCGTGGTGGCTGCGCCGAGGATGCCTTTGTACTGGCCTTCGATTGCACCAGTATCGGCATTCCACACGCTTTCGTCTTCGAAGAACTGTTGCCGCCGTTCGTAGTTAACTTCGTTCCAGAGAGAGGCAGAGGCGTCAAGAACCCGGTGTAGGATCTCCGCGTCCCGGCCGGTCCGGGGGCGAACATCAAACTGGTTCGAACGCCTCATCAAACCAACACACGAAATCCCGGTAGTTAAAAGCCCGTAAAACTACTCGTGAACCCCTACTGAATCGATCGAATTCATCCCCGCGTTAAAACACGAGGCTTTCTTCAAGATTATCCGTAACGACAGCTGATCAAGTCAACCTCACGACCGACTTCCGCATGGGCGAGGAACCAACTGGTTCAGACGTCGCCCAACGGATGGACATGCAGATAGAAGAAAGCGGGAACGGATTCACCGTCGCTATCGAAGAGAAAAAACAGGTCTATTTCACAGAGTCTCGCTGGAACAGTGAGGAGAACGCCACGCGAACACTGGAACAGCAGTACGCCCGGACAGCCGAACAGTTGAACGGGAGTGCTGATGTCACCGTTGAGTCCCACTCCTTCGAATCCAGCACGACTGAAGAACCAGCGACCGTGACGGTCGAATACACGGTTGAGTTGGAGAACGTTCGAGACGAGATGAACAAGGAGCTCGTGAACGGGCTTACCGAAGACCCCACAATGAACGTCTCCGAAGAAGACTCCGCTGCAATTGAAGAAAGCCTTGATGACCTGGAGATCACGAAGGTCGAGATGTCGTACGTCCAGGGCATGCGAGGGAACATGTCTGGTAGCGCAACGGTCGTCCTTTCCAACTACCAGGACCCCGTCGTGACGTACATGAATGCGACTGCAGAGGAAGATGGCGTCATCACTGACGAGCAGGTTACCGAGACACGGGAAACGTTCGAAGCGCAGTCTGAAGCCGATCTTCAACAGGAATTGACGTGGAACGCCACAGTCGAACCTGCCGAAGAAGACGGGATGACTGTTGTGAAGGCGACAGCAGCGTACGAGACTGAAAATTGGGATGCGTACTTGGAAGAACGTCACGGCGACGATTTCTCCAATCAGACAGAAGCCACGTTCGACGTCAACGTCACCAGTACCGGTGAAGAGGTTGACGCGGACATGACGTTCCAGGTCAACCGTGACGACTTCATGGATAACGCTGTTGACAAGGGACTCACAGAGCTTCGGAACGATTCGAGCGAACTTGATGAGGATGAAATGCAGTTCCTCAAAGCGTTCGATGAGTCCGATGTTCACGTAGCCAAGACCGATGTCGTGTTCGGGAATGAAACCGTGGAGGTCAGGGCTGCCGGGCAGTTCGAGAACCTGTCCGCGTTCCAGCAGACACAGGACCTCCCGGCAAGTTCGTCGGTCACGCACGTCTACGGTGAAACTGAGAATCAGACGGAAATGACGTACGTGTACGTGGAAGACGAGAACATTACCGCTGAGACAGTGCAAGACACTGTGTTCGCGGATGAAAACTCAACTGTCCACGCGCAGGGAGAATGGGATCGAGAGTTCCCGAAGATGAATACGTCGCAAACAGCGAACTACCTTGACGTGCAACCAGAGGAAGATTCAGGGACCGATATCCCGGTTATCCCGGCTGCTGTCCTGTTACTGTTAGTCGTTGTCGGTGGCGGCGCAGCCTACTGGTACCGCGGATAGACCGCTGACCAATTACCGCACCGCAACGCCTTATTCTTCCGTGGTTGGTGAACGGCTTGATGAGAACAACGCGTAGTACCCGGCAACGTCATCAGCTCGCCACATCACCGGCTCTATTTCGAGGTGATGGCGGCAGTGCCACAGGTACAGTAACCGGCCAACTCGACCGTTCCCATCACGGAACGGGTGGATCTTCTCGAAATCTACGTGCCACCCGATTGCTTCAACGCCCGTCGTTGGCGTTCGGTCTACCAAGTCAGTGAGGAGGCCCTCCACTTCAGAAGGCGGCGGGGGAACATCACCACCGACGCGAACCATGACATCACGGTAATTACCCGCGATTTCGGGTTGACGGTCGTGGAGAAGTCGTTCGTGTGTTCCCTTCACGACAGCATGTGTTATCTCGTCCTGGTTTTCCAGATACGCCCACGCATCCATCGCGTCTGCCAGCGCTGCATCGTCGTGAACGTTCTCGATTGCGTTCGATTCCCGAAGGAATTCCTCTGTACTGACTGTTCGGCGCATAGTGAGGTAGGTACTCAGTACTACACGAGTTCACTCCATAAGTCCACGGAATCTCATTTCCTCCACGTCCATGTTTCCGTCACAACACGCGACCAACGAAAACTCTGACCTGCCAAGTCGATTCGCCAGGGATTCTGCCCATGCGAAAATTTCTTACCGTTTGCAAAATCTCGTTGTCCCAACTGTTAACCGCGTGGCGGTGTTCAATTCAGACACTATGAGTACAGACCAGGACAAGTTAGAAGAGACAAACACTGAGGAACGGTTTGATTTCAAGAAGGACAAAGACTCCGCGTTTGAAGCAGAGAAGGGCCTGACAGAGGAAACAATCCGAGTTATTTCGGATGACAAAGGCGAGCCGGACTGGATGCTCCAGCGCCGTCTACGAGCGTTAGAGCAATTCCAGGAAATGCCGATGCCAACCAACTGGCCGAACGCCCCGGACTTGACCGAAGTCGATGTGAACGAAATCGTGCCGTACATCCGCCCGGATGTAGACAAGCGTGCTGGTGTCGATGATTGGGACGAGCTCCCGAACGATATTCAAGATACGTTCGATCAACTCGGGATCCCGGATGCTGAGAAGAACGCGCTTTCTGGTGTCGGTGCACAGTACGAATCAGAAGTTGTGTATCAGAACATGCAGGAGCGGTGGGAAGACAAAGGCGTCATCTTCTGTAACATGGACGAAGCTGTCCGAGAACACGAAGACATCGTGAAAGAGCACTTCATGACACAGTGCGTGCCTCCAAGCGATAACAAGTTCGCTGCGCTTCACGGAGCGATTTGGTCCGGTGGCTCGTTCGTCTATGTCCCGGAAGGAGTCACGGTGGAAATGCCGGTGCAGGCGTATTTCCGGATGAACTCTGAGGGGATGGGACAGTTCGAACACACGCTCATCATCGCTGAAGAAGGTGCAGAAGTCCACTACATCGAGGGGTGCTCCGCGCCGAAGTACTCTGCGTTCAACCTACACTCAGGTGGTGTAGAGGTGTTCGTCGGTGAAGACGCGCACGTGCAGTACTCGACCGTGCAGAACTGGTCGCGGAATACGTATAACCTGAATACGAAACGCGCGATTGTCGAGAGTGACGGAACGATGGAATGGGTATCCGGGTCGATGGGATCGAAGGCCACGATGTTGTACCCATCGACAGTGTTGAAGGGCCCGGGAGCCACGGATACGCACATCACGATCGCCATGGCTGGTGAAGGACAAAACATCGATACTGGCGCGAAGGTGTATCACAACGCACCGGAGACGAAGTCCACGATTGAGTCCAAATCCATCTCCAAGGACGGCGGCCGGACGAATTACCGTGGGCTTGTCCACATTGCTGACGGCGCAGAAGGCGCGTCGACGTCGGTCGAGTGTGACGCGCTCATGTTCGACAACGAATCGACCTCCGATACGATGCCGTACATGGAGATTCAGGAGTCGAACGTGAATGTCGCTCACGAAGCCACGGTTGGGAAGATTGGTGACGAGGACATCTTCTACCTGCAGAACCGTGGACTGGACGATGACGATGCGAAGAAAATGATCGTTGCCGGATTCATTGAACCGTTGACTGAGGAACTCCCCATTGAGTACGCTGTCGAGTTGAACCGGCTCGTTGAGTTAGAGATGGAAGGTAGTCTCGGGTAAGCCAGCTTCAGAACGCATTCGGTGCGGTACTTGGTTACTGTGGGGAGTCAGGGTACGCGTCGTGACGAGCGAATGTACGGAGCACTTCACGGTCGCCCCATCTTCCTACAAGGAGGGAATCCCGGCCTTCAGGCCGGGAGGGAATCCGACAACTGCTGAACTAACCACGCTCAGATGCTCGGTCTGAATGCCGACCGTCATCTTTAACTTACGTTGGTCCTTACGTTTTGTCGGATGAGAGCCGATTTCGATATGGAGCGTGGCGGGCCACTTCACGAGGTTGTGAAGGACTATGCCCGCGATAACGGGATACGACACTCACGAGCGTACCCCGAACTCCTCCGCAAAGGACTCGAATCCGAAGGCTACGATGTCAATGACTCAGACAGCGAATAAGACG
>Ga0306900_1000337_pt1 | contig 21857 bp, 19 predicted proteins | sample AntRauMFilla3765_FD_190416 | JGI IMG/M metagenome (GOLD analysis project Ga0306900, IMG submission 190416) | Saline lake microbial communities from Rauer Islands, Antarctica - Metagenome Filla 3 #765 (v2) (version 2) | ecosystem: Environmental > Aquatic > Non-marine Saline and Alkaline > Saline ... | reverse complement strand
TTTTAGGAGTTAGAGGCTGATATTGGAAATTGGAGGTTAGAAGTTGGAAGTTAGAAGATAGAAATTTGATGTTAGAAGATTGAAGTTAGAAGTTTGAGGTCCTAAATGATAAAATCATATAAAGATTTAGATGTGTACAATCTTTCGTATGAATTGGCAATGGTTATATTTGAAATGTCAAAACAATTTCCAAAGGAAGAACAATATTCATTGACTTCTCAAATTGTGCGTTCTTCGCGCTCAATCAGTGCAAACATCACCGAGGGATGGGCAAAACGGAAATATGAAAATTATTTTAAGCAGCATTTGGTTCATGCTCTTGGATCAAACGCAGAAACAGAAAATTGGATCAAATTTGCCAAAGATTGTCAATATATATCAAAAGATGAAGCTGATGATTTGAATAAAAAGCTTAATCAGATTGGTAAGATGCTCACGAAACTTCATCAAAACTGGAGAACAATTGAATGAATCAGAAGTTAGAAGCTGCAAGTTAGAGGTTAGATAATTGAAGTTGGAAATTTGATCAAGAACATTCGAATGGGGTGATGATTCTTCCAGCCTCTATCTTCTAACTTCCAGCTTCTGTGGATAAACCCTTTTTGAAATTTATTAATACCTTTACAATCTAATATTTAATTCAAACCTTAATCGAAAACATTATGAAAGTATCTGTAGTCGGAGCCGGCGGCAACGTGGGTTCCACCGTAGCATTATCGGTAGCACAAAAAGATTTCGCCCAGGAAGTGGTGATGGTTGACATCGTCCAGGAACGTGACGGCGAAAAATTCTATCCCTCCAAAGGGCGCGCGCTCGACCAATGGGAATCATCCCCCATCGACCGCTTTGACACCAAACTCACCGGCACGGTTGATTATAAAGACACCGCCGATTCGGACGTCTGTGTCATCACCGCCGGCGTACCGCGCAAGCCCGGCATGAGTCGCGATGATCTCCTCGAAACCAACGCCAATATCGTGCAGAGCGTAGTAGAGCAGCTGATGGAGCATTCGCCCAACACCATTTTGATAATCGTATCCAATCCGCTGGACGTAATGGCGCAGGTCGCCCTCAAAACAAGCGGTCTCGATTCAAGCCGCGTGATGGGCATGGCCGGCATTCTTGACACCGCCCGCTATCGCTCCTTCTTGGCAGAAGAATTGGAAGTTTCGCCCAAAGATATTCAGGCGCTGCTGCTGGGCGGCCACGGCGATACCATGGTGCCGCTGCCCCGCTTCACCACCATTGGCGGTATGCCTGTAACTGAATTTATCGAAGAAAGTAAACTCAATGAAATAGTAGAACGCACTAAAGGGGGCGGCGGCGAGCTGGTTGATCTGATGGGCGTCTCTGGCTGGTACGCTCCCGGAGCCGCAGCCGCACAGATGGTGGAAGCTATTTTACTGGACCAAAACCGCATATTTCCTGTTGCGGCCAACCTCAATGGCGAATACGGGCAAGAAGACCTGTTTCTAGGCGTTCCCGTCAAGCTGGGCAAAGGCGGAATCAAGCAAATAATCGAGGTTGATTTAAACGACGAAGAACAACAACTTTTAGACACATCAGCCGAGCACGTTCATTCTGTGCTCAAGGAATTCCAAAAGCTGATGGATAATAAATAATCGCAAATAAACGAGGACCTAAGGCCCTCACTACTTGCATTTTAAACGAAAGGCTCCGCTGACCATAGCGGGGCCTTTTGTGCAAAAGCCCCTCCTTGTCACGCCGTTTTTGCGTGATAGGGAGGGGTTGGGGTGGGTGATCCTTCACATCTTTATGCGATTTTCATTTGGGTTTGAATTTATCAATTTTGAGCCAGCTTAAATTTTAAATAAATCATACCGTTATGAAAACCAATTCGCTACTTTTTACCACATTACTTGTTGCATTTATCATCAGCGGCTGCGGCTCCACCGGAGCTTTGAATTCAGCCAATATTACCGAGGTGCAGCTCTCGGATAATAATTATGAGATTGTTGCCACGAGTGTAAAAGGAAAAGCGTCTGCCGGATATCTGCTTGGCATCAGCACCGGAGCGGGCAACCGCCAAATACAGACGTTTGGCATCGCTCGTCTTCATGGCAGCAGCAGTCTTTTTGGTGATGCCGTAGAAAACCTGTGGGATAACTTCCGGGATGAGTATGGGGAAGTTGAAGGACGTGAACTGGCGCTTGTTAACATCCGCTATGATACCGATGCACTTAATTTGTTTGTATATACCAAACCAACCGTATCAGTACGCGCTGATGTAGTGGAGTTCAAATAGTGACTTTTAGGTTGTAGGTCGGGTTGCCAACCCGACCCCGTTATCGATAAATGGATTGTATATTGTGCTACCCAACTGTAATAAGAGCATAAAACCAAATGGACGGGCAGAATGCCCGTCCTACATTAATTGAAGTTGGATAATCTTGAAAAAAATATTGCAGCCATACCCCTCGGCTATTCGGAGGCAACCTATCAAAGCAAAAAATACGGGCTGAGCCGCACCGATTTTACAGGCGGCAAAACACTAAAATTTATGCCCAGGAGTTGAGCGGGAATGATTATATCAGTTTTAACTACTACCGCACTCAAAAGGGCGGGCTGATCAAAACATGTGAGATGCCGGAGCAAAAAGTGCTGGACTTTTTAGCAGAAATGACACTTTTAAAAAACAGCACAAATAGATAAAACTAAATGGATTCCATTGTTCGCCCGAGTTCATGCTCCACGATTTGCCTAAACCACAAATCATTACGTACAGAGTCGAAAATGGGATCTGCATGCACTCTGAAATTAAATATGGAATTTTGATTTAAATAATCTGCAACAAAATTTTTCTCATTAGTACTAATATCCAAGTTCTGCCAGCCGGCTAACATTATCGCATAAAATTTATTAGTAGAAGAAAGAATATTTTTATCAATATGCCCTAATAATTCGGCCCGTTGGCCCCTCACCGCATACCTAAAGAGTTTCTCTCGATCGACATTTGGCCCATATATTTCAGTCAGTATTTCATCTGAGCGCTTTAGGTATGTTTCGACTTCCTTCACCCGATTTTGCCGAAACAGTTGCCGGCTTTGCATGAGTAAGGCGATATTCAGGAATTTTTTTGTGATTGGATCTTTGCTTCCCAGGTTAAGTGCCGTTTCTAATTCCCGAATCGCTTCCTGATACTGGCGATTACAGTAATAGGCATATCCCAAACTGTGGTGAGCATCCCATGATAACGGATCCACTTCAACAGCCTGCCTCATCTGAACAAGTGCGGTATCGATACGGCCAAGACGCAACAGTTGCCAGCCGTACTCTTCGCGGGCCTCACTGTGGCTGGGATTGAGTTGCAGCGCTTTTTTAAAAGCTTGCTCGCTCCGCTCCCAATCCTGTTCAAAAAGCTCATACACAAGTGCCTTTGCCAAATATGCCTCTACGACCGTCGAATCGATTGCCAACGCCCGGCGTGCCGCCTGCAACGCTTCGGGCCCGGCTTTTTCAGGAGCTACCCCCTTGACCCCCACCACTTCAGCATTCAATCCGCTCATTATGCCCAACCAGACCGAGGCCATCGCCAGACCAGCGTAGGCCGGTGCAAAGGTTGAATCGTAACGAATGGCTTGATGAAACAGGGTTTCAGCTCGCGCTACTCCCGTCGGATCCCTCAAGTCTCGCAGATGCTGTGCCTGCAAGTACAGGTGGTAGGCGGCCTCATCCACATCACGCCGGGCAGTCAGTTGCACCCGCTCCTGCGGCAATAGCTCCACTTGAAGAGCCTCGGCAATGCGTGTAGCTACCTCACTCTGAACTGCGAGAATGTCTTTAAGTTCGCGGTTATAGCTTTTCGACCACAGATGATGGTCTGTCTTCGCGTCAATAAGTTGGGCGTGAATACGCACATGGCCGCCCTGCTGCTGCACACTCCCTTCCACAATACCTGCTACGCCCAGCTCGCTGGCAATCTCCCGCAGACTTTTATCGGTATTCCGATACTGCATAACCGACGTACGAGAAATAACTGACAAATCACTAATCTGAGCCAGCCGTGTAAGAATCTCTTCGGTCATACCAAGGCTGAAGTAGTCGGTGCTGTCCTCAGCGCCAAGGTAGGTAAACGGCAAAACAGCGACCGACCGCTCAGTAACCACCGGCGCTGCATCATCCGTTGCGTCAGGCCAAAAAATCCAGCCCGCAGTGATGACTAAAATTAAAAGACCGGCAGCGGCCGCCCACCATCCATATTGTCGGTGTTCTTGATTCTTCTCTGCCGCTGTCGCTACAGGGCGTAATGCAGAATGAAATGGTGACTCCTCCCGCTTACTGTCCGGCACTTTTACTACTGTAGAATCTGTGTGTTGATCGGTCTCAGATGATGCAGACTTGCTCGATTCTTGCTGATCAGCTTTGTTAATATCCTCAACAAGCCTCTTCAGCTTCTCGGAGGGCTCCATTTCCCACTCTTCCCTGATAAACGTTTCAAACTCATCATATGCCTTAAGCACTCCCGGGCGGTCGCCTAACCGGTGCAGCAGCGTAATGAGCCGGTGGTAGGACTCTTCCGAAAATTCGGAGTAAGACACGGCTTTCTTTGCCCATCTTTTTGCGGCATCCAAACGGCCTTCCTGCTCCGCTTCTTCGGCAAGGAGCCAGGCCGTATCAGCGGCGCTCCGGCGCAGCCGCGCCCGTTCCCCGTCCAGCCAGCTGTTAAATTCATTAGAAGCGTCTGCCACATGAAAGCCCGGCAGCAGATCGCCACGATATAAATCCATCGCCTTCTGTTTTTTGCCCTCGCTCAAAGCCTCCTCAAAAGCTGACACATCACACCATATTTTTTTGTAGTTGATGCCCACCTCTTCGGTGCCCCTGTTAATTACAACATCATCACCCAGTGCGGCTCGAATATGATACAATAAATTACTGAGGGCATTACGGGCGCTTTTCTGGCCCCGCTCAGGCCAAAATAGTGCAATCAGCTTATCACGCCGCTTAAATCCACGCGTGCGGGCCAACAACAGGTAAGTAAAAAGCGCAAGACGTTTAGGTCCCTTCAGCAGCGATTGGTCGTACCTGCCATCTTTTCGCTGAAGCTTTGTTGAACCCAGAATTGAGAATTTTATCATGTCATTGCAGGAATAATTCACCTCTTAGATGCAATCTAAGAAACAAGCGACAGATAGCAAAGAGACGGGCTATATATTCTTCGTGAACCTTAATTATCCGGGAGGTTTGGACGCTGCAACTGCAGAGAGCGCAATGTCAGCCAATCCATCTTTCCTGATGATATTTAATCATTCACAAATAAATGAGCCATTATGAAAACACCAACTAACATATCACCCTTTAAAAGTACACATGGAACAGCAAAATCAAGATACAGCAAAGCCCGTACGATTAGTCTTGTTTTATTCTTGATTGTAACCGCAGCCTCCCTGGTTATTGCCGGTTGCGAAGACGCCGGAACGAATAATGAAGAAGAACCTGAACAGTTAGATCCAACAGTAGAATATAGTTTCGAAGGGCCTGTTTTCGACATTTCAGCCACCGGGAACGGAACTATTTTAGTTGCTGATATGGGTGTCGTTAAAGAAATTGATGCCAACGGAGTAAGTGAAATTACAGACTTGCCACTTGTTGAAGGTCCAGGTGCGTTTGGAGAAACCGGAATCACATTTATCAACGGTCTCTTACCAGTCGGTGACGGAAGTTTCTATGCTACACGATCATCTCTTGACCTCGCAGTTGGAGCAGGTCTGTTATTTTCTGATGGAACCAATACAGAGCTGACAGCCAATATAGAAACCTTTACAATAGGCAACTGGCCGGAAGGAAATCCCGGACAGGCGCCATTTTGGAAAAACTTTAATTGTGAACCTCCCGGCGGATACTCTGCTGCACCCTATTCAAATCCTTATAACCTTGTTTCAATATCGGATGATGAGATTCTTGTTGCAGATGCAGGTGCCAACAGCCTTCTAAACGTTGATGCAAATGGCAACATAGAAGTAGTGGCTACCTTCACCCCGATAATTTCGCCGGAAACAGGAGAGCAAATGATACAGTTCCCTTTGGATGAAGATACAAACTGTTTTGTTGAGCCTGTACCTACAGGAGTAGCAATCGGGCCTGACGGCGCATACTATGTGGGTGAATTGGTTGGCAGTACGGCTGCAAATTTTGGCGGTCTACCTTCTCCTGATGGAATTTCGAGCATATGGCGAATTGAACCCGACTCGCGCAATGTAGTATGCCCTTCTGCTAATTGTACAAAGGCGGTTACTGGCCTGAATACCGTTATTGATCTTGAATTCGGCCCCGATGACCAGCTATACGTTGTTGAATTTGAGAGAAGTGGATTTTTAGCTGCGGTTGCTCCTGACCTTGGAATACCAATAGCGGGCGGGACCATAAAAAAATGTAATGTTGCGGCGAACTCCTGCGAAATCATCGAAGGGGCAAACGGTGATTTGTTGCTCCCGGGCGCCATAACCTTTGATTCCAGCGATAATCTGTGGCTTTTAGACAATGTCTTTTCACCTACTATCAGGAGTATTGAATGGCAATAAAAGATGTAAAGACCGACGAAGCAGTTGCAATTCCCGGCAGTTAGATAAGGTAAAAAAACATCGAGAGTTGCGCTGCATTTGTGAATGCATGGATCCGGGCAGCAGCTCGGATTCATGTTCTAACAAATAAATAAACAACCTAATGAAGCCTTCGGGCTTCACTCAAAAACACACCTAAAACAAACAACACGAGGTACCTATTATGAAAAAGCTAATCACACTAACAATCGCACTTTTTGTAACCGCCAGTATCGCCTACGGGCAGCATGATAACATAGCCATGGTTGAGCAAATTAACGCCAACAACCAGGGCGATATTGAACAGGTGGGCAACACCAACGAAGCCCGTATCGGTCAGGGCATTTTCGACCGACCATTACGGGACGATCCGGATGATAGGGAACGACCCCGATTTAATCCCGGAACTGCCAACGAAAATCAAGCTTTTGTGCGGCAGGTAGGCAACAATAACTTTGGCATCGTTGGGCAGGGATTTGAAGGCGGTACCGCCCGGAGTGCATCCGATGCAACCCAAAACGCCGAACTGCGCCAGATCGGCAATGAAAATTCCGGGCAAATCTTTCAGGGTGCTTTTGAAGGCACCGCGGCCGGCAATGACGCTACCCTTCGGCAGACCGGTAACCGAAATGCAAGCATTATTTTCCAGGGCGTTAGCGGAGGCACTGCCCATGGAAATGAGGCCGATATTCGTCAGCCCGGCAATGATAACTACGCGGAGATATTGCAAGGTTTTGTTGGTGGCACCGCCACCGATAATACCGCATCCATCCGCCAGCCCGGCAACGGAAACGAGGTCTCCATCCTACAGGGTTTCCGCGGTAATACCCTGCGCAACAGCAACGCCGAGGTTATCCAGCGTGGCAATAACGACCGCGCGGTCATCGATATGGCCGGAAACAATCAGAGTGCTTCTATCACGCAGTCCAATTAACCATTTCCATGAAAGTGCCTCTGAATGGGGTGCTTTCTTTTCTTCTTAGTGTCATCCCCGACCCCGCCTACCCCGCACTTGATGCGGGGATCCGGGATCTCGTAGAGATTTTAATAACTTAAAAAGAGGCCATTATGAAAAAACTGATCCTACTCTTTCTTTGCTACGGGCTTTGGGTCGCCATGGCAGAGGCACAAAATAAATCCAATGAAACAATCATTGAGCAGGTAACGCCAAGCCAGTTGGTTACTGATGAGGACTTGCTGGAACGGTATTCCGATCTGACCGGCATTACAAACCTCCAACAACAGGCCGCCGATGCCAATCAGTTAAGCTACATTCAAATGAGGGGCGCTAACAATCAGGCCCTTATTATGCAGTCGGGTTCAAGTAATACCGGCGCCATTAACATTTTGGGAGGCTTTAACAAATCAACGTTGCATCAACGCGGCCGTAACTTACTTTCGCTTATTCATATTGAGGGCCGTTCAAACCGGCTGGAGGTAAACCAAAACGGCAACAACCTCGGCAACCTGGTACAGGTGCTGGGGTCGGGAATTGATGTTGATATCATACAAAACCCTGCCGGATTCCATTATCACCAGAGCGGCAGCGCTAATCCGATCACTATCACCAGCACGGCCAGAAACGTGCCGGTTATTATTCGCAATAATTAATAACCGGCTCTGCCGAATCATGTTATCACAAACAGTGAATTAAAATAAGCGTTCAACTCTGAGGTCTCCTGACGGAACCTGAGACAACGAATAAAGCCAGTCCGCCGAGGCCTATTCCCAGCAGCAAAAGATTGGCTATCCATTGCGTATCAATAATCATGCCCGCCCACGGTTGTAGCAGTACGCAGCCGGCCACTAACGCCATCATGCCTAACACCTTAATGATGGGATACGGCACTGGATACACCCCGCGAACCTCGCGGTAAAGCAGCAGCGCCATAGATGCATAGCTAAACAATGTGGCGAAAGCGGAGCCCATCATCCCAAAAAATGGAATAAGCACCAAGTTAGCTACTACGGTTATAACCGCACCGGCAAGCATTATCTTAGGCAAAATTTTAGTTTCTTCTTCAATAAAGACCCCGGCTGAAAAATTCATATACCACCCGTGAAACCAGTAGGCACCAAGCAGTACCGGAACGATGGAAAGCCCGCCCCAAAATTTGGGATCAATCAGATAGGCATCAAGCCCCGGGATGGGAAACTGTACAATTTGATTGACGAACAGGCCGATGCCCAAAAACACGGCAGCGGCGGCTATATTGAAATAGAAAAAGACATCAGCGTATAGCTCGGGGGCCTCTTCATCTTCGGCGTAACGAAGAAAAAATGGCTGCCACGCCATCCGAAACATCTGGATGAGCAGCAACATAAAAACGGCCAGCTTGTAGCAGGCGTTGTAGATACCCACCACATCTTCGGGCGTGGTGCCTGCCCCATACAGCCCGGCGGCGGTGGCATCAGACAGGTAATTATTGAGGAAAAACCGATCCAGCATTTCATTGATTACATACCCGAGTCCGGCCGGAATAAACGGAATGCCAAAGGTCATCGCTTTTTTAAGTATGGGCGTCTGCCACGTTCCGCCCAGCATGCGCGCGGTAAGCATCCACAAGAACAGCGTGGTAACACCTGAGGCAAGTAAATTGGCCACAAAAACAGCTTCAATGCCCCAGCCCAGCCCCAGAATCAAATAGAAATTGAGCCCGATATTTATCAACACATTTACCGTGCGAATCACCGCATACTGCACTGGTTTTCGAACCAGCCGCAGCTCGGCAAAGGGCACCAGCGCCAGTGTATCAAACCAGAGAATGCCAATCATCATCAAAAAGATGCTGTGGGTGCCGGAACCCAAACTCATCAGTGGCATAATGAGCGGAGCTAACATCCACAATAGCACGGCCAACACCGTGGCAATGCCAAGCAGGGTGAGTTGTATGGTTTTAAAAACGCTTCGCGCTTTCTCGCGATCTTTGGCGTAACGCAGGTAGGCCGATTCCATCCCAAATGTGAATACTACGTTGAGGAATGCAATAGCCGCATACACAAGGCCAATCACCCCATACTGGGCGGTACCGTACACTTTGGTATGCAACGGCACCAGCAGGTAATTGATAAACCGCGCCAGCACACTGCTGATGCCGTAAATGAGCGTATCAGAAAAGAGTTCTTTGAGTTTTGTCAAGATTAAGATTTAATACCTTATTAAGTTATCATCCCGAATCGAATCTGCCGCCAGGGAGATGAGCATGAGGGATCTCAAACGTAATAAAATTGATACTCGTAGTTGCGGTCTGCTTTGAATCAACATTTGAGATCCTTCGCTCCGCTCAGAATGACATTTCTGCGTTTTAAGGAAGTTTAACTCCCGAATTAGATGCTCAGGAGTATAACTCCTTCGCAACCAAGGTTACTTAAATTATTATATTCGTTTATGTCCGTGCAAATCTGTGGCTATTTTTCTCTGAGATTTTCAATCGCTTGAACCCCAAGCACATAGCTTTGTTTCCCAAAACCGGTAATGATGCCATCAGCCTGCGTCCCGGTGATGGACACAGCCCTAAATTTTTCACGCGCATGGATATTGGAAAGATGCACTTCCACCACGGGTATTTCCAGCATTTCAAGCGCATCACGAATAGCTACCGAAGTATGCGTGTAGCCGCCAAAGTTGGCAATAAGCCCGTCCATACTTGAATCGATGCATGATTGAATGGCATCAATTAAATCGCCCTCCAAATTACTTTGGGTGAAGACAAAATCGTGATCGGGAAACCGGGCGGTGATAAACTGCTCGATATCGTCCAAGGTCTCTGAACCGTATTGTTCGGCATCGCGCTTGCCGAGCATGTTTAAATTGGGGCCGTTAATAATCTTCAATTTCATAACTGTACCGTTTTACTGATTTTTTGTGCCAGCTCCTTCATCCGTTCTTCGCTCACCTTTACATTGTGCCCCAAGGCCATGGGCTGCGTTTGGGTATAAAGCGGCACCAAATGGACATGCGCATGCGGTACTTCCAGCCCCTGCACAATGATGCCCGTACGCAACGGTTCCAGCGCCTCATCAATACCGGCTGCTACTTTTTTCGCAAAATCCATCATCCCGTGCATTTCCTGCTCCGATAAATCAAAAAAATAATCAGTTTCCTTCTTCGGCACTACCAGCGTGTGCCCTTCGGCTATAGGGTTGATGTCAAAAAATGAAAAATGGTGCTCATCTTCCGCAATTTTATGCGAGGGAATAGTTCCGTTGATTATTTTTGTGAATATGGTAGCCATAGCAGTTAGCAGTTAGCAGTTAGCAGTTAGCAGTTAGCAGTTAGCAGTTAGCAGTTAGCAGTTAGCAGTTAGCAGTTAGCAGAAACAAAACACCATTTTTGAATACAGTCAAGAATAATTTTTAATTCCTAATTTTTAATTCTTTAAATCAAACAAGACTAAAAATAACACTTTCAGCCGTATCTTCTTCTTTAATCACTCCCTGCTGCTTGCCCCAATCCAGAAAACCGATTAGTTCTGAAAACACCAGAAAATGTTCCTTCCGTTCAAGTGCATCCGGGAACAGGGTTTGGCTCAGCTCCATTAAGCCCTGCGGCGCACCCTGCAATTGCTCTTTAATTTGAACGTACCGCTTATTCTGCTCGCTGAGATGATGGGCGGCTACTTGCCCCACCTTTGTAATCTGTTTTCCGTGCCCCGGCAGCACGCGCCCCTGCTGCTTTTTCATCCACTGCAACGTAGCCTGATACTGCAAAAGGCTTTGGTTACGCTTGCCGGTTTTTGCATCAAAATTAATGAGTGCATTGGTACTGATGTGGCCCAACAGCACATCACCGCCAAAAATAAGACCTTCGTCACTGTAATATACCACATGACCCGGCGCGTGCCCGGGCGTTAGCTTCACGGTAAACGATAATTGTCCGGACGATAGCACCGCCCCGTCTTCAACCCATTGCGGTTCAATCGGGCGCTGAAACTGCTGCAGCCACTCCAGCTGCTCAAGCATTTTTTGTATCAAGGGTGATGGAATTCCATGGGCTGTAAAAAACGCTCTGAACAATTCACCGGCGTCCTCATTGGCAAAATTGGCCCGCTCTTTGGGGTGCCCTTTAACCACCGCACCTGATTCATCGGCCAGGCGTGCAGCTTGCCCGAAATGATCGGGATGTCCGTGAGTCAGCCAAATTTCGTCCAAATCGCTGATGGCAATATCCTGTTCTTGCAAGGACGATTGCAGCTGCCGGTAGGAGTCATTAGAATGATGGCCGCAATCAACCAGTATATTTTTTTCGTCTTTGATCAAGTAACAAAATACATCACCCACCGCAAAGGGGGTCGCAATTGCTATGGGAAAAATAACATCGCTTAATAATGATTGCTGGACAGCGGAGTTTGGCATTCGTTTAATTACATTAAAAATGAATTTATGAAAGTACAAAAGTGAACCGAAACTATCATGGATGAGTCAAAATAAACAAAACCATTTTTTTGAGATTCAGTTTGAAATTCAATTCATGAAAGCCGTATATTTGGAATCTGTTTAAAAACGAGAGTCGGTAGCTCAGCTGGCAGAGCAACGCCCTTTTAAGGCGTGGGTCGAGGGTTCGATCCCCTCCCGACTCACAAAAATTTATAAGCTCTTGCAGTTTTAGTGCTGCAAGAGCTTTTTTTTATGCACAAAAAATTGACTGCTAAAATTAATTAAGTCACAATGGCTTTAGCTTTTAACCAAAAATATTAGAAGAATTGCTATATGGAAAGAATTCAAAGAATTTGCTGTAAAAGGAAATGTGGTTGACATGGCTGTGGGTATAATCATCGGCGCGGCTTTTGCAACCATCGTTAAATCGCTTGTGAGTAATGTAATAATGCCACCGGTCGGCTTGTTATTGGGCGGGGTTGATTTCTCAAACCTTTTTGTAGTGCTCAAAGAGGGCACCATACCGGCGCCCTATGCCACGGTTGAAGCCGCCACCGAAGCCGGTGCGGTAATTATGTCGTGGGGAGTATTTATTAATACCATCATCAGCTTTATCATCATGGCCTTTGCCATCTTTTTGCTGATCCGCTACATCAACAAGCTAAAGCGGGCCGAAGAAGAGACCCCGGCACCCCCGCCAACGGTAAAAAAGTGCAGTCACTGCTTTTCTGATATTTCCGTCAAGGCTACCCGATGTCCAAATTGCACTTCGGAGCTTAAAGCTGAAGGATAAAGCTATTTGAATCTTATTTTGTGTATTACACACCCCGATCCGGCATAAGCCGGATCACCCCTCTCAAGAGGCTGTGAGAAAATACAATGTCAAATAAATCATGCCTTAATGATTTAGATTTATAGCTAAATGAACGTAATTGTCATCCTCCTTACCCCCTTCAAAGGGGGACACTACCCACTTATTCAGTGGAGTTAAATCACTGTCTATTTCTTTAAAGAAATAAGTCCCAATATCTCTATGCATAATATTTTCACAGCCTCTTAAGAGTGGGCTTTTTTTCTCGTTTCGAGCCTCTGGATCGGAACGGTGGTGTTTGTAATTCGTAACTTTCGAACCGAACCGGCGGTTTTTTACGGACAAACAAGATATTGAGCGAGATAACATCTCGCTCTACAAGACGAGACTGTGAGGGAGTTGAACTCCCGAACAAACCTTTCCAAATCCTCTACATTTTTACACGAAAAGGACTACCATTAAACTATAGAGAATAGCCGCAAGCCCTGCCGCCGTGAGTGCCAATGGTATTTGGGTATAGACATGGTCCATTAAATCACATCCGGTGGAAAGCGATGAAAGTATCGTCGTATCGGAGATGGGTGAGCACTGATCACCGAACACACTCCCGCCCACCACCGCGCCAAAGCATAGTGTGATGAAAAACTCATCCGGCAGTACGGCCCAGGCCAACGGCATAGCCACCGGAAATACCACCGCGTAGGTGCCCCACGATGTACCCGCAGCAAACGCAATAATCATGCACAGCAGCATCAGCAACGCCGGCAAAGCCACGGGCGTAATGACATCACCCATGAGCACCACAATATAATCGGCGGTGCCTACGGCTTCGGCTACGCTTTTGAGCGTTACGGCCAGTGCCAAGATAATGGCGCCAATGGTTACGCCTTTACAACCATCTACAAAACCTTCAATCACCGTTTTGAGCTTCATGCCTTTGGCAAGCGCTACAAAAACGCCCACTAAAACAGCCAACACAAATGCTTCATTAATAAGTAGCAGCGGATCATCGCTACCCTGTATTATTCGGGTGATGACATACGGAATGATGGCCACGCCCAGAAGCGTGCCAATGGGACCAAAAAAATCGACCAAACCCGGTGTGTAACTTTTCGGTATGTGCATATCGGTAAGTTCACGGGCGGCCATGGGTTCGGCATCATCGCGATCCAATTTGCCGGTTGTTTTAGCACGGTCGATAGCCGCACGCATTTTCTTACCCGGTACAAACGGAAGCTTATTCCACGCAAACAGTAGCGTGATAATAAGCGCAATAATCCCGTAAAAATTAAACGGTATGGCTGATATGAAAAACTGAATGCTTGCTTGTTCGGTAGGCAAAAGCGGGATGGTGCCGGCTACTAATCCCGCCACGTAAAAGGGCCACACATTGAACGGAATAACCGTTGCCGCGGGCGATGCGGTGGAGTCCACCATGTACGAAAGTTCCTCGTGCGATACATCATGTTTATCGGCAATGGGGCGCACGGTAGCGCCGGTCAACACGGTACTGATGGTGCCACCCTGATGGAAAATGAGGCCCATCATCCAGGTGAAAAATTTGGCTGATTTCGGACCGCGCACCATCTTGCCGCTGGCCCATTCAGCGAAACACTCAGCCCCGCCGGTGCGGGTCCATATACCAATCAACCCACCGAGTGACCACAAGTACACCAGCAAAATTTGGGCAAAGCTTTCGGTTCCGATCGAGGGAACTAAAAAATTCTTTACAATATTGAGCTGGCCCGAAATCACCCCGCCCAGCGCAATACCCACAAACAGCGAGCTGATCACCTCTTTAGTATAAAAGGCTAAGAAAATGGCAACAAGCGGCGGCACCACCGACCAAAAACCGTAATTTTCGCCGTACTGGGGGAAATCACCTGCAAAGATTATTCCCAAGGCCAGCACAACCACCGTGATAGCCAGATTTATTCTGTTGCCTTTTGATATTGTTGAAAACCATCCTTGGTCTGCATTTGTCATAAAAAATTTCCTTTTGGTCGATAATTTTCTCAAAGTGTATAAAAGCCGTCATCAAGTCAAGAACGTTTATTCAAAATCGCTACATAAAGTGTGAAATATCGCGAGTTCGAGATATGATGATAACTCAAAAAGTTGTCAGAATTAGTTCTCTCTATTAAGAGGGGTGGCCGCCGTGCCAGATTAATCGGTCGGAGTGTGTTCACTAAACGCTCCGGCAACCATGTCAATTTATCTGATCGACCGCACCCACCCCGCCTCTCTTCATTCGGCACCCCTCCGTCGGAGGAGACTAAAACGGGCTCATTTCAGATATTCTAAAGGCTATATAAATTTATTTTAGAAATTTATAAATCCAGGATACTTGTAGCGAACTCTTTCAGAAAAAGTCTTATTTTTTGGGACTTCCTAACGCTTATATATATTCTGAATTCATCACTCTAATTGATTTGCACTCTACATGGCAAAAAGTCCCCCACAAACCATTAATTATTTGCGCAGCGGCTGGGCCATTCTTGTGTTTTTTATCAGTTTTATTTTTGCCACTCCCATAATACTGGTTTTGCTGATTTTATCATTTGGCACATGCACCAATTTTATTATTGAAACGGTAGCCCCACTCATGATGAAGCCGGTTTTGGCCGCAGCCGGCGTTCGCTTGACCATCAAACAGCACGGCCCGTGCATAGAACAACCGGTGGTCTATATTATCAATCACGGTTCTACCGTTGACCTCATTACCATACTCGCACTCGGGCTGTCGCGGGTGCGCTTCGTGGGCAAGTGGGAACTGCAATACAATCCCATTTTCTTTTTGCTGGGTCGGCTTACCGGACAGGTTTTTATCAAGCGTCAGAAATCAGAACGTGCCGTTGAAACGCTGAAAAAATCGTATACTCGTATTCAAGAAAAAAGGCTGTCCGTCTTGATGGCGCCCGAAGGATCACGCAAGCACAAAGGCATCATAGGCCCATTCAAAAAAGGTCCGTTTCGTATGGCCATAGATCTGGACTATCCCATTGTGCCTGTCTATTTCGAGGGGAACCGGGCACTCAGCAGCGGTGGGTCTATGGTATTCAAATCCGGGCATGTAACGGCCCACATTTATCCGCCGGTTGATACCTCGAACTGGACCCTTGAAACGATCGAACAGCATATTCGAGATATTCGCAGCTGCTACCTAAACTGGGCCGGTGTGAAAGATGAGCCGGTTGAAACAGAAATAAAAAATAGTCGCGAGTCATGAGCAGTGAGCTATTCAGCTTTAACTCAGAGCTCAAGACTCATGACTCACAACTCAAAACTCATGACTATGACCATAAAAAACGTTGAAATAAAAGCCCGCTGCACAGAGCCCGATGCAATCCGTGATATTCTTACAAATAAAAATGCTGATTTCAAGGGCACCGACCATCAAATCGATACTTATTTTAAGGTTGAGGACGGCCGGCTAAAACTTCGCGAAGGCACTATCGAAAATAATCTGATTTATTACCGCCGCCCGGATACCGCATCACCCAAGCTGTCTGATGTTCATCTGGTTCCAATGGATCAGCCCAAAAAAATGAAGGCCTTACTTACAGCCGCTCTTGATGTTAAAGTTGTGGTTGACAAGAAACGGGAAATCTACTATATCAACAATGTGAAGTTCCATATTGATGAAGTGAAAGAAATAGGGAATTTTGTAGAAATCGAAGCTATTGATGAAGACGGAAGCATCAACGAAGCTAAACTACACGAGCAATGTGAGTACTATATGCAGCTATTTAAAATTAAAGAAGAGAATTTAGTTGCGGAGTCGTATTCGGATTTGGTAATTGAGTAACCAACACCTCCCGTCCCGCACAAAAACGATGTGCGGGCCACCCTCCTCAAGGAGGGATTCAATAGCATTTCCCCTCAAATGGAGATGTTTAAAAGTAACAGATGAGTGATTATTATGGGTAAGAACAAAATTATTCCCTACGATAAAAACTTAGTGCCTTTTGCCCGCAAACTAAGAAAGAACATGACACCGGGCGAAGTTATTCTTTGGCAACACATTCGAAAACAAACGTTGGGGTATCAATTTCATCGGCAAGTTCCTATTGATCAGTTTATAGTCGATTTTTACTGCCATGAACTTAACCTGGCAATCGAAGTCGATGGAAGTTCACATGACTTTCCAGAAACAAGTGCCAATGATTTAAAAAGACAGAATAAATTAGAAAATCTTGGCGTACAATTTATCAGATTTGAAGAATCCGAAGTAGTCAAAAACTATAACACTGTCGTTGAAACGATTTCTGATTGGATTGATATCAATAGCAATGATAACTAGCCCTCACTTTGAGGAGTGATTCTCTAATCTCCCCTTGAGGGGAGATGTCACACAGTGACAGAGGGGTGTTTAATTCTGTTAAGACGAAAACCAGCCATGAACCGAGACCAAAATTGTCATTGCGATCCGCCAATAGGCGGAGAAGCAATCTCCTAAAGTGATATAAGCTATACAGAAAAAAGGAGATCGCCACGCCCCATTAAAGCGGGGCTCGCGATGACACATTAAAAGATATTATTACATAGATTTTAGTATCCTATAACACAATCCGTTCTTATCCGTGAAAATCTGCGGCCAAAAAAATTATATATGAAACGAGACCAAAACCTGCAAGAAATTGAACAGCAACCACGGTGGGACGTTATCATCATTGGCGGCGGGGCTACCGGTCTGGGCACGGCCGTGGAGGCCGCATCACGCGGGTATAAAACGCTGTTGCTGGAACAGCACGACTTTGCCAAAGGCACCTCCGGCCGCAGCACCAAGTTAGTCCACGGCGGCGTTCGGTATTTACGTCAGGGTGATGTGAAGTTGGTGCGCGAAGCTCTTCGTGAACGTGGGTTGATGCACCAAAATGCCCCGCATCTCGTTAAAAATTGTTCGTTCGTGCTGCCCGCCTACAGCTGGTGGGAAGGGCCGTTTTACGGACTCGGCCTCAAAATATATGATGCCATGGCCGGCGATCTCGGGCTAGGTTCCTCCACCTTGCTGTCGGTTGAAGAAACGCTTAAGCACATCCCTACCCTCGAAACGGACGGACTCGACGGCGGCATCAAATACCATGATGCCCAATTCAATGACGCTCGGATGGCTATCACCCTGCTGCACACCTTGGGTGATGAGGGCGGCACCGCGCTCAACTATATGAAAGTAACCGACTTGTTGAAGTCTGAAAATTATATCACCGGGGTGATGGCCCGGGATCAAATAACCGATCAGAAATACACCATTAAAGCCAAGGCCGTAATAAACGCCACCGGCATTTTTACTGACCAAATTCGACAAATGGATGATCCGTCCACCCCGCCGGTCATGCAGCCCAGCCGCGGCGTGCATATTGTGCTTGATCAATCATTTCAACCCGGCAACAGCGGCATCCTCGTGCCCCGCACCGATGACGGTCGCGTAATTTTTGCCATCCCCTGGAAAAACAGAGTCCTCGTTGGCACCACCGACATTCCCATCGATCAACCCACGCTGGAGCCCCGCCCGACTGATGAGGAAATTGACTACCTGCTTGAATATGCATCTCAATATTTAACCGGCAACCCCACCCGCGCGGATGTACGCAGCGCCTTTGCCGGCATTCGTCCGTTGGTCGCCACTAATCCCGAAGGTGACACCGCCGACATCTCGCGTGACCATACGCTTATTCAAGACCCTTCCAATCTTATTACCATTACCGGCGGAAAATGGACGACCTACCGCCTAATGGGAGAAGATGCGGTGGATATGGCAGCCGATGCGGTGAATCTGGACAAACGTAAATCAGTTACTGATGAATTGAAACTCCACGGCTGGACTTCTGACGGATCCTCCAATGAGCCTTATGCTGAATATGGAACCGATGCCCCTATTTTGCAGGAAATTGAAAATGAGGTTGGCGATGAGCCCTTTCACCCGGAACTGCCCATTTTACCTGCCCAGGTGGTGTATGCCGTGCGCCATGAAATGGCATTTACGCTGGAAGATGTACTGGCCCGCCGCACTCGCTGCCTGCTGCTGGATGCCAATGCTACCTTGAACATAGCAAAGCCTGTTGCCCAATTAATGGCAACAGAATTGGGTGAAAACCGAGAATGGCTTGATGGACAGATGGATGCTTTCAATAAATTGGCAGAAGGGTATTTGATTTAAATTATTGAAACGCATTGCTTCTTCATCAGTCGCTCCTCGGCTGATGACCGGCGGACGCTCTCGCGTCCATCCTATTGTAAAAAGTGGCAAAAGCGACGTATTGCCTACCATCTCACCGGTCCATTCCCTTTACTTATCACCGCCAAATTCGTTAATTGTTGCTACTTCAATCGCAGTTTCAATACCCTAACCCTCCCCGTTCCTTCGGAACACCCCTCCCTAAATCATTAGGGAGGGGCCGGGGGTGGGTCAAAAAAGAAGAATACATTCCAATGCTTATGAAAAAAAGAACCTCCCTTTTCCTGTCCTTCCTTATAATCGTATCCCTTAACGACCTTACAACAAACCAGGCAACCGCCCAACAAAAACCTGCTCAATTTGACACCACCCTCTTCCACGATATGCAATTTCGCCCCGTGGGGCCCACCCGAGGAGGGCGCGTAACGGCGGTGGAAGGGCACCGTGCCCATCCCCATAAATTTTATATGGGCGGAGCCGGCGGCAGCGGCATCTGGAAAACAGAAAATTATGGACAAACGTGGGTTAACATTTCCGACGGGCAAGGCTTTAAAAGCACTTCCATCGGAGCCCTGGAAGTGGCCGATTCAGATACCAGCATCATCTATGCCGGTACCGGAACCGATGGCATCCGCGCAAATGTAACCACCGGCCGGGGGGTGTATAAATCAACCGATGCCGGCCAAAGCTGGCAGTTTCTGGGGCTGGAAGAAGCCGGACAAATTGGGGCGATTGAAGTGCACCCCGAGAACCCCGACCGCGTCTATTTGGCTGCCTTGGGCCATCCGTTTGGAAAAAATAAGCAGCGCGGAATTTTCCGATCAAAAGACGGCGGCCAAAACTGGGAAAAGGTATTCTTTGCATCCGATTCTACCGGAGCTATTGATCTGGAACTCAACACCGAACATCCAAATGAACTTTACGCTGCCATGTGGCGCGCCGAACGCAAACCGTGGACTATTATCAGCGGAGCAGCCAAAGAAAATGGACTCTATAAGTCAACCGACGGCGGAGACAGCTGGAAACAGATGACCAACGGGCTGCCCGACAGTCTGACCGGTAAAGCTGATTTTGCCGTCACCCCAGCCGATCCCGACCGCATCTACGCCCTGCTGGAAGCGCCCGGCAAAAAACAGGGCCTGTATCGCTCGGATGACCGCGGCGAAAGCTGGAAACAGATGAGCGACACCACCGGCACCATTATGACGCGCCCCTTCTACTTCACCAATATCACCGCGCACCCGACCAACCCCGATAAAGTGTATGTGGGCAACGTGCGCTACTGGGTTTCGGAAGACGGCGGTAAAACCTTTGAGCGGCGGCCGGTAACGCACGCTGATGTGCACGATCTCTGGATCAACCCCGAGCAGCCGGATATTCAAATTCAGGGGAATGACGGCGGGGCAACCGTCACCCTCGATGGCGGAAAAACGTGGAGCACGCAACTCAATCAACCCACTGCAGAACTGTATCAGGTTAACGTGGATAATCGCTTTCCATATCGGCTGTATGCCGGCCAGCAAGACAATAGCACCATTGTAGTGCCCAGCCTGCCTCCGTATGAGAGTCCGGCCGGGCCGCGCGGATGGTGGGAAACCGCCGGCGGCTGTGAAACGGGACCCATTGTGCCCGTACCCAATACCGGTAAAACGGTTTATGCCAATTGTAAAGGCCGCTTTGGGCAATACAATACCACCACCGGCCAACAAAAAAACTTTTATGTGGGCGCCGAATATATGTACGGGCGCAATCCTGCCGACCTGAGTTACCGCTTCCAGCGCGTGGCGCCTATTGAAATTTCACCGGTTGATTCTACGGTGGTTTACCACGGCTCGCAATACCTGCACCGCACCACCGATGGAGGTGAAAATTGGGAACAAATCAGCCCGGATTTGACCGCCTTTAAACCGCAATTTCAGGTGCCTTCCGGCGGACCGATTACGCGCGACATCACCGGAGAGGAACACTTCAGCACGCTCTATTCCATCAGCGCATCACCCCACAATAAAGATGTGATATGGACAGGCGCCAACGACGGCCCGGTGCACATCACCCGTGACGGCGGCCAAAACTGGACCGACGTCACCCCCGAAAACTTGCCGCCCAACGGACGTGTAGATGCCATTGAACCCTCGCCGCACCAAGCCGGTACCGCTTATATTGCGGCCGTACGGCGCAAGCTGGATGACTTTGATCCCTACATTTACAAGACGGATGATTACGGCCAAAGCTGGGAGAAATTGACGACCGGAAACGGTATTCCGGACGGCTACCCCACGCGGGTGGTGCGCGAAGACCCCGAGCGCAAAGGGCTGCTTTACGCCGGCACCGACTGGGGACTATTCGCCTCTTTTAATGACGGCCAAAACTGGCAGCAAATAAAGCTGGGACTGCCCAATACGCCCATCACCGATATTCGGGTTCACCGGGGTGATCTGGCGCTGTCAACCATGGGCCGCGGCTTCTGGATTCTGGATAATGTATCAGTTTTGCGTCAGCTTGATGATTCTCTTGCCATGGGTCAAAACCACTTGTTCAAACCACAGAACGCCTATCGCATGCAGTACCGCGGCGGCAGCTATGCGTCCGGGGCGCCCAAATATATTGAACCCGGCGCCGTCATCGATTTTTACGTGCCGGACACCACCGGCGCACCCGTGGTGCTTGAAATACAGGATGTACAGGGCGATCCCGTTCGTAGCTTTGTGGGGCGATTTGATGATGAATCGAATGCCGCGGATGATGAAGAAACCGGGGATGAATCAGACATGATGATGCCGGAAAAAATCCCCGGCACCGCCGGTTCTTTTGCATTGAAGAACGGCCATAATCGGTTTATCTGGGATCTACGCTATCCCGGTGAAACAATAATAGGAACGGATGATGAAACCTGTTACGGTCCGGGCACAGGTCCTGCTGCAGTGCCGGGCTC
>Ga0306900_1000306_pt1 | contig 23207 bp, 23 predicted proteins | sample AntRauMFilla3765_FD_190416 | JGI IMG/M metagenome (GOLD analysis project Ga0306900, IMG submission 190416) | Saline lake microbial communities from Rauer Islands, Antarctica - Metagenome Filla 3 #765 (v2) (version 2) | ecosystem: Environmental > Aquatic > Non-marine Saline and Alkaline > Saline ... | reverse complement strand
GTTCTTTTCAGTTTGTTGATCACGAGATGTTTCAAGTCGCATAAATATATTCGCCTGTGTCACGACGGGTCGATCGGCAGCACCAGTATCGAAGTCGTAAACGGCCAATTCGAGGGCCTTTTGCCAGACAAGCATGATATCGGCACCGGACAGTTCCGAGACACCAAGCGAGCCGAGTAATTCGGCATATTAGTACGACTACTATAAAAACATAAGATAGTATTCGGATTCTATACTGTATCGACCTTCGATTGTAGGTTGACCGACCGGTATCTTATCTGTCGCCTCTGCCCAGATCACACCACGACACAGTAGGGGAGTCCGTCGTCCACCCAGCGCCGGTAGTCGACGGGTCACTGTTTTATTAGAACGTATCTCTTAGAATGGACTATGTCTGAGACGATCGATTCGGTGACCCAGATACAGGATACTCCCCCCATCGTCCACATCTGTGATATCCACGGATATCTCGAAGATGCCCGGAGTGCGCTGTTGGCCGTCGGTGAGACGGATCGCTATGATCCTGTAGTGACGGCCGACGAGACGGGGGAAATCCACTGGGCCGACAATGACTATGTGCTCCTGATCAACGGTGATCTGATTGATCGTGGGCCAGCCAACGACGCCTGCATGGAGATGATCTGGCGGCTATTCGACGAGGCTCCTGCAGGCCGTGTTCGGTATCACGTCGGCAACCACGAAATGGCTATTTTGGTGCCTTCGATATTCTGCTGGCCGGATACCTATTCGACCGGGCTTGCTGATTCTCAGCGACGGGCATTTTTACAGCGGGTCGTCGGCGGGGATGTCACCGCTGCCTTTGAGGGGTACAACTACACCTACTCCCATGCCGGGAGTAACGATGCAATCGATACGATGACCGTGAATGCAGCACTCCGTGAGGCTGCGTCGACGCTTATACACGACGTGGGCGAGCGAAATGAATCGCAGACACACGACCGAATCGTAGAACAGTATGGTCGACTGTTCGATGTCGGCGAAAACAGTGCGCGTGGGCCTTCAGCTGGACTCTGGTGGCTTGATTTTAAGCACTTAGAAGAGACGGCTCCACCACAGGTCGTCGGGCACTCGATGCGCAAGCGTCCAGTTCGTAAGGGGAACGTCGTCTGTGGGAATATCATTCGAAGAAATCAGGGCTCGAAGGGTGGAGAAGGTGTCTTGATCGAGGCTCCCGACGAACTCACCTTCGTTCGGCGAGACCGTGGGGGAACGGTTGGTACTACCACTGTGTGAATTCTCCTCCCTACCACTATCGAACGAAACAAATCCGCAAGATCGACTGTACAAACTAAGCTGGTTATGTAGCTTAGAAGACGACCAGATACCAACCGTAGGCCAGAGGAGGTATGGAATGTCAGAGAGACCAGCCGCCGTCGTGTTCAGGACTCAGCCATCCATTCTCCATATTCAACACAGTCGATTACATAGTCGACTTTCAGTGGATAGTAGTCGGTCAGTTCGATAGAGACGTTCACTAACTGTCGGTCCGGATTTACGAACGGATACTCACGAGGGTGATTGTTGTGGTGGTGGCCGTGGATCACCCAGTCATCCCAGAAACGAGGCGCATTTTCGGGCTTATGAGTGAGCAGTAACTTCCGGTCTCCTTGGTCCAAAATATAGTATTGATGGGTATTCAAATCCGAGGTGTATCTTCCGGGATAATCGTGGTTACCTTCGATAAAGACGATTCGGCCGTTCAATTCGTTCAACCATGCACTCAACTGGTCTTCGTCTGCGAATGCTCCCAAATCACCGAGAAAAAACACGACATCATTGTCACTAATGTCATGGTTCCAGTTACGCATTAGTTCGTGGTTCATTTCCTCAATTGTATCGAACGGTCGATCACAGTATTCAATAATATTCTCGTGACCCAAATGCAGGTCAGACGTAATGTAACGAGCCATGATGGGTTTCGACGCGCCATCGCTATGTATTCCGTGTATTGAGAGAGTGATTTCGACGAGAGTGATCTGCCGACTACCGTCGACCGATAATACTGCTTAACCAACAACAGGACCACTCAAGCGTCTCATGTTGGTTAAATACATTGAGCCAAGAATTATTGTTATCCGACACAGATAGGTGGCAATGAAATTCTTGATGTATAGTGATCTCCATTTAAAACCTGCAGGTTCTGGCTACGATTTGGAGAAGATGGCGATTCCCTCAGATATCGATGCCGTACTAATATTGGGTGACCTCACCCACAGGGCTGGGGATGATGATAAAGCAATCGCAGAGGAATTTGTCTCTCGCTTTGGGCCAGATCTGCCCGTTATCTACGTTCCAGGGAACCACGACCCCGAACCGACCGAAGAGCAGGTAGTCGACTCCATCGCAGAAGCCTATTCGGGACACAAGGAGGTCCACCGGTTCGATGATATAACTGTCGTCGGGTGGGGTTGTGAAGAGCGAACCCTTGAATCGAAGCTTGATCAAACCGAATTTGAGGCACTTGACCCACACGGAGTATCCAACGACCGTCGACGATATGTTGCAAACCAAGTCGCCGACGATATCGAAGCCGCGTGTTACGATGTCATATGTGGGTCTGGAACTGTCTCAGATGCTATCGAATCTTTAGAGATCGGCCCCTCGGAGGAGCCTACGTTTCGCTCTGACATGGAAGCCATAGAGGAGGCGTACGATCGCCTCTCGAACCTACTCGAAGGGCAAGAAGATGTGTTGCTCGCCACCCACGTCCCGCCATACAATACCTCATTCGACCACCACCACGCAGTGGGCTCACGAAAGCAGCATCTCGAATTCGTCCATCTCGGTTCGGTCGCGACCAAACTGGCAATTCGCACCCACGACATATTCGGTGCCCTAAGTGGTCACTCCCATTCCTACGGGTACGACGTCGTAGCCCACGATGAGAGCCAACCGCCAGTCCACTATCTTAATTTGGGATTCCGAGGTATCGCGACGCTGCGAGTGTCTCCACGAACCAACGACTTCGTGTTCGAACGAGCTGCCAGCGAGTGATCCAATCAAACGACTCAGATTAGCACGTATGGATTATTATTCACCGATAGACCGAAAAGAGAGAACGTTGTCAACAAAACCATGCGAGTCGGCCTGATTTCGGATATCCATTCAAATCGTCCAGCCCTCGATGCCGTCCTCCAGTCGATGCCCGACGACCTCGATGCATTGGTCTGTGCTGGCGATATCGTTGGGTACTCCGCGTGGCCAGCAGCGTGTGTCGACCGAATCCGAGAGACGTGTGATGTCGTCGTCCAAGGCAATCACGACCGAGACGTTCGAAGCCCTGAATCGTACACCCAAAACGAGATGGCGTATGCTGGCTTGGAATACGCCCAGTCACAACTCAGCACCGAGCAACTGTCGTGGCTCTCTGAGTTGCCTGCCTCGACACACGCCTTCGACGAGGGACTCTAGGTTGTTCATAGTCACCCCGAGAACGTCGACCGGTACGTGTCGAAGGGGATGTTCACCTCCGTGGGAACGTATATGAACGACGGGACGCAGGTGCTCGCGTTGGGACATACCCACAAGCAGGCAGCAGTCAACATGGCGAAGTTCAGTCGACACGGTTGGGTCGTCAATCCGGGCAGTGTCGGACAGCCGCGAGACGGGAATCCGACGGCCGCCTACGCGATCGTCGACCTCGATGTACCGCGAATTGAGTTACATCGGGCAGAGTATCCGATCGAAGAAGTCCAGCAGGCTCACGAAGATGTGGGATTACCCAAGAAATCAGCGACTCGGCTCGAAAAGGGAGAGTAATCGGCAGCGGCTATCGAGGTGCTTTTTGCTCGAGTATCCATACGGCTATTAGTTACTCGAAAATATTTACCAGTAAATTTAAGTCCTAAGCGTCCAACAGGTCAGATGGAAATGACGAACTCCAATGTTCGAACGGCTGCCGTGGTCACAGTAGTGGCCGTTCTCATCGTTAGTATGGTCGGCCTACCGGCTCTCGCTGGCACCGCCGCTGCCCAACAGAACAACTCCACAACTAACTCCACATCCGAATCAACGACCGATACGACATCCGGGTCGACAACCGATGGGTCGACGGCCGATGAGGTCTGTGAAGACCCAGAACTGCCGTCGATGGACGCGGCTCGACTCTATGCACCAACCAAGGTGATTGATACGAACCAAGCCGGGCGGATCGAGGGTGGTTTTGATCTCGATAACGGCGCAGACTGTCCAGTTGTCGTTGAAGTTCGTCTCCTCGTGCAATCGGGCATGAGTATCAGCGGTGGCAGCGACTGGGGGACAACCGCTGCCGGGATGGCCTCGACCGAATTCACCATTACCCCTGATGGTTCAGATGCCGAAGACATCGCCGCCAACGTCTACAGCCGCACCGCTGGCGAAGCCCGCGTCGACGCCGAAATCGAATACTGGCCAGCTGGCCACCCCGAGATGAGCCAGAACCTCGATAGCCAGCGCTTCTACTTTCAGGTCGAAGAGCCTAACTCTGGCCCAGAGGGTGATGATGGAGGCGGACTCCCAGATGTCGGTGACAACACCTTGTTGTTCATCTTAGCAGCCCTTGCCATCGTCGGGATGATGTTCGTAGCTGCGAAAGTCAAGATAGGTATTCAAAAGTAACCGATAGTGTAGGCTCGATTTTAGATTAAAACATATACAATATTTATATAACATGTTCGATGATATCTTCGGCGGATCAGACGATGAGGATGAGACTATAGAGAGTCAATCCAGCGGAGACGACGAATGGGAGGTTGATATCTCAGTAAACACCGGATTCACCAAATCGACATCGGGAGATCAGGAGGTTTCGACTGGAGGACTTCTTCGAACTCACACGATTACGTTAGAATCAGAGGCTGATACGAAAGCGACGGCCACCGATATCGACCCGAAGAGTTCCGGTAAGGCGACGTCTCCTGAGACACCGACAGTAACGCCAGACGAACCTACGGCCGACACTCGAAAAGAGGTCCCCTCGTACGATCGAGGCACGTTTGCGTTTCCAAATAATCGGGACTTCATGCAGAAAGTAGAAGCGCGCGGGTTAAACGGCGCACACAACCGTGTGGAAACAGTCTACGTGCTGGCAGGCAATAATTACACGACACCAACAGACTTGTTCAGGCTGGATAATCCCTCGTACTACGCGTCGGCAACGCGACGGAGTGTAACCTCTTACGGGCGGAAGATGGCACAGAAGGTTGCCTCCCTGTATCCCGATGGCAAGTCGCCGAAGTTAATCGCCCGATTCCACACCCATCCCGGTGGCTCAACCCGACCAAGCGACGCAGATAGGGACAGTGCCGAGGATATTCGGGATCACTTCACTGAGGCGTTCAAGACGACGGATTTCGAATTTTTTCAGGGAATCCACGCATACAAAGATCACGATCGCAATCCAAAACCTCCTGAACGCCATTCACCGACATCCCAGAGCAATGGTGTTACGTGGCACGGCGAACAATACCGCCATGAACTCGCGCTCTTCGGTCCAAAGTTCAGAAACCCCAGAAACGTTGAGATAAAATAATGGTTGATACCAATACAAATACGAACGGTGATTCTGAATCTCTGTCCCATGTCGTCGAACAGCTAGACACAAACACAGCTGCCGGGCTCCGGGAGATCGTCCAACAGAACCCGGAGCTTCTGAAAGAGACGCTAAACCACCTCGGATATCTGTCCGATCCCGATGGAGAACTACTTACTAACGAGGAGGCACCAGAACTCAGCGAGGCCCAAGCTCGGATCTCAAAAGCACTCCAGAACATGGGTAACCCTAGAACGACCGAAGAAATCGTCGACCTGTTCAAACGAGACTACCCGGAGATCATCGAGGAGTTTCAATCCGCGAAACATCGCCCGTGGATGTCGACACAGCTGAAGCAGCTCGTCGAACGGGGTGTACTGGGACGGTTTCGGGACGGTCGGACCGTTCGATACACTCCCGAACCTACCGAAGCGGTCCGTCACTGGGCACTGCACAACAATCGGTTCGTGGAAGAGCTCGAACGTAACGATGCCAGACAAATAGCCGAAGACACTGATATGCCGCTTCGTACCGTGCGTGAGTCGATAGATCAGATTAGCGAATCCTCATAAGATGACAGACGAGAACCCACCGGAATCAGCATCCCCAGCGGATGATCCCTCGGACAGACCGTCAGAGGAACGAACTACCGAGGCCCAAGAGACGGACAGCGAAACAACCGAACAATCCGGCTCGGAACCGGAGATCACCGTCACAACGATTACAGAACTTCACCGTCATCTGTTAGCACTACAGAGCGAACTCACTGGTCTCGAAAGCCAGCTTACGGTTCTCACGGAACAGGTGGCCGCTGATACAGACGAGACTACTCCAACCGAGTCAGCAGAGCTCGAATCCATGATCGAGGAACTGCTTCGGGGATTCGAGGAAGCAGACGAACAGCTACAGGAGTTGTCGACTGCTGGGCAGATGCTCGCTGATGCCTACGGGGTCGATCCCGATGGCGAAGTTGACGCTGGATCCGATCATACGCATGCTGATCAAAAGCTGTGGCGATCCGTAGTAACGGATACTGACGACATCGTTCGGAACACCGTTTCAGAATAACTGCCGTTCAAACGTGAACACTTAGCGGCGCCGTGTCGATATCTTTCCGCAGTTGAGCCCGGAAAGGCTTCCGAACAGAGAGTCGAAAACGGAATCACCCCAGTAGCACTTGTCCGTATATAGTTGATAACATAACCAATCAAAATAGAAGATTTAAAATATTGTTAGTAGAATATACATGTAAGACCCATAAATCAAAACATACATACTTTGATATGAACTGTCCAAATACAAATGAACAAAAATAGCCAACGTTCGATACGGTCGGTGGCAATTGTTCTCCTTGTTATCACTATGCCAGTCATCAGTGCTACTGGTGTTGCAACCGCCAGCATCGCTGTGCCTGACGCTGATCGGGAGTCGACATTCGCACAAAGCACAGCCGAAACGTGTACGCCAGCCGAAGCCGAGTCGACGCAACTCGACCAGTACGTAATTCAGGCCACCGACGACACTGTCACGAAGACGACTCCCGCGAAAGTCTCTGGACAAGTAACTGCGCCGCATTCGAACCCGTGTCGAGTGACTGTACAGATGGTGATGACGATCCCGAGTGGGATGTTCGTTTCCGGCAACCAGAACGTCGACAGCGGTGGCCAAGGCCAATTAACGTCTACGTTTGAGGTGTTGCCGGGTGAATCCGTCTCGATGTCGGGCAACCTTTATGGGTCGGATCTCGGATCGAAACTGGTTCTCGTTGATTTCAACTACTATCCCGTTGGGTACCCCAACGAGATCCGAAGTGTAAGTGGATTCTCGCTGGATATCAACGTTGCAGAGTCGAACCCTGGTCCCGGGTCTGAGGGCTCGGACAGTACCGAGGACACCGTTGTGCTCTACGTCCTTGCCGGAGTAGTCGTTGGTGGTCTTGGCGTGATGTTGGTCCGGGATTGATATTTTGAGTGTTTCGGAACTGTCTAGTTGAGGCAATTTGAGAAGTAGGCAGTTCATACAGTATGATAATTGCTAGCGACCACATCAGATGCTAGCTGATCGAACGCCAGCTGAGGAGGTCATTAACTAGACAGCGCCATACAAAACGTTCTGTCAGTGTTTGTGACAATTGCAACCAATATTACCGGACGGTAACAGTATCAAAAAAGTTTTTATTAATGATTTTCATATGAGGGCTCTAATACAGATCATCCCCGGTTGTCTGCATACCCGCCGTAGACCAATATAGGTCGTACTGAGCTCAGTCATTCATAGACCACATATGAGAATCATCCAATCAAAAACGCCACTTCATTCACTCTGGTTAAAATTCACCGATATGTCCGATGCCTCACTAAAACGCTCTCCATCTTCTTCGAAATAATATACCGCCTGTCCCGAGATTGTATATCTACCTGTTTCTTTTGCGTTGACACGGATTCTGTCACCAACGGTATCTCCGGGACTGACAGTGAACGTACTTGAGTACTGGCCTATTCCCTGCTCAAAGGTCGACCCAGAGATCGTTAATCCTGAAGGTACTTCCAGAATAAGTTGGATGTTGAGATCTCTATTGCCGATTAAATTTGCGGCGCTAAAGGACAGAACCGCTGGATCGTCCACAGAAACGTTCTGTCTGGTGCCTTTAAGAAATATGTTTACCTGTTCGTTCTCGATATTCAGAGTGGACTGCTTTAGGGGCGACACATTGACTGTGATACTTGTCCGAAACGCCGGTACTATTGGTCCATAGCCTAAATTCGGAAATCTCTTTTCGTCTCGATCAACCCGATTTGAGACAACAAGGTTAGCCACATATCGGCCTTCCTCGTCGTATGATGTCACTGCTCTCGGATTTTCAACTTCATAATCGTCGTCTCGGGGGTCTAAATCCCAGAAATAGAATAGTGTACTGCTCTTCGGATTGTCTACGACAGTTGTAGTAAAAACGACATCGTCGCCAACCCGAGGGTTTTCGGGTTCATAATCAATCCCCACACATGGTGCCCCTCTGGGTTTCTCAGCACAGCCCTCTACCGTTTCCGATGGTGTATCTGAAAGTATGTATTCCGCACTGGCACATCCAGTCAACGACACAGTGCTAACTCCGAGCAAGGACAGAGCCTTTCTGCGTGATAGGTATCCCATCTGTAGTACCTGTATTATATTTTGACTATTATGATAAAAGGCACTGTCTAGTCAAAATCGAACACCAGTTGCAGAGGTCCCTAACTAGACAGTGCCAGTGTTTCTTATTGTTGTAGCGAACACACTGTTCCAGATATTTTGTAATCCTTGTGACGGAGTACCCGACCGCGCACGACGAGAGTCTCGTGTCGACGCCAATCTATCTCCCTGGAAACCGAGTAAACGCTCAAAACAACAGTGCAACCGTGTACCATTCGTCGAAAACAGCTGGAACCAGAATTCGAAACAGGCCACTACTCTGTCTTATAAACTGTAGAGTCAATTAAATCGTCTGTTGAGTCCGAGTACTATCAATCCGGCAAACAGTATCGGCATAAAGCCGAACTCGGGAGTGGTATCCGATATCAGACCGTCTTCAGTTGTCGTCTCCGACGCGAGGTCTTCAACGACATTGATCTGTTGTCTCAATCCATCTACTGTTTTCGTACGGTTTTCATACGACAATAAACATAAGCATTGTCACGTGACGCCCTACCGTTCCACTCAGATTCACACACTCAACACCGAGTAAGGGTCTCTGTAAAAACCAATAGAACGGAATGATATCTTAGTAACTATTACTCGAAAAAGATTACCAGTAAATTTAAGTCCTGGGCGTCTAACAGATCAGATGGAAATGACAAACTCCAAGATTCGGATGGTTGCCGTGGTCGTACTGGTAGCCGTTCTCATCGGTAGTATGGTCGGCCTGCCAGCTATCGCTGGCACCGCCGCCGCCCAACAGAACAGTTCGACGACCGACTCCGCCGATGGGTCGACGGTCGATGAGGTATGTGAAGATCCTGAACTGCCGTCAATGGATGCTGCTCGACTGTACGCTCCGACAAAGACGATTGATACAAACCAAGCCGGACGGATCGAGGGTGGCTTCGATCTTGACAACAACGCTGACTGCCCAGTCATCGTCGAAGTCCGCCTCATAGTTCAGTCGGGCATGAGTATCAGCGGCGGCAGCGACTGGGGAACGACCGCTGCCGGGATGGCCTCGACCGAATTCACCATTACACCTGATGGTTCGGATGCCGAAGACATCGCCGCCAACGTCTACAGCCGCACCGCTGGCGAAGCCCGCGTCGACGCCGAAATCGAATACTGGCCAGCTGGCCACCCCGAGATGAGCCAGAACCTCGATAGCCAGCGGTTCTACTTCCAGGTCGAAGAACCCAACACGGGCCAAGGCGGCGACAATGAAAGTATCCTCTCCACGATCGGTGAGTACCTTTCGAACTTGGATACAACTATGTTGTTGTTCATCTTGGCGGCTCTCGGCATTATTGGCATGATGTTCGTGGCACCGAAGGTGGGTATCGACATTCGGAAAAAGTAGAATATGAGCAATCTCACTTGAAATGAGTTTGACACGACAATAGCCATGTGAGGACACATTTCAATTATTCCAATAGATTAAAATGCGCGAATATCCTATCTAGAACAAATTCGAAGGTGCGTACATACATGCCAAAATATCCTTTAGATCATGGTCGTGTCGGCATTTTTGTTATTTTTTTGTTTGGCATCATTCTGCTGGGACCATATGCTGGGCCAATCTCACCGGTTGGAACAGCTAGTGCCGAAACATGCAACCCGACAGGTGATTGGGATGCCTGCATTGACAGCGTGTCTATTTCAGGAGACGACGTATCGGCCGGAGATGAAGTCGAAATAACTACCAGTATAAAGAATACCGGAGAACGTCTGGGAACGTTTCGAGTCGCTGTAGGTATCAAAGGACCTGATGGAAGTCGGGAGTACCTCCCTGAAGAGAAAATATACGATATCCCTGTCGGTGGAACCGACTCTGAAAAGTTCAGTTGGGATGTCCCTGATGGGGCCGACCCTGGAGAGTATGAGGTGACTGTCGATCTTTATAACCCCCCCGGAGACCATATGTTCGACACAACTGGGTTCAGATACGATTTCAGAGTCACTTCGTCACCAACCGCATCAAGAGTATCCCCAGATCAGCGGCTTACTGTGGAACCCGGTGAGCCTGTGGAATTTCGCGTCGAAGGTGAACACGCAGGTGGAAACATTGGTGGCACTGCGTGGTATATCAATAGGGATCATGAAGAAACAACGCGTGATATGAGTGAGTCTGGCGGCATCGGGAGTTTAATTCACACATTTAGAGATTCTGGCACCTACACCGTTGAAGCGGAGGTATTCACATGGGAAGAAAAGTACAGTGAACCTATTGAGTGGACAGTGAATGTTGAGTCACCGGAGTCGCCACCGACCGCCGAGATCGATTGCTCACCGACTGAGGTGACTGCTGGAGAATCGGTTCGTTGCTCGGCTAGGTATTCCGAGGACGAAGACGGCTACATCAACACCTACGAGTGGGATTTCGACGACGGATATGCCTCTTCGGAGACCGGCCAATCGGCGAGCTATTCCTACGATGACGAGGGGTACTATGCGGTTGAACTCACGGTTACGGATAATGACGGGCTCACTGACACCGTCGACCGGCAGATCGAAGTCGAGTCCGAACCGGAGGTGCCACCGACCGCCGAGATCGACTGCTCACCCACTGAAGTGACTGCTGGAGAATCAGTTAGTTGCTCGGCTAGGTACTCCGACGATGAGGATGGCTACATCAACACCTACGAGTGGGATTTCGACGATGGATATGGCTCCTCGGAAACAGGCCAATCAGCGAGCTATACCTACGATGACGAAGGCTCCTACATCATTGAACTCACGGTTACGGACAATAACGGCCTTACGGATACGACCGAGCAGCGGATCGAAGTCGAGTCCGAACCGGAGGTGCCACCGACCGCCGAAATTGACTGTTCACCGACTGAGGTGACTGCTGGTGAGTCAGTTAGCTGTTCGGCCAGTTACTCCGAGGATGAGGACGGCTATATCAACACCTACGAGTGGGATTTCGACGATAGATATAGCTCCTCGGAAACAGGCCAATCAGCGAGCTATACCTACGATGACGAAGGCTACTACACGGTCGAACTCACTGTTACCGATAACGACGGCCTCGCTGACACGGTCGACCGGCAGATCGAAGTCGAGTCCGAACCGGAGGTGCCACCGACCGCCGAGATCGACTGCTCACCCACTGAGGTGACTGTTGGTGAAGTAGTTCGCTGCTCGGCCGACGACTCCGAGGATGAGGACGGCTATATCGATACCTACGAGTGGGAGTTCGACAACGGCTATGGAGGTAGTGAAACGGGTCGCTCAGCGCAACATACGTTCGAGGAACCTGGAACTTACACGGTCCAAGTGACGGTTACTGGCAACGATGGACTGAGCGAAACGTCGACAGCCGAAATTGACGTCACTAAGCCAGAAGGACCTACGGCAGAAGTGGAGTGTATGAAAACGACAGTGGTCGCCGGAGAATCGGTCCGGTGTACTGCCGATGATTCGACACACGAAAGCGGAGGGATCGTCTCCCACGACTGGAGCTTCGATGGAGAATCGACAGCTGGTGGTGAGTCGGCAACCCACACGTTCAGGAGTGCCGGATCGAAGACTGTCGAGGTGACTGTAGCGGATCGCAATGGCATCACTGCTGCAGCGACCACCGAAATAATGGTCAATCCGGAATTCGGTGTTCAACGGGGTGGTGAAAGAGACACAGCGAGCATCCGCACCGAAGAGGAAGCCACGTTCGGGATCACGATCGTGAGTGACGGGCCAGTAGATGCAGAGGCGATACTGCTCTCCGACGGGAACCGACTCGATTCGCGCGAGGTCGAGGATGAATCCGTACAATTCACTCGCAGATTCTCGAATCCAGGGACGAGGAATATCGAGATCCAAGTTTTAGGCGCGGCAGGACAGTCAGAAACGGTAAGCTGGGATCTTGTCGTTGAAAGTGAAAATCCGGAAATCAAGAGCGTCACTCCACCGACCCAAACACTACAATATAAACCCGGGAAGTCCGAAGTATTCTCAGTAACGCCGAAAGATCCCTCCGAAGGCTCCCTCCAGTACCAGTGGCAGATAGATGACTCGCCGACTGGCACTGACTCGGAATTAGAGCGTACGTTCTCCGAGGTAGGTGAACATACTGTCAAAGTCACTGTTTCGCGAGAGGGTTCCGAGACAGTCCGTCACAGTTGGAACGTCATGGTATATCCGTTCGAGAACCAAATCGAGATCGAAGATCAATCCTCGCTCATAAACTGGGACGGGAATACATCCACCGAGACGTTTACGTTCACAGTTCGGAATCCCAAAGCAAACGAGCAAACAGCTGTCACTGAGATTTCAGCAAGCCTTCCAGACGGGGTCGAACTACGAGGGAGTCGAGGTGAAAGCTACGGAACCGGCAGCACAAGGGTATCTGTCGGTTCCGTTGAACCGGGAGCTGCACAATCGATGCGCCTTCGAATGAAAGTAACGAGTGAAGCACTCGATACCAATGAACCCGAGTTAGTTATTCCGTACCAAGTTGTATATTATCCGGAAGACCAGAACGAAAACGACGTAATTGAAGAAGCAAATATCACAGTGAAGAATAGTAACTACACATCGGACGAATCTCCAGTCAGGGGGCAACTGTTCGCACTGGTAGTGCTCCTTGTTCTCGGGAGAGTCTTCGGCCGAGTCAGTGATAGAGAGTAAATACGTGATTAGCTCATCGACATTAAGATGGGGTATGACAGGGACGTGCCACGGATCACCGTCTGAGCGAGATTTATTTGAACCTGGCAGCAGACTCGATTGTTCGAACAACGATGTTCCAAACTGACGACGCTTCGATGACTACTATTATACCGGTTGCCTGCAGGATCAAGAGTACCGTAAAGACGATTTCAGTGATTAATCGGAGATTCTGGCTCTTGGAACGAAGATACGTGAATCCCAGCGGCACTAGGAATACGAGCAGCAAGAAGACAGAGAGAGGAAGCCACAATAGCTGCGTAATCGAGCGTGGGATGATTTGTTGTCGAAATCGCCGGTATGGATTCCATGCATCTTCGTAGGAGGGAAGCGCTGCTGACGCCAGAGAGAACGCAATCATAAGCAAGATCATCTGTAGAATCACCACCAGAATCGGCTCGGGAACTATTCCATCGATTTGAGCAGCGAGATTACCGGCGAATCCAGAGTTCGGGACACCCATCGCAGCCTTGGCTGCACCTATCGACAAACCACTGTTTACGACCAACGGTGCGTAACTGATAGCGAGCTGTTGTAATCGTGTGTAGGAACCCCTGTGTGCGACGTGCGATGTCAAATCAAGTGAAATAATCTTCCCGCCGCACAGTTTCACCACCACCGCGTGGGCTAGTTCGTGTACCGCGACCCCGAGAAATCGAAGACACGAGTACCAACGCAATACGTCGTATATCATCCAGAAGCCATCACCAGTTGATGAGTAACTATTGCGACGCTCCACTTAATTATCTTCACTCCAGCAAGCCGAAGTCGAATATGAGGTAACTGAGCGGGAACGGCAAATAAAATTATATAGGGGTCATTTATATGAGAGATGGCAGATGCTGGAAACCACGGAAATTCCTGTTACAAATAATATTATCATACTCAGAACTTACAACAATACTCAGAGCTTTCAGCTTATATAACAATATGCGGATGGGCACTGTCTGGTTAAGCTAGTTTGGAAGTGAGCAGGTCCTTGAGTTAGTCGGTCAAGATGGTCGAAACCGTGCTCAGCGAGTTAAAACTGGGTACATCTGACAGCAGATAGCGGCCACAACCCGCCTGAGACCCAGCCGAAGCAGATTTTGGTTGACGATACCGCTGTCAAAATTAATGGTGAGTGATCTTGATTGTATGCTGCTGTAGATGTCGAGACAAAGGTTGATCCTCGATATTGAATTGTTCGCTGCCTTCTGGGTCGACGCAAATGGCCACGCAACGACGACCACACTTGCCCAGATTGCGCCCAGTCATCGGCTTCTCAACCGCATCCATGTCGCACGCGGTTCACCGCCTACCAGCACTACGGCGCGGTCTGTGACCTTCCAGCGGCAGTGAATCAATCCATTCAGGAATCTACCAACAGCACCGAATCGCGGGGTCGACAGCCTACGGCTTCTGACAATGACTCCTCCCCGCACACCCCGTCGCTCATCGTCGCCCTGGCTGTCGACATCCAGTACCGCGCTGACGACACCCTCGGCGAGGCACACGCAGAAACGCTTCAGGCCAGAACACTCGCCCGACTAACAACCTACGCCAACGGCTACAACGTTCCTGTTCTCGTCACCCGCAGCGAGCGTAACGCGTTCACAGAACCGATCGAAACGGCCGCAGACCACCACCTCCGGTGCGAGCAAACGCGGATGGGCCCACGGATTGTCGGCGACGACTTCGAGACACTCCTCTACCCCGTCGACAATGGCGCATATTATCAGACGATGTTCGCCTACTGGCGGCAACTGCTCGAAACTCGCGCCGTGCAGGTCGGCATGGAACCAACGACACCCTCACCGTCGGCTCCTGACACCGTCGGTACTGGCCTCACCGCTTCCGGTGAGACGACCTCGATGGCGACAAATCCCCTGCTCGATGTGTGGACCGCCGGCGGTCCAGGAGGGCGATAACAATGGGACGAACCAACCCGACATATCGGGACGCGTTGCGAGCTATCGAAGAGCGCTGGCAGGACTTTCGCCGAGCACTCCGTCGACGCGATCAACCTCGGTTTGATCAGCTCGCCTATGTACGGGAACACGCCGATGCCAGCGGGCTGTTGAACCATCAGAATCCGCTGTTATCCGCCCTTCTCAGTATCGATCTCGAACAAGAGAGTCGACTCGATGAACACGAAGAACGGCTAGAGGAACTCGAAGAAGCAATCGAATCAAACGAGTAAGAGAGTCAGTGAGAAGTCACCGGTCGCGTAACTGATCTCGCGCAGCCGCAAACCGAACAGGGTCAGTATCATCAGCAGCGGCCATCTCATTTGCCGACTGGAGTTGGGAGTCAATGAGACGATTCTGCTGGCGTGACCACTCACTATCGTCGTGAGTCCGAACGTACTCGGCCCAACGCTTGATCATCTCGCGCCGTTGCTCCGTATTCCGGCGTTGATCGTCCTCAAACTGTTTTGAGTTCAGCATAGTAGTCCTCAACTCCGAGCTCTTTGTCTTACCTTTCGAGGTGCTCTGTATTAAATTGTCTCTCGAAAGAGACTATCACCGTTGGATGTTTTTGAACCAGCGCTGGTCAGCGTTACTCGCTGGAAGAGTTGATGCCGATACTCTTCGAGCAGGTAGGGGACAACAGCGACGATGAGCCGGAGGCCAAGACGTGATCACGTCGGTCAATACGACCGCTCTTCTCACAGAAAAACGATGTCGTCAGGAGTGAACAATGAGATATCGTCTCGCTCGTCAGCGACATCCTGCAACCCATCTGAAAAGCCAGAGCGGCAGAAACAACAGTAGTGATAGGTTCGCTCTGCTCCATTTGGTGGCGTCCATTCTACCTGGGAAGCACTCCGTTCGAGATCTGCAAGATCGCCCTCGTGCATCTTTCGGGTCGTGTATTTACATTCACCGGCGACAAGCGTTCCATCACTTGCGAGACCGACAACATCCAGTTCGTGATGTCGATGCCACCAGTACCCAATTCGTCGGTACGTCTTCGGAACCAGCGAAGGAAGCGCATTCTGGCAGACCAACTCGAACATCGGACCCATGTAGTCGGTGAAGGACGGTTCGATAAGTTGCTCGTAGGCATCATCACCAAGTTGGGCGATTTCGCCTGTTTGGCCGTAGACGTAGCGGAACCAAAAGCGGAACAGTGGTTCTTTTAGTCGGTATCGGCTTTTCCGGGTTGCATTTGGATTCGCGGTTACTGGAATATCACGCTCGACCAGCCTTAGTCGACGGAGTTTCGAGAGATATGCGCCGAGGGCGTTAGATTCCACGCCAGCGAAGTTAGCAATCTCGTTAGCAGCACGTTTTCCGGTCGCGATAGCTCGCAAAATCGTATAATAGGTCTGTGGTTCCTGAATCCCGAACTCTGTACGTAGGAGGAATTCCGGTTCATTATGAAGGATACCGTGTTCGGAAAGAATGAGTGACTGAATATTCTCGGCAAGCGTCGACGCTGGAGACAGTGCTTGGAGGTAGTATGGAGTCCCACCGAAGACACCCCACGACTGGATCGTTTTGTCAGCGTTCTCGGCTGGATAGAGTTCACGTGCATCAGCCAACGAGAGTGGGGGTAAGTCGATAGTTGCAGTCCGGCGACCGTACAGTGGACTACCGCCACCGAGGACCTTCTCTTCCATGATGCTGATCGAAGAGCCCACGAGAACGAGTGTCATCTCTGTCTCTTGGAGATGCAAATCCCAGACACGCTGGACTTTCGAGGGGAGTGCGTCATCTGACTCAATTAAGTATGGGAACTCATCGAGGACGACAATCGCATTCTCACGACCCAACGCTCGTAGGAGAGCCTCCCAGTCACGCTGGATATCCTCCAGTAAGGGGAACGTATCGCTAGCTGTGTCGACGAAGTTAGTGAGCTGTGCTGCTGGTGTTTCCTCAGTCGCCTGCCAGTAGACAGCGTCATCCCGATCCCGAATTGCCTCGCGGACGAGCGCACTCTTTCCAAGCCGCCGTCGACCATAGATAACGATCAGTTCAGCTGTCTCACTCTCGAAGCGCGACTGCAAGAGGTCGAGTTCATCACGGCGATTGATGAATGGCGACGTTGGCATACGATCACTTAGTGAGAGGCCATTATAATAGCGCCGGTTATCTAAATTTGAATTATACTAATCTCAATTTTACTACATCGCATAGTCATCAGGTTTGTCGATAGCAATCGCATCAAGTGAGACTCCTAAGAAACCGTCCTATACAATGCCGCCAACGATGAGCAGACCGACGACGATCAAAAGCGTCGTGACCACACTTCCTCCGGTCAGCAGCGTGTTCTCCATAGCTTTCCTATAAAAGGGCATTTCAGCGTACTCAGCACGGAAGGATTCGAGATTCTCCTCGTTGTAGAAATATTTCGTCTTGAGCGCGAACCGTTCGGTGATCGCACAGCCCGTACAGACTGGCTCACCGGTCAGTCGTTCCGCTTTGATGTGGCTCCCGCACGCAATAGCCCCACAGTTCACACAGTACGTGTAGGGTTCGTCGACGCCATGTGTCTCACAGTGGACGCAGCGATGGATACGGTCCTCAATCGTAACCCGAGAGGGGCCTGCGGCGTAGTACTCGTAGGGATAGGTGTACTCCTTGAGGTGCGTCGTCTGCCGAACTTCCGGGAGGAACACCGGGTCGATAGACTGCACTGAAATGTCCGAGAGGTTCGGCTCACAGGCCTTGTTGTAGGTCACGTTGTTCCCGCCGGTGTAGGTTACCGTGGTCGTGTGGAACTCCTGGAGCCGGTCGACTGCCCATTCTTTGTATTCGGTTTCGGTCTGGCCGAACCGCTGATCACTGACCTCGTCGAAGACCTCCTGAAACCGCTCAATATCAAGGTCGACCGTCGTGTGACGATTCTCCGCGACCAAGGTTGCGACGGCATCGTCGGCCACCGACGGATGACCGCGACCGGCGTGGACAACAAATTGGGTCCGGTCGTTGATTCGGTGGATGACCCCCACAGAGGTCTCGAATACCGCATTTGTGTCAGCGGTGACCGAGACAATTGGATTGAACGTGACCTGTGCATGTGGCTCCGAAATATCTGCACTGTCGATGTTTTCGATATCACGGAAGGCCTCTTTGATCGGTGCTGCTATCGAGGCTGCCGGATCATATGGCCGAAGCGTCTCGTCACAGAGGATCTCGATGCGACCATTATAGAGATCGAGGCCGATCTCGTCGGCGATCCGCCGGAGGTCCTGGCCATCGGTGAGTTCGATCTGATGCGGATCGTCGTTCTGTCGTAGCCTGTCAGCATACTCCTGTGCTGGCCCGGTGAACCGACCAGTCGTCACGACCATTCCGCGTTTTGGACCGTCAAAATCGAACGTCGCAATCGCAGAATGGAGTTTCTGGACGACCGGTCGACCGACTGAATCGGTGTGCTTGCACTCGACGACCACAGCCCGGCGCGTCCCGTCGACGACTTCCTCCATCAAGATATCTCGTCCCTCATCAGCCGTTTTCGTCGCTTGCCGCACGTTTTCGTATCCGAGATTCCGGAAAACATCCTCGATCACATCCTCGAATTCGAAGCCGGAGAGATCGTCCAGGACTGCCATTCTGATACTACCAACACTATTCTATTGGCAGTATATACAGTATTGGAAACCGACAGTCGGAGAGTTAGACGGTGAGAACTCAGTCAGTTGTCCTCATTGTATGGGGGTTCAACAGTGTCGACGACCCGCACGTCGACTTCCTCGTAGCTGGTCGTGTGGAGCGTTTCACCCCCCGAAAACGATTCCGTCTCTTGTTGGGCTCCTCGGAAATGTTCCCAGAGGATTTCCCCGGTCGTACGCTCGTAGGTGAGCTGCTGCCAGTCATCGCCGGGCATCGAATGGAATATTGTGATGTCGAACGTGCCGTCCTCCCAGAGTTCAACTCGACAGGATCGTGATGCCGGAAGCTCCTCAGCGGCGAGCTCACGCATTCGGTCGACGATCGGTGCCAGTGGTTCCATCGGTGGAAGTTCGTTGGATTCCATGGGTGGTGTCGTACCGGTCTCTCGCAACAACGCGAGAGTACTAACTCACCGAACTGAACAGGCAGGGATCTGGTAGAGGCTACTGAGCGCTCAGTGAATGAGAGAGACACCCACGGCTGCGAGAAAACGGTACAAGACAAGAACCGAAGAGTATCAATAAAATATTACTGGTCGAATGTATTCGATAGGCCAGAGAGCAGAAATTCAGATTTGACAAAGGATTATGGCGGGTTTTCGCCGGTGTTGGGAGACCGTATCTTAGCTTTTATTTATAATCTGGTGCAGAACTTAAAACATCAGATCCCGGCTCTGAAGATTCTCTCTGTGAACCTACTGCTGTTATCGGAGGCTAGTAAGCAAGACAATCTCAGTAATTTCTTCTCGACTACTGATCGTCAATCTGAATCACCAAACCTGCATACGGATGAATCACCAGATGAATTGGATCAAAAGAATGGTGAAGCAGATCCAGATGAGGAGGTAGAGGACTCTCGCAAGGGAATCATCTATGCACGTGTAAGCAGTGACAAGCAACGTAAACGTGACAGTGAGGGTATTGAGAGGGGGAGTATTCAGGGTCAGATCGAAGAGATGGAAGACATCGCGGACAGAGAAGACATCAAACTTCCATACGATCCAATAACAGACGAAGCTAAAACGGGCACGAACTTCGATCGTGACGGTATACAGACCGTGTTCGAGAAGGCCAAACAACCAGATATCTCATACCTCTTGGTTGAGAAGGTAGATAGAATTGGCCGAACCGCCCCGGAAACACTCTACTTCATCTATATTCTCCAGTCAGAATGTGATGTAACCCTACTTACGAGCGGTGGTGAACAGGATGTTAGCCAAGCTGAAGGACTACTCCATACCACCCTAATGTCGCTGATGGCAGAAATCCAGAACAACCTTCGAACGACCAAGGCAAAGAAAGAGCGAATTCGAGGATTCTTACGAAATAAGAACTGGAAATGTGCCTCGCCGAAGATCCCACTCGGTTACAACGAAACAGATGACGGATGGTTAGAAGTTGATCCTGTTGAAAAGGAAGTTGTAAGAGATCTATTTCAGAAATTCGTTCAGTGTGAGATGTACACTGAGACAGAGAGATATATCGACGACAAATACGGTCCACAGATTCTCGACGGACACGTGATTAAGACACTCTTGCAAAACTGGGTCTATATCGGTCAACCAAGAGTACCCGAAGAATGGCTCATTGAGACAACCTACACTAACGATCTTGTAGAGCCAGATCTCAACCTCCTCACTGAAGACATGGAGTCAGAGATCAACGTCAGCGAGGAAATCTTCTATCAGGCACAAGAGATCATCTCCGACATAAGTCAGCAGTCCTCAACAGATGACGATACAGATGGATTACTAGATTTTATCGAAGAGTTCAGTCTCTTTGCAGTCGTTGAAGGCACAGAACCTGCAACTCTGCTTCACAATTGTGGTGAGCCGATGGTTAAAGACGGACAAGTGGATCTCAAAGGCCGAACAGTGCATCGGTACCGCTGTCGGCATTGTGAAGAATCAAAAGAAGCCAAAGAGTACTATCGACAGTGGCCTAGAGAACACGAACTAGATAGCATTCAACTCATCCAGCAGATTCTCGATGGCGACACATCACTGTTCGACGCTTCGAAATAACTAATCCTAACCGAGCGCAAACATCCCCGTTAGCTACAGCTCTGCAGATATTCTTTATACATCTCTCGCATTTCAGCAATCGTTTGTTCTTTTCTTGAGGTAGTCATCGTAGATCGAGAGGCCTGACCACGTTGAAACCGCATCCGGATCTCGGTTACTCGCTCAAAAATCTCGCCGTCGACGATCTGATACTCAGGCACGTATTCAGAGATATCACCAAGTTCGTAGGTACCGCGGTAAATCTGGTTTCGGAGCACATCGCCTACGGCGCGAGGTGTCCATTCGCCACCATCGGTAGTCCGGTGACCCCGCTGATTTAATTGCGATGCAACATCCGGCATTGATCGCAATTCAATATACAGTTCAAAGATGTCTGTGACGAGGTTGCTTTCTTTTTCGTCGACGGAGAGACGGTTCTCAGACGTGAGAGAATACCCAAGTGGTGGATTATTGTTGGGCCATTTGTGTTCCTCAGCAAGGCCATTGAGTCCAATTTGTGTACGCTGTTTAATCATATCGCGTTCGAACTCCGCTGCACTGGCGAGATTCCGGAAATTGAACCGGCCTGTAGCAGATGTTGTATCGATCTGCTCGGTGACGCTGTATAGGTAGACGTCGTGATCTCGTAGCTTGGATTCAAGCTGGACTGCATGCATTAGACTTCGTGAGAACCGGTCAAGCTTCCAGAACACAATGACATCGAAGGCCTGCTTCTTTGCCATGCTCAGCATTTTTTGGAACATCGGGCGGTCAGTATCTTTGCCGCTCACAGCTTCGTCACGATAGATGAACGAAACAGTCCATCCGAGCGTTTGGCAATGGTCGACACTTCGATCCACCTGCGCATCAAGCGAGTAACCATGTTCACGGCTTGTTGAAGATGTTCGTGCGTACACAGCTGCGCGTAACGACCTATCATCGTCATCTTCGGTCAAACGTTCGCGGATAGATACGTGGTCAATCATACTTCAGTAGTTCTTGGAGTTGATTCGCTCGAAGTCGGATTGTTTCGGTTGAGACACACACTGCCTCAGCGACAGCTGCCTGTGTATAATCCTCACCTGTGAGATAAACGGTGGCTGCAGCGATTCCTTTTGGATCTTTACCAACAAGTGAATCAGCACCAGAAACAGCTCCGAGCGATTGATCAGTAGCTGTTATTTCTGACTCATCCAGATCCAGAGCCTTATTCAAAAACCAAATATAGTCCACAGGGGTTGGAGCCGGTGGGTTGAGTTCTACCTCTTCTTGAATAGCATCGCAACTGAGACGAAACTTCTTGCTTTCAACGTCTTCAATCTCCGTCAGTCGACTCGTTGGAATCGGTTTCTCAGACTGTAGAGAGGCCAAGCGGACGCACGCAGCGACGAAGCTGGTTGTATCCCTCCCATCGGTCGTCTTAGATCGAAAAGCCTCACAGTAGAGGTCTGCGGAATCCTGACGCAATTCAGTAGGCAGATCGAGGGTTTGTGCAATATCTTCTATCGCAGCAAACGCTTGAGCCAGCTGTTTCTCAGTTGCATCCCGTACTTGACACACCGTAAGCCAGTCATCTCGTTGTGTCTCTTCCGAATTATTTTCTACAAGTTGCCAGTCTGGTGGAGTAGGATCAGTTTCATCGTGGATAACGAACCCACAGACATCACAGACGCCGTCAAACCCAGAGACACTCTCGTCGATATCCCCATTGCTGCAGGCAGGGCATTCGGTTATCTTGTCTGGACGTGATTGACTCATGAATCCCCCTCCTGTAGAGGTTCATGAGTCGTTGATCGGTTCTCTGAAACAGGTACCGTGAGAATAGAAATTTTCCCACGGTCAGCGCATGGGGGACAAAGCGGCTCACCAGCATCATCAACTGCTTGCCAGTCAATTTTGAAACCGCATTCCCTACAGTAGAAATCAGATACCCCGTATACATCGACAAGGTCCGGATATTGGCGTGCAAGAGTTGGCGTTAATGTCTCTTCTGGATGCGCATCAAGATATTCAGTGACCTTCTCTTTAGGGGCTTTGTTGAAATCCTATTGAACTAACACTTTTAGCAGTGACACAGCTGCTACGTAGATGTGGGAATTGCCTGTTTCTTGAGCGATTACTCACTTACAACCCGTTTTTTATAGACTAGATATGCTAATGGAAGCATTAGAACATAGATGACGGTAGTCATGGCTAAAAATAGCTCACTAGAATCTACTGCTAAACT
>Ga0306900_1000304_pt1 | contig 23401 bp, 21 predicted proteins | sample AntRauMFilla3765_FD_190416 | JGI IMG/M metagenome (GOLD analysis project Ga0306900, IMG submission 190416) | Saline lake microbial communities from Rauer Islands, Antarctica - Metagenome Filla 3 #765 (v2) (version 2) | ecosystem: Environmental > Aquatic > Non-marine Saline and Alkaline > Saline ... | reverse complement strand
GTTTGGATGGGTTATCCAATGAATATTCTCCACCCTCCGACCGAACTGAATGAATATGTCTCAATTATTTGGAAGATAACTAATATGGTACGAGGGAACTGGAGCAGTGTGAAGGGGTCGCTCAGCTTGGTAGAGCGCCACTCCGGTGGTGGCTGTCTGAAAATGACTGCTTCAGTGGTTCAAGTCCGCTCCCCTTCATTTTTCTCAACCGAATGACTTCTTTTAAATATCTCTTATACTGAGTATCTGTATGATTGCAATGTTGTCGGGTGTGCTTGCAGGCACGCCATCAACAGCAGTTCTCGCTACGGTCGGTGCCCTCATCTTCGGTCTCGCACTCACGTTCGTCGTATGGGCTTTTGATTAGCACTCTCCGGCTCTTGCACCGTCGATACGTCTATGGCTGCGTCCCCGGTCGACGTCGCCGGGCGTGAGTCGGACGGGTGACTGGCGCTCGTTGAGGAACCTTCCTTCGGTGAAGGCGTAGCTGTCCACCTCGTCGATCGATTCGCTCATCTCGTCGTCGACGCCGTACCGGTTCGACGCGATCGACGCCGGTCAGCCGCAGTTCATTTCGAGAAACTCCACATAGATCACGAACAGCAGCATGTCGATCATCCGATGAGCACCGAATCTCGAAGTAGGAGTTGATCGCCTTGTGGGTGCCTCTTCGACGTCGTCGATGCGATTGCCGGCGTCGACGACGGGTAGAGTAATTCGTCATCGAGCACCCAGATGGTCCCCACCGCGGTATCGGCGCGCCAAGAGTAGTCGTCCAAGCGGGATGGTCGACCCGATCTGGCCGGCGTGTTTGGAGAGTATGCACCCAGCATGTCGATCGACAAGCATGCCGGATGATGGTCGACGAGTCTTAACCAACAACGACGATCAATGTGTTGGTTAAGTCTCTCAGTCGATGATTGACTTGGTGACGAACAGCACAAGATCGACACTCACGACGACAAGCGGGTTCGAGAGCCATGCAGCTGCTCGCCGAGGATTCCCAATACCCACGACGTCGAAGTCTACGTCAACGAGATGATTCGTCCCGACAGGTCAGTACTCGCCCCAACGGGGTCGCGCAAGCCGCCATCCGTGCGTACCTTACCGGCCAGGTGAACACCACGCCCCTGTGTAAGCCGGATCTAACTATGTTTGACGTCCTCCCCGCGCTGAAGCGCGAGGATTCCTCCGGTGGGATGTTGGCTATACCGTACCCACGGAGGCAACTTTCCCGTTGCCGGTACTCTGGTTTGTGCGCTCCTCGTTGGGACTTTCCCTCTCGGGAGAGTGTGGTGTCTCTGACCAGTTGTGGTCGTCCCACGTGAGGCGCACGGGCCGAGCCATCGACCCGCCTTCGAGTTCGCAAGTCTGCTGTTCGAGGAATGTTCGAGACGCACACAGATCGGCGTGTGCTTCGTGGCCGCACGGACACCGGAACACGTCGCCGTCGCGATCGGTATCCTCTCGTTCGCCACACACCGGGCACGTTCTGGTTGTATTGGCTTCTGACTGCACCTCAACCCGGATGCCGTATTCCTCGGCTGCGTACAATAGGCGATCGATGAACGCCCGAAAGGCCCAGAACTGGTGAGTCTTTGCATTCACTTCAGCACACCAGTGCGTCGAGAGGACATCCGTGAGATCGCCGACGTACACCGTCTCGACACCGTCGGTGTAGAGCCGTTCCATTAGGTCCCGGGCTAGTGCCTCCTGTGCGTGGTCGCGCCGCCGTGTCCGTTTCTGATACAGTTGCCGAATTCGGTTGCTACTGTATCGCCCCTCACGGAGCTTCGACTGTAATCGGGCAATTTCGTCGGTCGTCTCGCGGAAGTGATCAAACAGGTCGCGGCCCTCGTAGAGGTACTGCTGGCCGGTCGTCGTGGTACAGGCGATGAGATTGTTTGCGCCCACGTCCAGTGCGGCTTCTTCCGAAGCCAGTGGTGAATCCTGTTGTGAATCAGGCACGGTAACAGGCTGAAAGGCCCTGAACGTGTCGTCTATCTCGTCGTACTGTATCTGTAATTGGCCCTGCTTGCCATCCCACTTTGGGTCGCCAGCGACTTCGAGACGGAGGCGACCAGTGTGGTCGTATTCTTCCTTCAGAGCGGATCCAACTGGGATCTCAATTCGTGACCGGTCGCCGGTTTCTAGCGTATACAAGTCGTTCCGGATGAACGTGCGTAGTTCTCGTCCATCGTCTTCGTTCCCCCAGTATCCGGGAGGCGAGGGACGTTCATCACGTTCGCCGTTGTGCCAGTCGCCTAGGGCGGCGAAAAACGAGTTCCACGCAGACTTGATTTTTCGGATCACTTGCTGTGCGGTTCCAGAGCCGGTCACATCGACATACTGCTTGCGGTAGTCGGCAGTGTCCCACACTGATTCGCCGTCGAAGAATTGCCGGCGACGCTCGTAATTGAGCTCGTTCCACAGGCTCGCAGAGGCGTCCAACAGGTCACAGAGTAGTCGCTCGTCGCCGTCGGACAGCGGACGTACCGCGAACGTGTTAGTTCGCCTCACGACATCAGACATTTGTAGCCCTATGTCTAAATGTCTTTTGGACACAGCCAATGCGACCAAACATCAACATTTCACACACCCTAAACGGCCGCGTGAAAGACTACGCTGAAGATCAAGACGTGAGTCTTGAAGAAGCCTACCGAGAAATCATCGAAGCAGGATTGGAAGCGGTGGAACATCCAGACGAACCGTAGCACGTGGGTTGTGGCATTGTGGTGTCGCTTGGACCCCGCCCTGAAGGGCGAGCTTCCGCTTGCGATCCGTCAAAACCAACGACCGAAGCATCCCCCACAGAGGGCGCCAGTAAGCCAAAATCCACCCGTTCACTCATAGTGACCCTCGTCGCAATTGGCGTGGGGGGTGTTGTGACAGTCCTTGTCTCATCGGTTGTTCCGCTCGTCGCCGGAATCTTTGCGGGTTCATTGTTCGTAGTTGTACTCGTTCGTCGGAGTGCCCCCCAGTCGTACGGTCTGGCGGGCGCCCTCTACCTCGTCACGATCGGCGTGCTCACGGCGATGCCGGCTCTTAGTACCCAATCACCCGACCTAGTGCGATGGAGTCTGCTCATCGTGGGCGGCCTGTACGCGACGTTCCTCGCCGTCAAATATGGGGTGAAAGTTCTGCTTCGGCGGGCCGGACGCCGGTACGCCAACACTGAGACACTCTCCGAACTCTGGGACGTCGCCGTGTCGTCATGGAGCGTCATATACATTCTGTGGCATGCTGTTCACCTTCTCGAGCGCGTATTCCGAAGTATTGCTCTCTCGATCCTCGGTCCCGGCTCGATGGCGACGAATATCGTCTTCGCAGGTACTGGAGCTGGGACGAGTGGGATCCTGCTGTTCGACGTCTCGTTCGTCATTTTTGTCGTGTGTGTGATGCTTGGTTTCCATACACTGGCCACCTGGTATTCCGCAGCGAAACTCACAGAGTCAGTCTCGACCGACGCCAAAAGTGCGCACGCTGCATTCCAGCGTCGTGTCGGGTCAAGGCAGAATAGAGCCTCTCAGGGATCGAAGGAGGGCGATGAGTGAATGTTGGGATTCTGGGCCCTCATCAGCCTCATACTTGGTGTATCCATTGGCGTGATCATCGTAAAACTTCTCGCATACCTCTCCAGTCAAGCGATTGCAGCAATGCGTGAGGAGAGTGCGGAGGACGAAAAATAACAAGAACTCCGATACGTTTGTGTCGCTGACGCCGGCCGTGGATATGGGCGCTTCTCCAGGGTATCGCGCTTTTCATGCTTGTGTTAGACCCAATTCTCTTGATCACTGTGCCGTGTTCGAGAGCGACACACTCTGCGCGTCGATCCGTGAGCGCACTGGACGGTACGCCAAGAAATCTTAACCAACAACATCGGCCTGATCGCTCCGGCTGTTGGTTAAGGCGTCGTCGTTTCCGTGATCAGAACATTTTCGTTAAGCTAGTACTAACGATCTTGTGGAGGGCACGATCCGATCAAGGTAGTCCCCCCTGCCTTTGCCCCTCCAATTCTGAATGGTACACCAATCGTAGGTGTCACCGTTCCATTCACCAAAAACGTCTGTTGGACGGGCGAATATTTGTCAGAGGCACCGTCCCATCTCTATCTTTCTTCGAGGAGAGAACCCCGCCGTTTACGGCGTTGACGAGACGCTTTGCGTCTCGTTCGCACATCAGAACGTGGAGCGTTCTGAGGACGGGAGTGAATCCGACACTCCCCACACACTCCACCATTTGGTTGACAAGCGACAGCACTCGACGACGGCATCGTCTTGCTTCACTCGAACAGGGCAGCGAGCTCGTCTAGCCCGTACAGATACACGTCGGGACGCTCGTCGGCAACTACCTGCACTTCTTTTGTGAACCCGGCACGCGAGAAGAGCACGTAGCTCACTTCCCGATCATCTCCGTGCCACCGAACAGATGGCTCTAGTGCGGTGAGATCGTCGAATAACGCCCGCCCGACGGGTGTTGACGTCCACTTGCACTCGCCGAGCAACATGGCGTCCGTCTGTTGGTTGAGCCCGACGACGTCGATCTCCTCGCCGCCGTACCACCAGCGACCGACGCGCGAGCAGGACACGGGAAACGCGGACGTCTGGACCGCCTGCTGACACACAGTCTCGAACGTTCGACTCGTGTGTGTTGGGAGCGTCTCGGCGATCGCTTCCCGGACCGGTTCCGTCCGCCCCTGCTCAAGCGTTCCCTGATTCGGTGCCACGTACCGGAACCAGAACCGAAGGAAATCATCTGTCAGCTGATACAACCCACGACCGTCCGGGTCTGTGACTGGGTGCTCCCGCTCGAGGATAGCCAACCGCGTGAGGTTTTGGAGGTATCGGGAGAGGCTACTTGCCTCCTTGCCGATCTCGTTAGCGATCTCGGTGACGCGGGTCGCTCCACCGGCGATCGCTTCGAGAATCGCCATATAGGTCGCAGGCTCACGAAGCTCTTGGCGAAGCAGAAACTCTGGCTCCTCATAAAGGAATGCGCCTTTCGAGAGAATAGCCTGCTCGATGTTCTCGAAGAGGCCCCGGTCTGTATCGAACTGTTCGAGATACGCGGGAACCCCTCCTAAAACGCTGTATGTCTGGATCTGCGTCTGTATATCGTTGTTCGGGAAGAATGCGCGAACGTCTCTAAACGACAGCGGAGCGAGCTTCCACTGCCCAGTGCGGCGACCGTACAGTGGGCTCTCGTAGCTCAATACCCCCTCTTCCATCATTGAGATCGACGATCCCAACAGCACCAGTGAGATCTCCGTGTCGGTGAGGACGTCGTCGACGATCGTCTGAAACACCGACGGGATGGCCTCGTCATCCTCTACGAGGTACGAGAATTCGTCTAGTGCAATGACGCACGGTTCGTCGACGCGAGCCGCGAGATAGTGAAACGCCTCTGCGAAATCGTCGACATCCGGAGTGATGTCGCCGAACGCGTCAGCACATTGGGCCGCAAAACGCCGAGCGTTGTGACTCGATCCACGCTGATCACAGAGGTAGTAGACCGAAGTCATCTCCAAATTCTCGAGCGCCGTCGTCACCAACGTCGTCTTCCCGACTCGACGCCGACCATATAGTACGAGGAGCTGTCGCTCATCCCGAGAGAGGTGTGACGTGAGCCACTCGAGTTCTGCCTCTCTGTTGATCATTATGTACACGATAATATTATCTTATTCATAATGGCTGTTTCGGTTGATGCGTTTCTGGCTACCATTGACAAGTCCGCATAGAACCCCTGCTCCAGTTCGGTCTATCGCTTCGCAAACCATGAGCTACCCCATCTATTAACAGATCTCATATATTACCAGATGAAATATATACTCTATTTATGTTAGAACCCACACATACCAAAAGCGAAATTCACCGATTCGAGGGACGGAGACTTCGATTGGTGAAGGATTGGAGTTCCCACAGAAATGTTACCCACTTTCGCCACAGCCAGCGGATCGAACTCGAACAGAGGTGAACTGTCCGAAGACGAGATCTACGAGGTACTCTCGAATCGTCGCCGACGATTTGTTATCCACGCGCTCAAACGCACGGAGGAACCGATTGAAATCTTTGAGCTCTCACAGTACATCACTGCCTGGGAGACCGGCGTTGAACTAGAGGAAGTGTCGTCTAAGCACCGCCGAAACGTGTATAGCACGCTCCAACGTACCCACCTACCGAAATTAGAAAAAAAGAACGTCGTGACCGTCGACAAAGAAAGAAATTACGTCCAAGCGACGCCCAAACTGAAGAACTTAGAGATCTATGTGGAGGTGCTGGGCAGCAAAGAGATCCCCTGGAGCCTCTACTACGTCGGGCTTGCGGGCGTCGCGGTTTCGCTCCTGATCGCGGTTATGATTGATACACCGGTATTCGGCGCGTTCGATCCGTTTGATGTCGGAGTCTTTACGATCACCGCCTTCGGCCTGTCGTCGATTGTCCACCACATCATTGGGAAACGAACCCGCCTCGGAAACGCCGAAAAGCCGCCCGAACTCCGCAAATACAAGTGACATCCTCCTCGCCGTAAACGGCGAGGCTTCCCACGCATGGGGAATACCAGTTAGTCGTCGCTGGCAGAGGGTTTCGACTCTTCGTAGGCCGTGAGCGTCATCTGCGCGGGTGCGCTCTTCTCACGGTGAGTCGTGGCGGTGTCACAACTGCTCCCATCCCGTGGCGAGTCATCGCGTTCCGCCTTGTCAAGCGGGACGCTCTCTCCCCACGGGTCAATCCGTCGTGCGATGTTCGCGGAAGCGTTGATGTCGGCCTGAAACGTCGAAACGTGGCAGTCGTCGTTCGGACACCGAAACTCGGCCTGCGAGTCCCGCCGACCGATACGGTGGCACGAGTGGCACGTCTGCGACGTGTACGCCGGATTCACGTACTCGACCGGGATGTCTGCTTCCCTCGCCTTGTCCTCGATGCGTCCTTGCAGTCGGGCGAAGGCCCACGAGTGAAGGCGACGGTTCATGTACTTCCCGTAGTCGAGACGCTCACGGATGTACGTCAAGTCCTCCATCACTAACACCGGGTTCTCGAACTGCTTGGCGTACTCGACGGCTTGCCGAGACGCTTTCTCCACGATGTCGGTGAGCGCGTTCTGGTAGTGGCTGAATCGGTCTTCAATCCGCCACTCGGATGCGTCACGCTCTTGGAGGCGTTTCAGGGTCGTGTGCATCTCTTTGCGGAGATGCTTCGCTCTGCTTCCGCTACACACGAACGGGTCAGTCGGAGAACCATCCTTGAGGGCACAGCCCGTGATGAGGGAGGTTTCTCCGATGTCTAAGCCGATGTGCGTGGCGCCACCGCCCGTCGCCGGTTCTTCGACCGGGTACTCGACGGTAACGTGCAGTACCCAGTTCTTCCGGTGCTTCTGAAGCCGTATCTCTCCCGCTTTTGCGCCCTCCGATACGAGGGCGTGCCAGAGGTCTTCCTGCTCGGGGTTGATACGGAGCGGTATCCAGAAGTTCGTTCCCCGTCCCGGTCGGGGAACCCACCACGTGAACTCGTAGTCGCGTTCTTCGGAGTGGTCAAACTTCGCGGCTTGGTTCGTGAGCCGTATCGGGTGGCTGTCGTCCAACTCTTTTGCGTTGTACGTCTTGCGGAGTTTCGGGACGTAGTTACAGAGAGCGGCTTTGGCCTGATACGGCAGGTCGTAGGGCGTCACGATGTCGCTCACCGCCGACATGGTACTTGCCCCCGCGTCGAACGCCTCTTGCAGACCGTCACGGTACGTTTCGAGCAGGTCGTTCAGTTTCGACTGCTTGTGCGCCGTGGGTGGCGCGAACGTCGCCTGCAACGTTTTCGTGACGGTCGGAGACACGCTACTGCTCCTCTACGTACTTCATGAGTACGTCGATGCTCACTTGGCCGGTGGTGGCGAGGAAGTACCCCGGTTGCCAGAACGCCTTGTCGAGCGCCTGCCGAATTTCGGGGTTTTCGTCACGGATTTTGCGGGACGTGACGCCTTTGAGTGAGTTGATGAATTTGGTGAGGTCGGTCGTTGGCTTCGCCGTGAAGAGGATGTGAACGTGGTCGGAACCGCCGTTGACGTTCTGGATGTTCACGCCGAAGTCCTCGGAGATGTCGCTGGCAATCTCACCGATGCGCTCTGCGATTTCGTCGGTGAGTAGGTCTGCACGGTACTTCGTGACGGTCACAAATTGATATTGAAGCGCGTAGACCGTGTGCGACCCGGTTTCGAGGTTGTACTTCATTTGGCCGTACTAATTTCTATACACCCAATTCTAATAAAGGCTTGCAGTCGTGGGGTATTCGGTCTGTAACCGATGGTGGTTCGTGTAGGAGTTGTCGGCTTCACGCCCGCCGTAAACGGCGGGATTCTCGCCTTGAAAAAAGATAGGTGAAATTCACGACCTCAAAACAACGACTCCAACTCCCCGTCACTGTCCATCAACTCCGAGAACCGATCCTCGCTTTCTCCGGTAATCTCCCCGATGTTCTCTTGTGCTTCGACGGCGACCTGCTGAAGCTCTTTCACTCGCGGGACGTTTGTCACGCCACCCAACAGAACGAGCGCCGCAACCGTCCCCTCTCCGCGTCTCGGATAGTCGCCACCGCGGACCTCCATCGATCCTGTCTGCTCTTCGAGCCACTTGCGCCCGTGCTCAATCCCCTTGCGGTTGAGGTACTCCGGTGGACCAGCGACAACGAGCAGCGCCCGCTCCGTTCCGTTCACCTCACAGGGTAGCGTGAGTCGACCGAGTGTCGCCTTCCGGACGAGACTTGTGACCCGGTTGGTCGTCTCTGTGCTGTCGATCCCGCTATCAGAATCACCGCGGAGCCGTGAGAGCAACCCTCCTCGCTCCGGCTCGTCCACTTCGACGTCGGCGTACCCAAGCGAGGAAATCCCGCCACCTTTGAGCGTATTGATAATCTCTGAGGAGTCGACCACGCTTTCGGCGACGTCGCTTCCCGCCTCAATCTCGCCTGCACTAAAGAGCACACCAAAACGGTGTACTAGCTCCTTGTTGATCGCATCAAATCCTTCCCCGACGGACTCCCCAGAAGAGCGCCACGCGTCGTTGTCAAACAGCATGAGGTTGTCCACCTCGTCGACGAACGTCTTGAGCGATCGTGCGGCGTTCAGCGTGTAGATCCCACCTTCGTCGCTGCCAGGTAGGATGCCCAGCCCGTACACGGGCTCAGTGTGGATCCGCTTGAGGTGCCGGGCGATCACGGGCGCACCGCCTGAACCTGTTCCACCACCGAGCCCCGCAACCACGAGAAACGCGTCGATCTCGTGGACCGCCACCGAATCGAGCGCCCCCTGAATCTCGTCGATGTCCTCTTCAGCGATCTCCGCGCCCATCTCGTTGTCTGCACCTACCCCATGGCCCTTCACGCGAGCCTGACCGATCAGAATTCGCCGATCCTCAGGGAGTCGATCGAGTCCTCGGAGATCCGCTTTCGCGGTGTTGACGGCGATCGCTCCACGAACGACGTCTGCACCCGTTCGCGCATCGTACTCTAGGAACTCGTCGACCACCTTCCCACCCGCTTGTCCGACCCCAATTAATGCGAGTTTCATGAGAACACACTGCGTGAAAACACACAGGCAGGGCTCATAAAGGTTAGAAGAGCGAAAAGAGGCAGCTGGAAGACGACATCTTCAGCGGATCGGTGAGGCTCCCTGTCAAAGACGACGATGTGGCTCTGTCGAAGCCAATCGTTCAGACAGATCTCGCCCGGAATGGCTGGTCGCTGAAAACTGCATATGTGTCGGTAGTATGGATCGATGCATTCTGATCCTAAGGCCGTAATTTTGGCTCTTGTCTGGAGGTTCAACCGCGTTTATCAACTTGTTTCTATTCTTTTGTGCTAGGTGCATTAAATAATTTTTAGCCTATCAGAAGTGATGTATGATATATTCCCACTAAGTATTTATCAAAAAGCATATCTGTCAGAAGAGTAAGGTTCTACTTGTGAAAAAGTCTCGCAGAGAGATTCTCAAAGTCAGTTCAACAGGGCTTGCAGCGGGAATTGCTGGGTGTTCGAGCTTACAAACATCTGAACTTCAGTCTAATACTACTTCATCCGGTTCTAACAGTACAACACAGGATCTTCGAGAGCGAATTACGGAACTCGAAGCGACAGTTGCAGCAAAGAACGCACGTATCGAAGAACTTGAGCAAGGAGACTCAACGACAACACCATCTCAAGAGTTCCCTAGTGATGTGTTTGAGCAAGCGGAAACGATGGCAAGAGACGCTCGAAATGGTATCGTAACGATCCGCGGAGAGAGTGGGTCTTCTGGAACTGGATGGATTCTTGATTCCGATCAGGGTCATATTGTGACCAATTCCCACGTCGTCGCCGATTCTGAGTCGTTTTCGATTGAAACATTTGAAGGTGCGACCGGTAGTGCCACTCGGGTAGGATATCATGAAGATCTGATACCGGATGTTGCGCTTCTTGAGACCAATCTAAACGGATTACAAGAATTTTCTGTTGGAGACGAATCAACTCTGGACAAGGGTGATCCACTACTAACTATAGGACATCCAGGCAATGTTGGTAATTGGATTATGAGTATTGGGCGACACGATTCGTACGAACGCGGATTTAATTGGCTACTCTCGACAGTCCCAACATCATCAGGAAATAGTGGAGGACCACTATTGACAGTCGATGGTGATGTTGTCGGAGTCGTAAGCGGAACAACGAGCATGGGTGATGCTCGTGACGCCCATTCGAAGTCTGACAAACTGTATGCAGAATTACCATCGTCTCAGGAGCTAACGACGAGTACCCCGGTATCGACATTAATTGAGTCAGTTAACGAGTGGGCGTGAAAAATACCAAGTAGTTGCCCCGTTTAGAATTCTGATTTTCATATGTATGATCAGCCGTGAGTTCTCACCTTGCCCTTCCGCAACGCATGTCTCCCCAACAGCCACGACGTACACTCACGAGACTGCACGCCAAGTCGGACACCAAAAAATTTGTGTTACCCGGCTGATCTGTTTTCTGAATGCGCTCTTGGCTGTCGACCCCTTCGCCCCGCCCGCCACAACTCGATGTGGAACTCGAGCAGACACACCTCCAGCGGCTTCTCGAACCGCTCGTCGCCGTCGACGGCCGTACGGAACTCACAGTTGGTGACGATGGGCTCGTAGCCACCAGTGTCGATGAAGCGATGACTACGTCTGTGGAGGCCGCACTCCACCAGAGTCTCTGTCATGACTACGAGGCGGCGCCCGGCAGCATCGTGATCGATGCTGCGGCGTTGCTCGATGCCGTCGACGGTGAGCGCGACGACGACAGCCTCGCCCAACTCACATACACCCCAGATGGTTCAACGCTGACGCTATCGCTTCCCTCGTTCGTTCATACTCAAACAGTCGATATCGACGTCACCACCGAGCGTCCGGATATCGATAACCCGTCAGATAGTGTGACCACCTATCACCCACAAGACGACCTTGCTCACGCACTTGAGTGCTTTACCGATCGATCGTCTATCGTCGCGTTTGGCTACGACGACGTCGACGACGAGTGCTACCTCGAAGCGGTATCGACGAGCGAAGCCGCATCGAAGATCACCACTCGGTATCGGTGCTCACGCGAACGACGTCCGAATTCGTCGACCCCCGGGCCGGCGCGCTCGACGTTCTCGACGGCCAAGCTTCGCGCAATCGTTGATACGGCTCCGCCAAGCACGATGATTCGGGCTGACTATGCAGATTCGTTCCCAATTCGGCTTGCGTGGGACCTCACTGGTGAGAGTGGCATCGACGAAGGAACGCTCACGGAGGTTACGATGCTGCTCGCCCCGCGTGACGCCGTTGATACGGCTGAGGGGGAGTGAAACGGCTCCAACTAGCTACGGAATACAACGGCGCCCTCCACCGATTCTGGTCATGCTCTCAGTGCTCCCAGATCGAGTTGTGCCGGCGAACGTGGGCTGAACGCTCCACGCACCACACCGTGAACTGCCTCGGGGTCAAGCCCCGAGGCTTCCCGTGGATTAATCGGACACTCCCACGCGACCATCGGCTTGATAGCCTCGAACGGTCGAGTGGGTCACGGTCGGCTGGTTCACACAGCCCGATGCCTGCCGTCGCAGTTTCCGAACAGTCGGTAACGTGTTGAGAGCAGGCACATTTCAATTCAACGACTCCAATCCTTTCTTCGCAATATTCACTGCCGCGTTCCGGTCAGCGTGGTCTTGCCGACCACACGCATTGCACTTGAACCTCTTCTTCCGACGATTCGACCGAGCCGTATGCCCACACCCAGTAAAAGAACACGTCTGGCTGGTGTAAGCCGGGTCGATGTCATCGCTCGGAATCTCCTCGAACGCCGCTTTGTACGCGACAAACGAGCGGAGCTTGTGAAACGGCAACGAGTGCAACCGACGATTCATCCGAGTGCCGTAATCAATCGAGTCTCGCATGTGCTTGAGGTCTTCAAACACAACGAGCGGCGACTCGAGTTGCTGAACCCACTCCACGATTCGCCGAGATACTTTGTGGAGTTGGTCGTGAACATATCGTTCTTCCTTATCCTCGAACACTTGGCCGAACGCTCTCTGTCCCGCGTTCTGCATTCTCTTTCGCATCGTGAAGTACCGATGGCGCTCTTTCTTGACTTCTGGGTAGTCAATGATCACCGAACCAACGATGTCATCTTCACGAAGGGCTGAGAGAGCCACACAGTCTTCGTTAATGTCTACGCCGATGACGGTTTGAGCGTCCGTTTTGTCCTGAACAGTGGCTTCGAGATGGGTGACGTTGATGTGGAGTTCGTGGTTGCCGTTGCGACTCATCGCTTCGGCGGTCCCCACACGCCATTCGCCACTTTCGAGGGCGTATTCGAGAAGTTCGAGGTTGTCTGGTGAACCACGGAGTGTGCCTTTCACCGGATTGTACGGCTTGGCACTAACTCGGTAGTGTATCTCGCCGTCTTCGAGGGAGAGGTTGTGGCCTTCGGTGAAGTTCATCCGCAACGGGTATGGCCCTGTCTTCTCGTGGCTGGGTGTGTTGTAGTCGTCGCGGTCGTAGGATTGTTCGAGCGCGTCGAGTGCTTTGGCGACAATGCGTTGCGTAGTGTTCTTCACGAGGCCTGCTTTATCTTCGAGACGTGGCGAGATGTCGTCCCAGTCCATCCCATTTTTTGCTAATTGGATGGTCTGGTTGTACACCCACCGAGCTTCGTGGTACGCTTCGGAGAGAAGTCGCTCGTTGTCGGATTGGAGTTGGAAGACGAGTGTCTTCGTGAGCGACTTCTCCATACCCTAATTGATGGACTACGGTGTTGTAAAGGTATAGATTAGAGTTGATAGGTTAGGCGTTGTCGGCATTCACCCTCGGGTCAAGCCCCGAGGCACTCTGCCTTGACCGTCTGGTAGACAGCACCGAAGATGGCACCGTAGACGATCAACGCAGCCAGGCTGCCAAGATGCAGTAGAGGTACTCCTGCTCCAGTCATGACGGCAAGGGGTACTGGAACGACGATCAGCCATACACCGATCCCGATTAAGAGACCAACGACCGTGGTCGACACCGGATCGATGCGCGTTGGCTCGGGCAGCGTGACTTCCAGAGTCACCGCATAGAACACGCCTAGTGTCCCGCCAGCGAGAATCGTCAGCAGTCCGCCCACGAGTACGCTGGAACTTCCGAGAAGTGCGGCTGCAAGCAGGAAGCCATCCTGTACGGTCATCGTGGCCCAGAGTGCAAGCGTTGCGAGCCCGCCGGCAAGCCCAGCTGCAAGTCCCACTACGAATGCGTGCTCCAGCGGTCGTCGAGCCACAGGCGTCGCACTTCGAACTCGGCCTGCGGCCCAGAACCCGGCAATTCCGAGCAGAAAAACGCTAATGGAGCCGAAGACACTCACCTCATACCGCGCTCTGACGGCTGATCGATCGAGTGTGTAGTGAAACCCGAACAGATCTGCCCACGGCGCATTGTGGAACGCATACAGCGATTCCACGAAGATGGGCGCGATGTTGTGAATATCGGGGACGAGTCCCCACACGCCTCCAAGCGGGATCAACCAAATTGCGTGCTCACGATTGATGTCGTACCGAAGCACGATCGGTATCGCCGCCGTGAGGAAGAATGCGGCGCCGATCAAAAAATGCGCGATCGCGGGGGCCATAGGAGTCCTCGACGGGGAACGGAGAAAAATCCCCGGCTCAGAGCGATACAGCGCAGACGTCACCGACATCAATGAATCTGACTAGTCGGATCCCTCTTCAACATCGACTTCAACTCCGGTAATCTCGAAACGAGCCCCACCCTGGGTTCCCTCAGTGACCGAAATTGTCCATCCATGTGCTTCAGCAATCTGCTTGACGATACCCAGACCGAATCCAGTTCCATCCGACGAAGTTGAGTACCCAACCTCGAATATTTTCTCACGGTCATCTTCTGACACTCCGACTCCAGTATCCTCAATGTAGAATCCATCATCCATATTCCCAACACGAACGGTTACCGCTTCCCCACCGTGGTCGATGGCGTTCCGAAACAGATTTTCCAAGAGCTGGCACAGTCGATTATAGTCTGCCTCAATCGTCACTAATCCGTTCTTTTCTAGAATAGCTAATTCATTCTCACCCTTGTTTTCGACCATCATCCAGGCGGCCTCCACAGCGTCGTTCAAATTCACGGGCGCCGTCGAACCAATCACCTGTCCTTCCCGAAGCAACCACAGCATATCTTCAATTATCCGCTCTATTCGGTCAAGCGCTCTGGCTGCTGCAGCGTGATGCTCGCTCTCGCACTCCTCTTGGGCGAGCGTCATTCGCCCTTGGGCAACATTCAGTGGATTACGAAGATCATGAGAAACGACACGGGCAAACTCTTCCAGCCGTTCATTTTGTTGGTTAATATCACGCTCGTACGCTGCCTGGTCAGTAATGTCTCTGAAGTATACGGAAACGCCACTTTCTGATGGATATACCGTCGCTTCAACACGAAACTCTAGGGGCTTATAATATAGTTCGTAGCTCTGAGGAACTTGAGTCTCCATCGCTGTGTGGAAGGCATCCCACACCTCTTCAATGTCAGCAGCCTCTGGATATTGTTCCCACAGTTTCTCACCGAGAAGCTCGTCTGCAGATGCCTGGAGCAATTCTTCAGCTTGGTCGTTCACATGGGTGAACCGGAAGTCGTCATCAAGTGCATAGAACGCGTCAGTCACTCGTCCAAGAATTTCTGCTAATCTCGTTTCCAATTCGCGCTGTTCAGTGATATCCTCAAACGCAAAGATCGCTCGCTGCAAGTTCCCGGCGTCGTCCCACTGTGGAGCTCCATTCACCGACACCCAGACGCGGTCTCCGGATGGGTGGAGAAGGCCAAGAGTCTGGTCATGTACCGGTTCTTTGTGAGCGACCACTCGATCGAACGGCGCGTCACCGCTATCGAGAGGTTCACCGTTCTCATCAACCAAATCCCAACGAGGATCGTCGTGGGTGAATTCTCCGATCCCTTCACGTGGGCGTCCATAAATTTTCTCGGCCCGTTCATTAACGAATGTAAGCGCCCCATCTGCATCAACAACGGTGATACCAATCGGGCTGGTTTCTACGATCCCTTCGAGAAGATCCCGTTCTTGTCGAAGTTCAACTTCAATCTCTTTGTGATCGGTGATGTCTTGGGCTGCACCACGTAGTGCGACAACCTCGTCATTTCTGACGGTGGGTGTTCCCTGCACCCGGAGCCAACGGACTTCTCCATCCGGCCGCTCAAACCGTACCTCAACGTCGAACGGCTCACCGACATTAAGTGCGTTTTCAACGGCGTTTTTAACGATTAGGCGGTCGTCCTGATGGTAGACTGTGAGTGCCTCATCAAGAGATGGTTCTTTGTCGTCATCGATCCCCAAGATTTCGAAGAGGCTCCCACTCCAGAACACATCCATCGAGTCGGTATCGACCTCCCAGCTCCCGACATCGGCAATCCGCTCCGTGTGCTCAAGTAGTTCGTGTGTCCGTTCGAGTTGTTCCTCGTACCCGATACGATCAGAGATGTCCTGAAGTACGTAGACGACTGCCTGGCTGTCATCCCAAGTAATCGGTCGTGCTGAACCATCAACCGGAACCTCCCCATTGGGCGTGTCGAGCTGGAACCGTTCGTATTCGAGGTTGGTTTCATCCTTTTGAACTGCTTCGAAGACGGTGTCTTGCGGATCAGTCGGATGGAGTATGGAGGGTATCGAACTGTCAAAAACGTCTGCTTCCGACAAGGGGGCGAGCAGGTCAAATGCAGCGGCATTCGCATAGACGATACGATCATCAATACTGACGAAGACGGCGTTGGGCGTAGCTTCGAGAATCGTTTCGGCCCGTTCCTTCGCGCTGGCTGCCTGTTCACTAAATCGGTGGCGGCTAACCGCGTTACGGATACGTGTGGCAAGCACTTCGTACTGGTCAGTTCCCTGCTCTTTTTGCATATAGTCTGTCACGCCAGCACTGATTGCCTCACTGGCAATCTCCTCGGAGCCACGTCCAGTAAAGAGAACAAACGGGAAATCAGGGTATTCAGCGCGGATGATCGCCAGAAACTGAAGCCCGTCTGTCCCCTGCATATCGTAATCGCTGACAATGCAATCGTACTCTTCAGGATCGAAGATGTCGAGTGCAGCTTGGGGACTTGTTGTTGGTGTCGCTGTTATATCTCCTCCAAACCGCTTCAAATACGCTCCAATAAGATCTGCCATCCCCGGCTCGTCATCAACGCAGAGCACAGAAATCGAGGACGTAGATTCAGTCATATGTCTACTGAGCCGTTCAAGTCATATAAAGAGCCATACAGCTCCTTTGGTTGGGTTCCTTCTGTAAGTGGGGTGAGTCTGCGACCCACGGTTTTACTATCAATCGACTATCAGCTATACTAATGGCTGATGAACACCTTCACGCGACGGTCAGTGTTCGCGGCATTGTCATAGAACCTCGCGGTCGGATCCTCGTTCTTCAACGTGCAGCCGATTCTGAATGGGAACTTCCGGGTGGACGACTTGCTCCCGGTGAGCCGACTATTGACGGACTCCACCGTGAAATAACCGAAGAAACGGGTCTTCCTGCTGATATCGACGACATTGTGGCCGCAAACTCATGGATCAACACTGATGAGCAAGGACGATTTGCTGTCCATTACCGATGTTATGCACCCCATCGTGAAATTCCCTTGAGCGATGAGCACGTCGACGCTCAGTGGATCACACAGGCAGACGTCGACGCGCTCCTCCGTGAACCGCAAGTAGCCGCGGTTCGTGCAGCTATCGATCCTTCTGCACCGCAATCGAGCCCATCTTCCGCTCACGACTGATCGACAATGTGTGCTGTCGCTCGCTTCATCGAGTAATAAGCTGATCGAGCTCATACAGCAGGATCGGCAAAAATACCATCGCTAGCGTAAGTAACCCCAGTTCTGGGAGAAACTCACCATAGTGATCGGCCTCAATAAGAATTGACGTCTCACCGCGAACCCACATCGCACCGAACAGTGCCCACAGCACGCTCAGTGATGCGAGCGCGGCACTCAATACGCAGATTGCGACGAGTCGGGTGAGTGTCATTGGGTGGTCCGCCGTGACGTGGGTGACGTGAGAAACGAAGCGTTCTGTCGATCAACGGAAACTCGATCAGAATTCCCAGCAGGTGCTAGGAGCCATCGAGTGGTCGGTCCGTTGCCATGCTCCGCGATCACACCAATATTGTCTATCGCTGTACCGCAAAGGTATACACAGCTTACTGACCGCTACCGGTAGAACCGGTCAAGAGGAACTGCACACTGCCCAACAGAGCCTCAGGATCGAGGTCGCGTTATCACGGTTACTTGTGGCAACTCCCGGTCTGTCGTCGTACCGCAACAACTCTATTGCGAGTAACAAAGTAGACGACAGCGGCGTGGCTCTGCGGAAACAGGTGCGTCACTCCCTCTGTGATCGCATCAACGTGTGCTGTTGCAGACTGAGCCGGAAGCGTCGATATGCGATTCTCTGGGAAAGCCGACCCTCTCAACGATAATTTCTCAGACGGCGAACACTGACAACAACGATGACGAGCAAGAAGACCCCTTGAACGGCAAACAATGACGCTTGGTCGTCAGTGTCCTCATCAGAGGTATTCTGATTCGGCGAAATCACGTCATCATCCGATTCATTTGTGTCCGTCGTCCCAGACCCATCTGACCCGTTTGTCTCTGACCCATTAACGTCATCGTCAGTCGCATTGTCTGTCTCTGAAGGAGAGCCATCGTCGCTTGATGAGCTTTCTGAGTCTGAGGACGTATCCTCATCACTGGATGTACCATCTGTACTGGAGTTTCCATTGTTCTCATCATCACCCGTTGAGTCGTCGCTGTCTCCGTCCGTGGTAGAGTCGTCGTCTCCGTCCGTGGTAGATTCGTCCGAATTTGATCCACCATCGTCACCTGAATCGGAATCATTCGTGCCATCGTCGCTGGTCGTCTCCTGGATGGTAAGCGATGAACTCTCAAGCGCAAGCACTTCTTGCTGCCCGCGGAACGTTTCATCTCCGAGTGCAGCAACATTGACTGTGTACTCGCCTGTTCCAAATTGGTCAAGCGGGACTGAGCTCGTGTAGGTCTCATCACCACTATTGCTCATCTCGAATCGCTGAGAGTGTGTTTCATTCCAGACGACAACTTCAACGGCTGCTGGGGGTGTTGAGAGTGCAGTTGGTGTCACACCAGCACTGACTTCAAGATCGTCATCGCGTGTAGCCTCGGTAGTATGATCGACGGAGATATCATACCCCTCGATGACGACTGGCTGCATCTGCTCAGTTGCTCCCTCAAGCTCAACATTTAGCATGTATGTTCCGGGTGCAACAGAATCCGTCTCAAAGGTGACTGTCTCGTCTGTACCGGGGCGGTTGACACCCCGTGACGCCTCGATTTGCTGGTCCGAATTATACAGTAGGAAAGAGACGTCGGTAAACACCTTATCGGGTAGTGTTACGTGTGCAGTGAGTTCATCGCCTTGATCGCGAGTTGCTATCGCGTCGATTTCGTAGCTATCTCCTTCAAAATTAATTGTCTCTGTTGGGACTGCTGTTGAGTCCTCGACGGTGAGTGTGACATGAGAATCTGCACTCCCGGCTATTGCTCCGCTAGCAAGGAGGATCCCCACGGCGAGGAAACAGAGAAGGAGATACCGTCTAATACGAGTCCGCGAGGTGGACATAATCCGTAATTTATGCTAGCACATTTATTTATTTGGTATCCAATATCGAGATTATGCTATAGCTAATCCTGTGCGGCTGGGTTAAGAACAAACTTCTCTGATCGTCGTATTCATGACAAGTTTTAATCCGAGCGACATCGATTATCCGATAATGCGCACTCGATTGGCAGCTATTCTTGTTGTACTGTTAATGGTTGGATGGCCACTCACAATTGCTGGTTCTGCCGGTGCTGCCACCGCTGAAAATCCGGCACTGTCCGGCAGTACTGTCGAGGCCAATTTCATTGAGGAAGGTGATGACCAGTTTACCAACGTCTCCGATGATCTCATCGTGTGGGAGCGGTCGTTCAAACCGCTCCGAGCAGATACAACTGCTTCAAGCGCTAAGACCGTCATTGAAAACCACGCAATCAATGTTGTCGATAACCGATCTGGTGTTTTCGATGACACCACTGCAAACCGTCCCGAAACGGCAATCTTCGACAAAAGTGGGACAATCCCTATTGAGTTCTCAGACGTTTCTGGTGCTAGTACGGACGCATTTGACAACCGCAGCGCGCAGGTTATCGTTGCATCATTTGAAGAGAATCAAAATACCGCTGATGTCGGAAGTGCCGATCAACTAAATGACGTTATCTCCCCAGCGCTGGATGGGGATCTTTCAGCACTTCGGACGGAGGCAGCCGATCGAAACGTCGAGTTCACTGTTGAAAATACATCTCTAGATGAGAACGGTGAACTCGATTATGATCTCGAACCGGACACAGCAGGTCCATACGTCGTGATGGTCGCGTTACCCCGCGACGCAGAAGAATCTGGCTTTGACACGGATGAGAATAATTTACTCACGCTTCCTGGTGAGGCAACTCTCATGGGTGTCGAGACTGTCTTGGTCCATGACAGTGAATCACAGATCAATGCTCCCAACACCGTTGAGCCTGGTGAGGAAATCGAACTGAACCCGAGTACGGAATTAGAGGGAGACATTACGCACTCGGTTGTTGTATACAACGAAGAGACGTTCCTCGATGAGGATCAAGAGACGAATATCCGACTCGATGAAGACATCAGCCGAAGCCTGACAACAGAGGACATCGTTCTGGAACATTCTATTGCTGAGGTCAACGGCGTTGGCGAAATGACCAATTCGGGTACAATCTTCGGCACAAGTGTCTCACAGCGGACTATTGCCGGCACAGTTGCACTTGCCGACATCATTGACCAGCTATCTACCGAAACAGATGTTGGCATCAACCGAGAATCGATTTCTCCCGAAACCACGATCGATGCGTCAGGTGTTGTGAAATCTGATGCTGGCGCATCTACAGAGATGACTGTTCAGACGTACGGTAACTGGTCTGAGGGAACCTATCGTATCGTCCACATAGCCGAAAATGGCACTGTGGGGGGTGTTGCAACCAGTACGCAAACCATCGACATTTCGGAGAGTAGCGGTGGAAGTAGCGGGAGCGGTGGGAGCAGCGGAAGTAGTGATGACGATGATGATGATGATGATGACGATGGTGACGACGGTGATGACGGCGACGCAGATGTTACCGTCACTGAGCGGGACCGTGGTGCTTCCGTGTCTGTACAGAACATCCGACAGAACACGCCGACCCGGGTTGGCGTCGGCCGGAACGTAACAAGTGGCGGCGCAACAGTCCGGAACTTCACCGTGAATCTGACTCGAGACCGTGACACATTCGATCTTGAGGTAACCACCAGCGACCAGCCGCCAGAAGGTGTTCCGGTGCCCCCAGGTCGAAACACGCTCTCGTACATCGATGTTAACGCAGGTAACCTCACTGATGACGACTACAACGGTGTCGAATGGGAGTTCACTGTTGACCAAGACCGACTAGATGAGCTTAATCGCTCGCCTGATAGTGTTGAGCTGAATCGTTACAATGTGACTAGTGGTGAATGGGAGTCTTTCGAGACCACTCACCTCGGTGGTGACGAATTCACGGCCACCGTCCCTGGCTTCTCCACGTTCGCCATCACATCCACTGATGATGGTTCTGACGCCCCGGACAGTGACGGGCCTGATAATACTGATGACGATAGTACGACTGACGATGGTGCGGCTGACGATAGCGCGGCCGATGACAGTACTACTGATGACAGTGCGACTGACGATAGTACAGGCGGCGACGACGCTGATGCCCCCGACGGCGATGACGATGACTCCCCGGTCGGGATTGCCGTGATTCTGCTTGTACTTGCAGTCCTGATTGCTGTTGCTATCGGGGTCTATCAGTCTCAGCAAGACTGACACGTCCTCAATCTTCGTGCCTAGCGGAATACTTGTCTCTCAAGGGAACAATCGGGTAGGGCGACAATACTGGACGACTGGCGGGTTTTTTATTGGGTCGTTGTCTACTCATATTCAATGACGGCGCCCTCCGAGACGGCTTCTTCGATTGTATGTTCTGATGTCACGCGACGCTATGCAGATGGGGGTGGAGTTATGGGCAGCGGCGGCCCCACGGTGACGGCTCTCGATTCAATTTCACTCTCTGTGACGGCTGGTGAGGTTGTCGGGATTGCTGGACCGAGCGGGAGCGGCAAATCAACGCTATTACATCTGCTTGCCGGACTCGACACTCCGACTGAAGGAACGATTACGATCCGCGATACGGATATCGCAGCGCTTTCGAGCCGTGAGCAGACTCGATTTCGCCGTGATAATATCGGCATGGTGTTTCAGCGGTTCCACCTGTTGCCGGCACTAACCGCACGCGAGAATGTGGCGCTCCCGCTCGTACAAGCTGGTGTCGCACGAAGCCAACGCCGCTCTCGAGCGAGTGAACTGCTCGATGCGGTGGGCCTTGCTGATCGAGCAAGCCACCGGCCGGGTGCATTGAGTGGTGGCGAACAGCAGCGCGTGGCGATCGCACGAGCATTAGCCGCCGATCCGGCTGTCGTTATCGCCGACGAGCCGACTGGCGAATTAGATCGGGAGACCGGTGAGCGAGTGCTTGATCTTCTCACCGACATCAGCGACGAGCGAGCAGTTGTTGTTGCTTCTCACGACGAATACACGCTTGAGCGGACGGATCGAGTCATCAACCTCTTGGATGGGGCTCGACAATAATGTCGCGACTAACCCAACTAGTTGGGCTGTCCGGACTGGGTGTTCGCCGGGTATTTGGACGTCTCCGCGGTGCTGCACCCGGACGGATGACTGTCTGTATTCTCGGAGTTGCCGTCGCCGTGGCCCTTCTCGTCGTGGTAACTGGGGTATCGCTTGGACTGGCGAGCAGTACAACCGTTGAAAGCGAAGACATTGACTACTGGATCGTTCCCGATGACAATGGAGCCGGCAGTGTCCCGCTTGAGTCAGAAGGGGCACGGCTCAGTCAAGTCCATGAGGTGACCGCCGAGCTCACCCGTGACGATCGCATAGACTATGCGTCACCAGTCGTCTTACAGCCACTTCAACTGACAAACCCAGCTACTGGCGATCGAGAATACGTCGTCGCAGTTGGGGTGATCCCAACTGGTGACCAGCGACGGGTCGCCGATATGGACATCAGCCCACTAGACACCGAGTACAGCCACTACGCTGATGGCACGTATGATGGGCAATGGTCTGGTGAATTCGTGGCCTCACCGGCCGTCACTGAGAGATTGGCGCTCACGCAGGGTGACACAGTCGATGTCGGTAATTCGGACCGATCACTCACACTTACTCATATCAATGATCGTGAGATGGCTGCTGGTTTCGGTGAAGTCCCAGCGATTGCGATGCCGCTTGCAGAGTTACAATCTCTCACGGGGCTTGATTCAGCTGATCAAGCTGATCAGATTCTCGTGAGTACAACTGACCCCACTGTTGAGTCAGACTTAGCAGGAGTCTATCCACAGACCGACGTCGTTTCACGTGCTGGGATCTCTGGCGTCGACGCCACACCAACTAATCTGCCGCTCGCGATGGCTCTTGCAGCGACACTTGTCGCAGGTGGTATTGGGGTTGCGTTCGTTGCGACGATGATGGGCCTTGAGTTGACCGCTGGACGCCAGGAGTTAGCTGTCCTCAGTGCCGTTGGGTTCTCGGGTCGATCACGAGCGCTCGTCGTCGTCTCTGAGACAGTGACGGTTGCTGTTCTTGGGGGCATCCTCGGAGTTGGGCTGGGTGCACTTGCGATCGTGGGTGTGAATGCTGGCGTTTCATCGGCGATCGGAATCCCCTCGCTGGCGACAATCACCCCAGCACT
>Ga0306900_1000302_pt1 | contig 23552 bp, 25 predicted proteins | sample AntRauMFilla3765_FD_190416 | JGI IMG/M metagenome (GOLD analysis project Ga0306900, IMG submission 190416) | Saline lake microbial communities from Rauer Islands, Antarctica - Metagenome Filla 3 #765 (v2) (version 2) | ecosystem: Environmental > Aquatic > Non-marine Saline and Alkaline > Saline ... | reverse complement strand
TCATCAGCTTCAACCAACTTCTTTATGTAAGGAAAGAGAACTGACTCTTCATCATCCAGATGTTCGATCATTTCAGAATAGAGTTTTACCAATTCATAATAAATTTCTTCCAGTTCGGGATGATCATCACCATGAGCGCTTAGGACTTTCTTCGCATAAAAATTTATTTCCGGCAGTGTTGACCTGCAATATTTGTGGTGATTATTGATGATGAAATCGACCAGAAAATCGAGCGACCATTCATCATAGTTATGGTGCTCATTGGGTTGTTCAGCAAGATTCGTTAACGCCTTTTTTACGAGGTTGGGATCTACTCCCTTCGTGGCCGCCGCTTCTTCGATCGTTTTGTTTCCTCCGCAACAGAAATCAAGCCCGTATTTTTTAAAGACCTCTGCGGCCCGGTAATCTTCAGCTACTATTTGTCCTACGGTTTGTTCGCTTTGTGTTTCCATGATTTCATTCATTAGTATTAAGAGTATTTTATCTTATTAATTGATCAATTTTTAGGTTTTTGCATCTATAATCTACGCTGGTTCTTCTGCTTGGTCGGTAAACAATATGGTTAGCAAAAGAACCGCATCTTCTTTCACCGTTAAGGAATGGGGAACCTTCCCCTCTAAAAAAAGCCAGTCCTCGGACCTTAAGTTTCGAACCGTATCCTCAATATTCAGTTGTATTTCTCCCTGAAGACACTGGATGGTTATTTGCCCATCCACACTGTGTTCACTCATCTTTTTTCCTTGGGGAAGCGCCATGCGAATGACTTCCATCTCTTCTGTTCTGATCAAGGCATGCGAGGCTCCCACATCCATATTCTTTCTAAGTTTTCCAAGATTTATAACTTCGCCTGAATTTATATGTCCCTTGTTCATAATATTGAATTCATTAGGTTTATGTCCACTCAAAATTGCCGTTGGCCGAAATGCGCAGGTTCCCCTTTTTTCCCTTGTTCGCCATATCAACTAAGGTGTTTGTCTCTAGCATTTCTCGGATATCATCGCGGGTAGTAGTCCAAATGTTATGCAACGGACACGGTTTTTCTCTGCCACATCCCGGCAATCCTATCACGCATTCCTGGAAAAGGTCGTCTCCGTCAATCGCTACTACAATATCTAATAAAGATATTTCTTCCCCTGGCTTGGACAAACGTACGCCCCCGTTCGGTCCTTTCAACGATTCCAGGAGATTAACGGCTGTAAGTTGCTGCAAGATTTTGGTAAGGAAATGGAAAGAGATATCAAGCTTGCCGCTTAGTTTTTTAATGGAAACGTATTCGCCATCTTGGTTTGATGCCAAAAATAACGTGGCCCGTAATCCATATACACATGACTTTGATAAAAGCAAAATCTGACAATTTATATTTAAGACAACTTTATCTTAAATATATTCTTTTCCCCCGACATGATCAAAAAATTATTGCAAAAAATATTAATCAAGCAGACCTCCACGGTTTTCGAAAAACATGGAGGTCTTTTCTTACCAATTATTTTTTTATATTTAGCCTCTCATAATCAGCAAAAAAAGACCTATCACATTGGATCAACGTAACTTTTATATTGAAACCTACGGCTGTCAGATGAACGTGTCTGACACCGAAATTGTCAACTCTATTTTGATGGAGCAGGGCATGCAGCCGGTACAGGAGCCCGAGCAATCCGACATTATTTTTATAAATACCTGTTCCATTCGCAAAAATGCCGAAACGCGCGTTTGGAATCGACTGAAAGAATTTCGATCCCTCAAAAAGGAGAAAGACGGCAACCTGACAGTAGGCGTGCTGGGCTGCATGGCCGAACGCATTCGCGAAAATATTATGGAAAAAGAAGAGCTTGTTGATCTGGTTGTGGGTCCCGATGCCTACCGCGACTTACCTAAACTGCTTGCCGAAGTCAACGATGGCCGAAAAGCCATCAACGTCATTCTTTCGCAGGAAGAAACCTATGCCGATGTAAAACCGGTGCGTACCAATGACAATGGCGTTAATGCCTTTGTTACCATTATGCGCGGCTGCGACAATATGTGCGCCTTTTGTGTGGTGCCCTTCACCCGCGGCCGAGAGCGCAGCCGTCCGATAGAAAGCATCCTGGATGAATTAGGCCGGCTCAGCGATCAGGGCTATAAGGAAGTCACCCTGCTGGGGCAAAATGTAAACTCCTATTTGGACGAGGATAATGATTTTACCAAGCTGATGTACGAAGCCAGTCAGGTTGATCCTGAAATGCGCATCCGATTTTCATCACCGCACCCTAAAGATTTCCCCGAAGAACTGCTGCACGTGATCGCCGAAAAACCGAATCTTTGTAATTATATTCACATTCCGGCGCAATCCGGAAATAATGCCGTGCTGGAACGCATGCGACGACCTTACACGCGAGAGCAGTATTTTAAATTGGTTGATCGCATGCGCGAAATCATTCCGGGCCTTACCCTTTCTACCGATATTATCACCGGTTTCTGTGGCGAAACCGAAGAAGAACACGATGATACCATGACCTTAATGGCGAATGTGCAATACGACTTGGCCTATATGTTTGCGTACTCAGAGCGCGGACGTACCCTGGCTCAGCGCAAATACGAGGACGATGTGCCCGAAGACGTTAAAAAACGGCGCCTTTCCGAAATCATCGAACAGCAAATGAATATTCAGGGAGAACTCAATAAAAGAGAAATTGGGCGGCGGCATCTGGTACTTGCAGAAGGGACCAGTAAACGCTCGGACGAGCAGCTGAAGGGGCGCACCGATACCAACAAAATGGTTGTATTTGATCGGCAGGATTTTGAAAAGGGTGATTATATTGAAGTCCAAATAACTGACTGTACATCGGCTACGCTCATGGGTGATTTAATTGGCAAGAGCAGCATTGCTGAATTTTCGAGAGAAAAAAAAGTCGTGACGCCTAAAGATGTTATTTACAATCTGTCGACCGGTACGGCCAACTTCACTCCTGCGCTGTAGTCTTTACTTTAACTCCTTTCATTGGTTGCCTATACTCCCGAGGATTACAGGCAGCCGGAAATATATTAGCCAGCGTTGATGCAAGCTTTTTATATCGAATTGACGTTAAATAAAAAAAGGCCTGCAATTCACTGCAAGCCTTTTTATGAACCATTCCCATTTTTAAATAAAAGTAGCGCTCCGCATTACTTTTATTGCTGAGCTACTTCAACAGTCCCAATGTTATTCGTTTCACCTACCATAACGGTTATATCAGGTACGTTTTTGTCCGCGTAAGTTGTATCACGAGGATTTACAGCTACCGTATAGGATCCGGCTTCGAGTCCGATGATTCTGAAATCTCCGCTGGTGGTATCGGCAATGGTAGAACCCACGGTATCCGAACCGGCAATAGCGTATACTACGGGTTCGGCCGCAGCCGGGTTTACCGTACCTGCGATATTACCGGTGACGGCTTCGTTGGTAGCTTTAATAACCGGTTTCAATAAGTACATACCGCTTCGTCCGGCTTCAACAACCGAGCGACTGGCATCAAAATCAAGCAGCAACACATAGGTAATATCGGCTTCGATTTCTGCGTTTACATTCAGCTTGATACCGGTCTGAGGGCCGCTTGGAACTGTTAAGTCAAATACATCCTCACCCACGACTACAGAGTGGCCGTCCGTACCTAAAATAAGCCGAATTTGCTGATAGATACCCGGCTCCAGCTCTTCTTCACCAAGTACTTCAAACGCACCGTTAGTCAATTCAAGTAAGTTATACGTCTGCTGTGGCTCGCTGATTACTTCCCATCCGCCTTCAGTGCCCTCTTCATTAACTTCTACACGCTCGATAAAGACATTTACTTCATCGGCACTGTCAATGGGGGCGTCGTACATGCGTATTTCCATACTTCCCATACCTTCTTCTGAGCCTGTTGCTCCATTATCGCAACTTATAATAAAAAGCGATAAGAGAAATATGAAGGGGATCCATGATGATATTTTTTGTTGTAACATGATATTTATATTAGGTTAATATTAATTGATAAATAAATTATGACTGTGCAAATAGGACGACTGAAAAGAGAAGGGGTTACATATTTCTTAAATCTTTTTAATAAATAATTATATGGCACTTATAGTACGTTCACTGCCCTCCGCGATTATTTCCCCGGCCATTGCCCCTCTTTTGTCGTTTTTCTAAACCGGGAGGGGTACCACCGGGCGGTCCTCCGCCAATGTTACCATCAAACAGGTTTTGTAAAATCTGTTGGGCTGGAACGCCGGCATTTAACTGGTGCGATATGCCTTCAATGACGTTAGCCGCCGGCAACTGACCGCGCTGCTGGGCCATCTTAATTGCCGCCGGTAGTTTCTGTAATTCTGATGCGTCAAATCCTGCTTTCAATGAACGGACTATCATACTCTTGGATGCGGCAGACTGTCCTCCGGCATCATCCAAATCCGATATAACACCTACTGCTGCAACCATGCTTGCAGGGCCTGTTTCTGAAAGCACGCCCTCTGTTTCTGTCTCATCCAGCAAGCTCGAAAATGTTTCGGCAGACACGCCCTTCATCACCCCTTTTGAAACGGCTTTAATCAATTCATTTCTAAACTTTGCTTCCGAAAGGCCTTGGCTCCGTGACCGTATCATTTCCTGTACATTCGGTTTTTCAATCCACGGATTCACCACCGGCCCCGCCTGACGGGTAGCGCTTTGCATGTTTTGCAATACGGGAATCATTCTGCTGCTCGAAACACCTTTTGAAAGTCCTTCCAGGGCTTTTTGTAATACCATCTCTGAGGGGAGGTTCTCTTTTGCCAAATCAACCGCCGGCTCAATAATTTGAACAAGTTCTTCATCGGTTATCGCGCGGCTCTGTGCCCGGTTCTGCAACTCCTGCAGCAGCTCATTTTCAATACCTTGTGAACGGGCTTCGTTAAGGACCTCCGTAAGCGTCTGAGTTTGTGCAAATATATCCACCGGCAAAATCATCACACCCAGCACAAGCAGATACGTGCTTATCTTTTTAAAAATATTGGCTAATTGTTTCATAATAGTCTCATCCTATTTAGTTCATTCTACCAAAAACATTGCATTTTCTCCGCCAAATCCATCATCAACGGTATAGGTATTGTTTGAAAAGGGAAGCCACTCTTCCGTGGCTCCTTCGACGTGCAGTATTTTATATTCATACGCGCCTACCGAAACGGAAACCTGTGCCGTGTAGCTATTTTTGGGTTGTTCAGTTAATGGGATACCCTCCCGTTTCCAGTTATTAAAATCACCCACCAGGTATAAACGTCCCCCGCCCGAATAATGTACGGTAACGGTTACTGTTTGATCATCTTTTTGCTGCCATTCCGGGGTAATAACACCTCTTTTTGGGCTTCCGACTTTAGGCTGAAACGAAAATCGGATCCCACCCGAAACTTTAAAATCACTGGTTTGTTCAGTAGTTGTTGAAATGGTTCGCCTGAGCCCTTCTATAGAAGTAAATATAGAAATCGATCGATTTATGGGGTAACGTCCGGTTAACCCTAATCGCCAGATTTGATCATTGCCCTGTGATGTTTCGGTTTGTGCAGGCGGGCCGCCCACCGGTGGGTTCCCCGGCCCTCCGCCATCAAACCCGGTCGTTGTAAATTGAAATTGGTACTGCTCAAAACCGAACCGGGCCGTTATTTTTGATCCGTTTAAAAAAAGATATCCCACCGATAAGGCCGATCGCAGCTGCTCTTGCGGTGCCGTAATTTTGTTCAGCTTTCCAAACACGGATGCTTTGAGCTGCCAATGGTAGCCAGGCCACGTCTCAAATTCAAGTCCGAACACCTCCGAACGGCGGCTGAAATCCGTGGTGTCAGCAAAATTTTGATACGATTGAAAATACGTTCCCGCCTTCAGGCGCAGGGACGTAAAGGGAGATGCAAACCACCTAATATACGGCTGTGCCCAGGCGGTTCCAGCGCTATGAAAACCGGTAAAGTAGCTGCCCCCGGCTTCAATGCCTGCATTAAAGGATGTGGTCAATTTGCGCCGATAATCGACCAAGCCCAGCCCGCCCCTCCATATACTCTGATTGTTAAAAAAGGGTTCGGCGACCAAACCGCCGGTAATTTCCAGGGCATTATTATTTTTGCTCCAAAACCCTTGCCCAAATATCGAGACAACTCCATACCCCGATTGCACGGCGGGATCCCAAACCGAAAAGAAGGGATTTAAATAAGTATTGCTGCTATACCCTACCCTGGTATCAACGGAAACCGATGTCTGCCAGTTTTGTGCATGCATAGTAGCCGGGATATAGATTATAGAAATTACAATTAACAGTGCTTTTAGAGTTTTTATCATAAATAGATAACAGCATTTTTATTCCCAAATCCATCGTCCTGCTGAATAGCTGCCAGTGGATCCGTGACCCAATTTTCTCCGTTCTTTACAAACATATAGCGGTGCTCACCGCGCTCCATTGCAATGAGGCCGGTCCATACCTGGTCACCGTTAATAGTTTGCAGGGTTAAATCCGCAGGATTCCAGTTATTAAAGTCGCCTGCTATTGCAATAGATTCCGCTTCATTGTCGATATAGACGAAGCGGGTCCATACCTGTTCTCTGGTCTCAGAAACCTGTTCAACAAAAGCGCCCGGCATACCCGTAGATTTCTCTGAGGTATCCCAATTGGTGTAAAACGGCAACGCTGAAACCATTAGGGCAATCAACAACAAACAGAGAGCATAAGCGGGACGGAAGCTGATTTGTTTTGGCATCCAAAGCGATCGGATAGCGGTCCGCAGCTTCTCCAAACTGTAATTTGAGGACGCTTCGGCTTGCCGGGCCTCAATGGCATCTATCACATTATTACTAAATTCCGGGGGCACTTCAAAAGATGCGGAATCACGCAAATTTTGACCAAACGTCTGAAATCTTTGCTCAAAATGCAGCATAGACCGCATTTCCGCATCATCGGCAATCGCATGAAGTGCGGCCTGTTCCTCTTTTTCACTCAATTCATGATCAAGATATTGCCTCAGTAATGTTTCTTTTTTGTTATCCATGATACTTTAGCTGTTTTGTTCAATAAAATGCTTTAATTCTTTGCGAGCCCGGTGTACGCGAACCTTCAGCGCACTGACTGATGCATCCAGCCGCCCGGACATCGCCTGGTACGACATACCGTCGCGATACTTCATCAAAAAAGCGGTGGCGTGGTTACTGTTAATATGCTCAAGTGCTTCAGCGAGAAGCCGGCTCCACTCATCAGATTGTACCTGGTGATCTGTTGATTTGCTTTCCGGCATTTGGCTTTCCAATTCATAGGTTTCCACTTCACTAAATCTCTTATTTTCGCGTCTGATATTTTTCGCATAATCTCTGCAGTGATTTTTAGCAATCATGTAGAGCCAGGATGAAAATTTTGAGCGGTTGTCAAATGATTCCAGCTTTTCATACGTTTTCACAAAAATTTGTTGTGCCAGATCTTCAACTTCATCTGCGTCATCAACGAACTGGCGAACAATGTGAAATACCATAGGAGCATAACGATTTACGAGCACACGAAATTTTTCGTGCTCCCCACTTAAGATATCTTCAATAAGCCGTGACTCTTCAGTTTTCAAATCCATTCAAGAGGCCTGTAATCTAAATTTAACGTCCTAATTTAGCCATCTTTGTCATCAAAAACTGGTTCCAATTTATCATCAGCTTATAGGTATGACGACTAATAAGGCGAAGGGTTACAAAATTTGCTGACGATCTGTTTTTGAAAAGAAAACAGATAGATTGTATAAGGGGTGTACATTAGTTGCAACTTCTAAGGGTATTATAAGAGCATTCCATTTTTAACTGTGAAAGCTGATTTTAGTTATGTATCAATGTGCCGATTTATTAAATTTAGGCCACTCAAATAATTATTAACAGCACTTTCTCTATGGATCGAGAAGCATTTCAGGAGCGATATGGGTTAATCGGTGAGTCCACAGCCTTAAAACAAGTGGTTGACAAAGTTAGGCAAGTTGCCACTACCGATATTACTATTCTTTTACAGGGCGAAAGCGGCGTGGGTAAAGACATCACCGCGCGGGCTATACACGGCACCAGTCAGCGCAAGCATAACGAATTAGTAATTGTAAACTGTGGCGCCATACCGGAAGGAATTATAGAAAGCGAGCTTTTTGGTCACGAAAAAGGATCTTTTACGGGCGCTCACGAAAAACGTGAAGGCTACTTTGAAAAAGCCAACGCCGGTACCATATTTTTGGATGAGATTGGCGATACGCCCAAAAATGTGCAGGTAAAACTGCTGCGGGTGCTTGATTCGGGCGAATATTTTCGGGTAGGCTCAAGTAAAGAACGCACCACCGATGTACGGGTGATTGCTGCCACAAATAAAGATTTATGGCAGCACGTACAAGACGGGCACTTCCGCGAGGATCTGTATTACCGCCTCGATACCGTAAAAATCAAGCTCCCTCCCCTGCGCGATCGTCCCGAGGACGTTATGCCCATATTTAAAAAATTTGTGAGCGAATTTTCGGCCAAATACGATTCCGTGTTCAAAGGATTTTCGGATGATGCCAAAGAACTGCTGGCCTCCTATCGCTGGCCCGGCAATGTGCGCGAACTACGTAATGTAGCCGAGCAGCTTGTGGTTCTTGAAAAATCGCAATTCGTTGATACGGATACGCTCAGGCAGTATTTAAAGGGCCGCCAGCATACCGGCTCGGCCGATAATCTGCCGGTACTTTTTGATCAGGATGAACACCGTAAAAAAAGCAATAGTGATTCATTTGACAAAAGTGACCAACAACTTATTTACAAAGCGTTGGTTGAGCTTCGCAGCGATATGGGCGATATGAAAAAAATGCTGGGCACTTTGCTGTATTCTGCTTTTTCGGGAGGTAATATGAAGGCGTTACCCAAGAACCTGCAAGATGAAGTGGAAAACAACTCGGTATCTGATTTTGACTTTGAAATGGGATCAACGCAAGAAGATTCTCAAGGAATGCCCTCTTTCACCGAGGCCGACATTGAAGAAAACGATGAAGAAGCGACAGAAAACAGCTTTGATCAGTTTTTTACCGGCGATGATATTCCCTCCATTGAAAACACGGAACAATTTTTAATTGAACAATCACTCAAAAAATACGACGGTAATCGCCGCAAAGCCTCCGAAGTGCTCGGCATTAGCGAGCGTACGCTCTATCGCAAACTGGATCAATACGGACTTGAATGATGGCTACCGCTAACAAAACAATCATCCAAAAAGTACAATGCCAAATATTAAGGGGTTTTAAAAAACCAGCTGTACACTCTTCGACTCCATTCGCCCGATGTGAAATCGGAACTCATTGCGCCCCTGACAGCTGTCGGGGCGTCATATTGCCTGTCCCGACTCATTCGGGGAGCGCAACGAAACCGCCGGCTGGCGGAGAAGTGAAATCGAAATATCTTACAATATTTCGAATCCCCTTAATACTATTACTGATGCCGTTTCTTTTGTTTAGCGGATGCCTGAATTATGGTTTTTCCGGTGCATCCATTCCGGAAGGGGTTAATTCTATCTTCATTCCATTTTTTGCTAATCAGTCATCCGCCGGCGTTCCCGATTTAAGCGGACAACTGAATGAGGTGCTCATCAACCGGTTCATCAACCAGAGCCGGCTGCAGCTGGCCAATAATCGTGGCAACACCGATGCGGTGCTGGAAGGCACCATTGCATCATACACAAATCAGCCTTTTAGCGTGACCGGTGATGACCGCGCCGAGCAAAACGAAGTGACTATTGTGGTGAGGGGCCGGTACCAATACACCGATGCCGAAGAGCCGGAATGGAACAAACAATTTACCGGGGCGGCTACGTATGACCCCAACGAAAATCCTATCGAAGGAGAAAATAATGCGGCACGCGAGGCACTGGAACAAATTGCCAATAATATGTTTAATGATGCGGTTAGCGGGTGGTAAATATTCAGGATTAAGGTTTAGGTTGAGATACAGAAAAACTAAATTATTTGATATTTAACCTCGTACTTTACTGATCTTTATATATTCCAGATAATCAAATTTCCATGGCTGAACTTCCGTTTGATATCCCCCATTCTCTAATGTCGTATTTGGAACAGTACGAATCGGCGCCTGTAAAAATATCTCACCGTTTGGAAAAACAGTTAAAAAAACGCGGGCCTGATGCGGTAGGCCATTTTTTATTGGGCTGGTTTTATCACCGCCAAGATAATCATCAAAAGGCTATGACCTGCGCTGTTAAAGCAAAAAGTTTTGCCCCCGGTAGCCCCTTTTTTGAAAAATTGCATTACTATTTTAGCCACCCTGAACTTTTTGAGGCCTGGTGCAGCGAATCCCGCGATGAGCTTACGCACATAAACCGCTCCGGGGGGTATACCTCGCAATCCATTCATGATTTAAATGTACTCATTGAGAAACTGTCAGCGCTGGAACCATCTCCCATGAAAGAAAATATGCAGAGCCTTGCGGATGATGGAAACCCGGAAAAGAATAGTTTTGATGATACCGACGATATTGTCTCCGAAACCCTGGCCAAAATTCATGAAAACCAAGGTAAAAAAGCCGCTGCCATCAAAACGTATAACCGGTTAAAAGAGATAAACTCCGGGCAAGCGGACTTTTATGATGAGCAAATCAAACGGTTGGAAGCAGGAAGAGACAACCATTCTGAAGAGGAGTAACTTAAATCAACCCGTTAAAGGGTTGGAAATTATTTAATAACACGATCCTGAACCATGAGGCTATATTGTCAAATGGGTCATCCCCCTGTCCCCCTTCGAAGGGGGAAATTCACGGTGCTTTGTCCGTGAATCGGGGGATGATTGCGGTCATGTTGAGCTTTACCATCGGGTAAGAACCCACATGTACCCTGTTTTGGTATAAAATCTTAAGCCCTAAACGCGTTAAATCAGTGCCCTTCTACCTTTCCAAAATCACCTCAACCCTGCACAAATGGATTGGATTTTTTCTCATGCCCGATGCTCGTTTCAGGTCCGTGCCCGGGATATACCGTCGTTTCGTCGGGTAGCGTGTAGAGCTGCTCCCTGATTGATTTTTTAAGCACATCCATGCTGCCTTTGTATAAATCCGTACGGCCAATCCCTTCTTTAAAGAGTGCATCGCCGGCAATAACCACTTTGTTCTGTTCATTATATAGAGAAACATGATCCGGCGCATGGCCGGGTGTGTAGCGCACATCAAACGTAAATGAACCGAGCGACCAATTGGAAGTGACGGGAATATTTTCCGGCTCAAAGTCAAATCCTTCAGCCCGAAAACCAAACATTTGCGCCTGGGAAGCAAAATTATTCCACAAATAAGGGTCGGTGTTATTCAAATAAACCGGCACATCATAAAGATCTAAGACGGCTTGCAGCCCCAACATATGATCCACATGCGCGTGGGTAAGCACGATTCCAATAAGTGTGGCATCCGCTTCGGTTAACTTTTGTTGGAAGGCGTTCACTTCTGCGTTTTCATTAAAGCCCGGGTCAACCAGCAGGGCTTCGTCATCATTAGTTAATAGATAGGTATTCTCCTGAAATGGGCCTACCGTAAAGGTGTGAATTTGCATAAAACTATCAATCTAAAAAAAATGCCAAGCGATAAACGCTCAGCATTAATAGTATTAAAAAAGAGTGTACTTATTCTTCTTCCTGGTTACCGTATCGCTTGTTGAAACGATCAATACGATCGGCTTTTTTCTGCAGCTTCATGTTGTCGGTATAAAAGGGGTGATTTTTAGAATCGACCTCGCTTTTATAGGTGTCGTCACTCACGTCCATGGTGCTGCGAGTTGCAAATTCCGTTCCGTCACTTAGTTTTACGGTAATTTCTTTGTACTCGGGATGAATTCCTTCTTTCATTGCGTTTAAAACTTGATTTCTGATTGTCCTAATTCAAGTCGCAAATATACAGGTCTTTACCCCTTTTTCCAATTCATTACTGATCTAAATCATCCAAGTCATCCAACCCGCCCACCGAACCCAACATACTGCCCAGCATGTCGGTATACGAGCGTACGTTTTCAACATCTTCTTTGCCCAGCATGGAGTGTTGATGCAGCGCTTCCACGATCACATCCATCATAATGAGTTTTTCACTACTGCTTATTTTAGCACTGTGTTTGCTCACCAAATCTCGCAGGCCTTCAACACTATTCAAGGCATTCGCGTATTCACTATCGCTCATCTTGTCTGTCAGCTCCAGCTCATTGCCCGAAGCGAACCAGTTTAAAATGGGTTCATAGACATTGTCTTCTTCCTGCTTTTTTTGTTTTTGGGGATCAGGGAAGTGCTGCACAAAGCGATTTTTAATAGCTTTTCCCACGATATGCCGTGCAACATTGAGCGCTCCTTCCTGTTCACCCTCGTATACCAGTTCCAGCTTACCGGTAAGAGCCGGAACCACATGAAATAAATCGGTCACGCGTGCAACCGTTTCTGTTTCGCCGTTCACTATAGCACGCCGCTCCGCTGATGAAATGAGCTGTTCCATGGCCGTAATGGTCAGACGCGCTGAGACGCCGCTTTTTTGATCAATATACTCCGAATCGCGCGCTTCAAAAGCCGCTTGTTCAATAATCTCTTTAAGAATGGTCGGCACTTTTACGGCTGTCCCATTTCGCGATGACCACGCCTCCTGCTCGGTAATGTTCATCCCAATACCAATATCTTTGGGATAGTGTGTCATAATTTGAGAATCAATGCGGTCTTTAAGCGGAGTGATGATATTACCGCGATTGGTATAATCTTCGGGATTGGCCGAAAACACCATGGCAACGTCAAGGGGAATCCGCACATCAAAACCGCGTATCTGTATATCGCGCTCCTGCATGATGTTAAGCAGCGCCACCTGAATGCGCGGCTGCAAATCGGGTAACTCATTGATGGCAAATATGCCGCGGTTTGTGCGTGGTATCAGCCCAAAATTTATAACGCTTTCATCGGCCAGCGTACGCTTTTGGGTGGCGGCTTTAATGGGGTCAAGATCGCCAATAAGATCGGCAACGGTGGTATCGGGGGTTGCCAGTTTTTCGCCATAGCGTTTACTTCGGTGAACCCAGGCTACCGGTGTTTCATCACCCTTTTGTTCGACTAATTCACGCGCGTATTTGGAGACCGGATTCAGGGGATCATCATTAATTTCCGAGCCTTCCACAATGGGCATGTATTCATCCAGAAAATTTACCATCAACCGTAGCATGCGCGTTTTGGCCTGCCCGCGCAGACCCAATAAAATCACATCATGCCTGGAGAGCAAGGCGTGCTGCAGCTGCGGAATCACCGAATGCTCGTATCCCAGAACCTCCGGGAAAAGCGGTTCATCATCCTGCAATTTTTGAATCAGGTTCTGCCGCATTTCTTCTTTGACGGAAACTGACTTCCACTCGCTTTCTTTAAGCTGACCAATGGTTTTGACATCACTGTAGGTGTGACTCATATAATTATGCTAATTCCTTTAATTTCTTCACTACTTAAACCGAACTAAAACCATTTTCATTTCATTGCAGCTAAGCAAATGTATTGACTATCATTTGTCAACTGATTTGCTGAATAGATATGGCAATAAGTGATTTTAGAGATAAGATAGATCATGCACTCATTTTTATATAACCACTATGAAGAAACAATATGTGCTACCTGCAGTAATTTCTCATCCATTTCGGGGTTTTGCTTGGTAGCCTGCTCAAAATTAGTGTATACAATTTGCTTGTTGCGCGTGCCCACCATCACATAATGCTGCCCCTCCATTAGCGCTTCCACCGCGTTTACCCCAAGCCGGCTTGCCAGTACGCGGTCTGCACAGGTTGGCCGCCCGCCCCGTTGAATATGCCCCAAAATAGTAACTTTGGTTTCGTAGCGGTCACCGAACCGTTCCTGCACCTGCCGTTCAAGATCATACACATTACCGTTTTTATCACCCTCAGCCACAATTACCAGCCGGGATGATTTATTCCGCTTCGAAGTTTGCTGTAATGATTCAAAAAGGTGGTTGATGTTCCTGTTTTTCTCGGGAATGAGTATCTCCTCGGCCCCGGCCGCTATACCCGAATTTAAAGCTATAAATCCGGCATCGCGCCCCATTACTTCGATGAAAAAAAGTCGGCTGTGTGAGGTAGCGGTATCACGAATTTTATCAACAGCCTCAACAACGGTGTTGGTAGCCGTATCAAAACCCACCGTCTGATCTGTACCAAAAATATCATTGTCAATTGTTCCCGGGATGCCCACAATCGGGAAATTATACCGAGCTCCAAAAGCCATCGCCCCCTTAAAGGTTCCATCCCCTCCAATGACCACTAAACCGTCAAAGTCGATTTCTTCAACATTCTTCCAGGCTTTTTCTCTGCCTTCATCCGTCATGAATGCTTTGCTGCGGGCCGATCTTAAAATAGTTCCTCCCTGGTGAATAATATGTTTTACGGAACTTGCGTCCATCTTATAAATATCATTATTAATCAGGCCGTCATATCCTTCTCTAATACCGTAAGGTGTTATATCATTATACACACAGGTGCGTACAACGGCCCTGATTGCGGCATTCATACCCGGAGCATCTCCACCGGATGTCAAAACTCCAATCTTACGTACTTTTTTTTGATTCATAACTACGAATAAATTTACTGCTTCAAACTTAGTTTTTAAGAATATCTGTCATGCTTTTAAACAAGGAAAGTAAAAAATTAATTTATAAGCCTTTAAAACTCAGATTTAATCAAAGGGGTACTCAACAAAATTTTCAATTATGTTGGTCAGCGCCCGGGCTTTCAACCAGGTCTCTTGCCACTCGGCTTCAGGGTCCGAATCGCCCGTAATGGCGCCGCCTACGGCGTAACAAATCAAATCATTTTTGATGATAGCGGTCCGTATAACCACATTAAAATCGAAATTGCCCTGTGGGGTGATGTATCCGATAGCCCCCGAATAAATTCCGCGGCGGTAATTTTCAAGAGATTCTATAGATTGCATAGCGCTTATTTTAGGCGCGCCCGTCATAGATCCCATGGGGTAGCACGCTTTGATAATTGAGATCGGATCATGCACGTCCGTCTCGGCGCACACCGTGGAGACCATCTGGTGGACGGTGTCAAAACTCTGAATTTCAAATAGCTTTGATACCTCAACGCTGCCGGGCCGTGCTATTCGGCTTAAATCATTGCGGACCAAATCCACAATCATCAAATTTTCGGCTTTGTTTTTAGCCGAGTTTATCAATGATTTTTTTAGCGATTGATCTTTTTCCACAATGGGATCTCGTTTCATCGTGCCTTTGATGGGCTGGGAAAAAACGGTGCTTTCTTTTTTAGTTAAAAATCGCTCGGGCGACAAACTGCATATTGCGTAATCATCAAATGATATAAACGCTCCGAATGGCACCGGCCCTTGGGCGCGCATATCGCGATAAAGGGCGTACGGTGTTCCGCTAAACGTACCCTGTTGCTGATGGGAGAGATTTATTTCGTAATACCGGCCGTCATAGATATGCTTTTTTGCCGTTTTTATGGTGGAAAGGTACGCCTCTTTGCTTGTGGTTGATTGCAAATTTTCAACCGCAAAATCCTCCGGTTCGTTGGCTACCAAACCCGCACCGGGTTTTTCACCTTTTAGGACCGTGACCGAACCATCAGCTTCATCAATTTTAAGCAAAACGCCCGGCACCATAAAGAACAGATCCGGGGCCTCCAACGGATCCGAATTGTGCGAATACAGCTGTTCAATGCTGTTCTTTAAATCGTATCCCAAATATCCAAAAAGCCAATCACCCTGCTGCTGTCTAAATTTCTGCAAGGCTTCCCAGGGATCATCCTCAAAGACCCGTGTTGTTCCATTTTCCTCAACGGTAATGGTCTTTTCTCGGCTTTTAATAATCGCTTCGGGGCGGGCAGCTACATATGAAAATTCAGCGGCAGAATGCTCGGTAGATTGGGACTGAAGCAGCACTACCGATCCCTCCTTTGCAAAAGTCTGTACCCATCGGTCAATCTTTTGTTGCATCACACCTCCGGGGAATATCGGTTTTGAATATAGCTTTTAAAACCGGATTGCAGCACATCATAAAATGAATCGGTAGTTGGGAAAGAAGTTTTATCAAGGCGGGCCACCGGCTGTATTTCTTTTACCGAGTTGCAAACCCACATTCGATCAGCTTGTTTGCAATCATTAAGATTATATGCTCCCGTGTTTACGTTTACATCCATCTCATTTCTTAAAAAATTTATTACTGTGTTTCGGCTTACGCCCGGCAGTATTTCACATTTTTCCGATGGGGTGTACACCTGTTCATTTTTCATCCAAAAAACGTTGGCAATGGTCGTCTCAGAAATGGAACCATCAAGCGTTTGCATTAAAGCATCATCTGCGCCCTTTTGCAACGCTTGACGGGCAGCGGTGATATAATTGATACCGTTTGTAAACTTAAATTCAGCAGGTTGTGCTGAGGAAGGAATCCGACAAATGGGCACCGTGGCAAGGGTATAGTCTTTTTCTCTATTTTCATGTTTGCTTGCTATAATGGAATAGGATGATTCGGATGAATCCGTTGCATACCCGCGGCTGCCTTTTCTCCACACCTGCAAGCGTACCACCGCCCTTGTGGAGTATAAATTATTTTTGATGAGCAGTTTATCTATTAAATCACCCAAATTGGGCGACCGTAAATCCTGGGGATAACCAATTCCCAAAAAAGATAATCCGTTTTTCAGGCGCTGCAAATGCTCACTCATTTTAAAAAATTGCCCGCTGTATGAGCAGAAGGTTTCAAAACAGCCATCGCCATACATCAGTCCGCGTGAGGTGGCCGGCACTGCCGGTTGGTCGGCCTCAATGATATTTCCATCTACGATTACTGACAGCCCCGTCTTACTCATAGCGGATGATTTTTTGGAGGCTGTCCATGCGGGTTGAGTCGGCCGAGCCGGTAAATATACTGTGCAGCCTGCCGCCGGGGATATATACCAGCTGTGTGGGTACTCCGGGCACCCGGTAGCTGTTAAATACTTGGGTGCCTTCCACATAATGAAAGGGAAATTCATGGCGGCTGATATATTCATCAACATCACCGGCTTTATCCTGAACAACGGCCGCCAGTACTTCAAATGAATCGGGATACTGCTTTTTTAAATCAGTCAGCTGGCTATGGGCTTTGCGCGAAAAGGAGGCGGTCCAGGTGGCCCAGAAATCGAGGACCACAAATTTGTCGGGAAAAGAGGAAACACTCAGGCTGTCATTGCCCGAAATAAGCGGCATCTTTGCTTGCTGCAGTGAATCTTGCGAAGCCATTTGATTTTGAAAAGCCTGCTGCTTGCTTTCCCTGTTACTGATCGTAAAAAAAGTAATAACGATAGCCGTACCAATGGCCGTAATAGCTAAGAAAGGCACGAAATATTTTTCGTCTAATTTCATTGTTTCTGTTTTAAGAAACCTTTCAGCGTCCGCAGAACCTGAAGGCGTTGGGTTTAACACGCTGACAGGATCCAGCAAACTCACTGGAGCACTGTCAAATGCCGATTATTTTTAAAGGCCTCCAGAATTTAATTGAGCTCATCAATAAGCCGGCGACAGTCTTTACGCGCCTGAACTTCAATTTGTGCTTTGGCCTGTTTTTGAAGCCCCGTTTTACATGTTCCAATTGCCTGCTTCTCCATATCCAAATCTTTATAAATATTGGCTAAATCATAGTAATACAATGCATTTTCCGGGCGTAGATCTATAGCCCGCTTTATACTTTGGGCGCCCTCCTCAAGGCTGCCCTCGGGAATACCGCCAAAAAGCAAATTCGCCGCAAATCGCTCGGCAAAATTCAGGTTGGCAACCTCATAATTCCAGCGACCCAGCACATGCCATGCCCCGGCGTTAGATGAATCTGCATCAATAGCGCGCTCAGCAAATCGTTTAATATCACGCGAGGCCGCCACCCGCTCGCGCGCCCCTGCCACCAGCGCTTTTTGGCCCATAGCTACCGACATGGCAAAATTTGACTGCGAATGCGATGCATTTATATCAAGTGCCTTGCGAGCCCGCTTGCGAGCTTGTTCATAATACGATTTCTGCTTCTCCTCATTCTCAAACTCACTGCCTACACGGGACAACAACAAACTGGAATGCCAAAGGGCCTCAATATTTCGGGGCTCTGCTTCCAAGATTTTGTTGTAAGCGTCCAGCGCCTGTTCGTCTTCATACGCTTTAAATAGCGAGTCGGCACGGCTCATCATGGCATTCGACTGTCCTTGAGTTGTAAAACTCACACTAAGCATGATGAATGCAAGCAAAATAAAATATTTCATATCACTGTATCCTAAAAATTGGATTGTCCTTTGTTTTCTATGAAATCCGATTTGTGCTTCTCGGCCTCAAGCCCTTTTCCGGTTAGAATATATCCATCGGGGGTGATCATATAATTGCTGATGGACTCTATTTCCTGCGGCTCGGGATATTGAACCATGTATTCTACATTTAACTGAATATTTCCTTCATCGTCAATTTTTATCCGGCTTTGAATCTGCTCAATAATATTTTTCCGGTACAACGTTAACGGCTGTATATCCAAAATGGTACCATCCCTGACGGTAGCCCCAATGAGAAGCGCATTTCTATACACCGAAAATCGCTTCTGAAAAAATAGAAACAGCTCAAAAGATAATAGCTCCACCTTGCCCAGCGCCCGGTACGAATGCTGACCAAACGGGTTGCGGCTACTCGTACTGCTCAATAGCTTTTTAACCCGATCTCCCTTAATTGTCAGCGGCAGTGAAAGCTTTTTCGCATCACTAAAATGGGTGCGAATAAACCGGGTATGAAAACCGGTAAGCTGTTGCCGCCTTTGCTGCTCACGTTCATACCGATTCTGAAAATTTTGAAAATCTTTATCCTCCAGATACGATTGGTCGATAATACCATTCGTACTTTGGGGTGATTTTTGCGCGCAGCCCTGACTAACGATCCATCCAACAAAAAATAGAAAAATGAGTCTTCGTGCCGCCATTCATTGTATCCGTGAGGAAAAATTTATTCAACCGATGACGGTTCTGCTTCTTTAGCATCCGCTGAGGCCGCGCCATTCTGCGCGTAGTTGTCCATCACATATTGATCTAATATGTCCCTGAATTCCTGCCCGATATGATCTCCGCGCAAGGTGGTGTGATGTTCGCCGTCCATATACACCGGCGCTTTGGGTTTCTCGAAGGTACCCGGCAGCGAAATACCCAAGTCGGCATTGCGCGATTCCCCCGGCCCGTTAACCACGCAACCCATTACGGCCACATTCATTTTCACTACATCGGGGTACATCTCCCCCCAAACGGGCATCATTTCACGCAAATAATCCTGGATTTCTTCGGCCAGTTCCTGAAAATATGTGCTGTTGGTGCGGCCGCAGCCGGGGCATGCGGTGACCTGCGGAATAAAATTTCGAATACCCAGCGACTGCAATACTTGCTGGCATACCCGAACCTCCTTGGCCCGGTCGCCGCCGGGTTTAGGCGTTAACGACACGCGAATAGTATCGCCTATGCCCTGCTGCAGTAATACCGAGAGCGCCGCCGAGCTGGCCACCATTCCTTTCATGCCCATACCCGCTTCGGTAAGCCCCACATGCAGTGGGTAATCCACAATTTTGGCAATGCGTTCATACACCGTCACCACATCCTGCACGTGCGACATTTTGCAGCTTATGATGATTTTATCTGAGCCCAGCCCCACACTTTCGGCCAGCTCGGCCGAGCGTTTGGCACTTTCCACCATAGTATCCAGCATTACTTGCTTGGATGATTTGGGATTTTCCAGCTTGCTGTTGGTATCCATTTTATCGGCCAGCAGTTGTTGATCCAGCGACCCCCAATTCACCCCAATACGCACCGGTTTGTCATATTTAATGGCCTGCTCAACGATAGTGCAAAAATTCTCATCCCGCGTTTTAGTACCTACATTGCCCGGGTTGATGCGAAATTTTGCCAGGGCTTTGGCCGCTTCGGGATATTCAGTAAGCAGCTTGTGGCCGTTATAATGAAAATCTCCCACAATAGGTACCGTGCACCCTTCTGACAATAATTTTTCTTTAATGTGCGGTACCGCCTCGGCCGATGCATTATTATTAACCGTTATGCGTACCAGCTCCGAACCTGCCTCATGCAAGTATTTTACCTGCTCGGCGGTAGCCTCCACATCAGCGGTGTCGGTATTGGTCATCGATTGCACCACAATGGGCGCATCGCCGCCCACGGGCACATCACCAACCATAACCTGAATAGATTTTCTTCTGTTTATTTCTGGCATCGGTAGTCTAAATTATTTCGAAAGTGTGATTGATCGTTCCTTCATTTATTCTTGCTTAACTCAAAAAGTTTTTTCTTTTCAGCTTTTGTAAGTGCATCGTAGCCGTCTTCTGAAATCTTTTCAAGAATATCATCCAGTTCTGATTGCCGGTCTTCTTCCACAACTTCAACGTCTGATACCGAATACATATTGGAGTTTGAAGCCGTTTGCTTCTTATGGCCGCCTTTTAACTTGTACCACCAACGCTCTATAGTATAAATGGGGTGACTCAAGTCCAATCCTTTTCGCCATGCTTTCATCAATAGATAACCAGAAGCTGCGCCGCCAAGATGCACAATATAGGCCGTTCCGTCGTTGCTTCCCACCCACAAAAGATTGAGGAGAACAAATCCGGCCACGGCATACCGCAGCTCAACACGGATCATAAAAAAGAGGTAAATGGGCATACGGGGATATAACATGGTTAGTGCCACCATGATACCAAAAACCGCTCCTGAAGCACCGATAACGGAGGTGGTCCAGCCGAACAGCGTAGCAAAGAACAGGTTGATCAAGGCTCCGCCTATTCCGGCACCAAAATAGATTGCACAAAACGTACGCGGACCCAAGCGCTCTTCAACGGGGCTGCCAAGCCACCATAGCATCAGCATGTTAACAAGTATATGCCAAAAATCAGCATGCAGAAATGTATAAGTTACCAGCGTCCATGGGTGCGTTACGGTATGGAGCACGTTGGACGTATATGCTAACCAGCCGGTAAAGAAACTGTTGAGTGCCGTGCTGCCTATAGCATAGCTTACAAGCTGAATAAGAAATATCACCACATTAATGCTGATAATCACTCTTATAGCAGCGGGCAGGCTGTTAAAGCCGCGACGGGCGGTATCGGAAAATGATTGATTTTGCATAAGCTTTTAGTTTCTTGCGGTACACAAAAAACGAAACCGGACAGCTAATAATTTCTGCGAAAACCGATGTCTTTTTTTAGCCCGTCAGGCATGATGCCGCTCCTCTTTTTTCAATCCCCAAACCTTGATAAGAATAAAACCCACCAGCATGCCGCCCAAGTGTGCAAAGTTGGCCACGCCCAGTTGCGTACCGGCAACGCCGTTGTATAATTCCAGCGCGCCGAAAAAAGCAACAAAGTATTTTGCTTTAATGGGAATGGGTAAGAACAGGAGCATTATGGGGCGTTCAGGAAACATCATCCCGAACGCAAGCAATATGCCGTACACGGCTCCTGATGCTCCCACTGTAGGGATGTAACGCAGGCCCTGGGCTGTAGAAACGGGATCATTATTAATCAATACATGAAGCAGTCCCGCCCCAATGCCGGTCAAAAAGTAATAAATTGCAAATCGTTTGGTACCCCAGAAGTTTTCTATGGCCTGCCCAAACATCCAGAGCGCAAACAGGTTGAAAATAATATGGCCCAGCCCCGCATGCATGAACATATAGCTTACAAACTGCCAGGGATAAAACTGGGAGCTTTCAATGGGAAAAAGGGGCGCAAAAGTCTGGAGAACCGGCCCAATTCCGGGCGTCCAGCTGGCAATAAACACCACAAGGTTTATAATCAGCAAGTGTTTTACTGCGGGAGGAAATACGGTGAATTCTGTGTTGGGCCTGTAGTTATTGGATTGGTAATTCAAGAAAGAAAACTTATGGTGATTGATTTTTGTGTCTCACAAACTTTAGCGTACAATTTTTGCGAGAGTGGCTACAAATATAAGCTTTATACGACGCTTTTGCAGGCTTTAGAGAAAATTTAATTTGCCTCTGTTGATGAATAATATTGACTGCGGCCGAATGAACAACCCCGAGGCAGAGCCATCGGGGTATCAAAGAAAATAAGATACACTAAAATAATTTTCTTCCATTATAACCCACCCCTGCAACCCCTCCAGAGGGGATTAAAGGATATTTTAGCGTATCTTATTCTGTAATTATCCGACCCAAAGGGTTGGGGTATTGACCACTTATCAAATAAAGTACTGGGGATACCGAATCTATGCCGTTTTATCTAAAACCTGTTCATGTTGCAATACCGGGTTTGCAACCTTCTCGTCAGATTCTATGAGGCCATCCCGCAAACGAATAGTACGGCGGGCATGCTTGGCGATTTCATCTTCGTGGGTAACCACTATAATGGTGTTGCCCATGCGGTAAAGCTCTTCAAAAAGCAGCATTATTTCTGCGCCGGTGGTGGTGTCAAGATTACCGGTGGGTTCATCAGCCAGCAGTATGGAAGGATTATTGACCAGCGCCCGTGCAATAGCCACGCGCTGTCGTTGTCCACCTGAAAGTTCGTTCGGCTTATGATCCAGGCGGTCGCCCAGCCCCACGCGTTCAAGCGTTTGAGCGGCGCGGTCATGCCGATCAGATGTTTTAACCCCGGAATAAATGAGGGGTAATTCCACATTCGACAAACAGTCGGTACGGGGCAATAAATTAAACGTCTGAAAAACGAAGCCGATTTCCCGGTTCCGAACCTCGGCCAGCTCCGAATCTTCGAGCTCGCTTACGTCCTGATTATTCAGCACATAGCTACCCTCGGTGGGGGTATCCAGGCAGCCGATAAGATTCATCAAAGTTGATTTTCCTGAGCCTGACGGGCCCATGATGGCAATATATTCGTTTTCCAGTACATCGAATGATACGCCCGCCAACGCATGCACTTCGGTGGAGCCCATCTGGTAAATTTTCTTTAAATCGCTAACTTCAATAATAGATTTTTTCATAATAATACTCTATAGGCCTTTGCATTACTGACGCCATTTCTCCCAAAGGGATCCCTGCGGTGCAATGAGGAGCCACGACGAATGAAGTCGAAAACAGAGTCATAGTTCTGCAAAGCCCCCTTCTATTCACTGGAAGCCACAGCTCCAAATTTGTTATTATTGATGTTCACCTTGTCTCCGTCATTCAGCTCTTTCGACAAGATCCGGTAGCTGCCAATCACAATCTGATCACCATTTTCAATTCCGGAAAGCACCTGTACATGCGTATTATCACTAATGCCCGTCTTCACCTCTTGCCGCTCCGCCTTTCCCTCACGGATGACAAATACAACCTTACGCAGATCTTCTTTTGGTATGAATGATCCTTCCTCTGTTTTTGCGCTGTCCGTTGAGGTGGAGTCCGCATTGGTTTCACTATTTTTATTGATCTGTGATAAATCGCGCACGGTAACAGATTGAATGGGAATAGCCACGACTTGCCGCACCGTTTCAGTTTGTACATCAACCGTGGCCGACATACCCGGTTTAAAGTTGGGCGAAAATCGGTTTTGGGATAATTCACCCGCGGCCCGC
>Ga0306900_1000282_pt1 | contig 24660 bp, 19 predicted proteins | sample AntRauMFilla3765_FD_190416 | JGI IMG/M metagenome (GOLD analysis project Ga0306900, IMG submission 190416) | Saline lake microbial communities from Rauer Islands, Antarctica - Metagenome Filla 3 #765 (v2) (version 2) | ecosystem: Environmental > Aquatic > Non-marine Saline and Alkaline > Saline ... | reverse complement strand
ATTGAGGATCATCTTGAGGCCTATCGCGACCGCTTCGCAGCGCCCGCTGAAGCGGTGCTTGGGGACGTTGTCGACGCAGACGACCCGTTTGCAGCGTACTACGGGACCGACCGAGAGCCCACCACGGTAGAGCCAGCCAGCGACCATACACTGCCCAAGACAGACGCTGGGCGAGTGCTCCATACTGCCCAAGAAGACACCGGCGACCTCACATCCATAACGCAACCCCAGACCCACGCCGACATCCACATTCCGGGGGTCACGACCGCTTCCGATCTCCATGCCGAACTCTTCGACATCGACAGTCCCCTGCAGGATCGCATCTTACGACCGCCGACGCCCGAGCGCGCAGTCGACTGCTCGAATACATCAGCGAACTCGCCCGTGGCTGTGCGGTCCGGGTTGTTGCGACCGGGTGGCTCCAGGAAGCAAGGTTACAGGGCATACCATCTGAGGCCATACTGTGTCTCGAACCATCTGCTTATTTCGGCGATGTCGACCCTTGGTGACGAATATTATGCACCGTCGACTGATCACAGAGTCCCTCCAGCGGATCGTCGACCACCACCTACCGTGGCCGATTCTCGTAGGCGATCTTGTGGCCTTCCGAGAGCACGTCTGCTTCAACATCGACAATCACTCGGACGTCGACGAGTCGATCACGGTCGACTCACGAATGAGTGTTGCCATGATAGGAGAGCCATGCACCGTAAACTGATCTTACTCGGAGTATTTAAAGGCACATCAAGTGTGCTACTATGTCATTAGAAAAAGATAGCACATATTGTGTGATGACGCGAGAGTCCAGAAAACACCCCAGAGAATCTGCGCTGTCGACACAGATTTTGGCACATATTGTGTGACAATTGGCGGTCGTCGACATAGAATTGCTCTCAGTTCAGTTTGGTCACAGACTCAACAGACCAGCGTTGATATTTTAGGGTTGGTTGCAACATATCCATGGCATAATTTGTCACACCTGCAGAACATTTATTACCTATCTCCCATTTGTTTGAGTCACTGCGAGTTGTCACCGGTTGATGACTTCGCATGTAGGAACATAACCAATGCATCCAAATGCACCACCTCGCAATGAGGAACGACTAGCAGAGAGCACACACTGTCCGACTGATATGGGTGATTTCCATGACTGAGAACGGCCATGACGAACCGCCTGTAGAACTTGGTCAAGAGCCGACACCCTGTCGAAACAGTTTGAGGACATATCGGACGCACACCAACGTGCACGAGAGACAGTCGAAAGAGCAGTCGACGAGATAGCACGCGATGGGAACCCGACGCCGCCATCAATCCGGGGGCCCCTCAGGTCCGGCAAAACCGCACTCCAGTACCACATGTTCTGTTATGCATGGGACCAGGGTGTCCCCGCACTCTATGTCGAGGCGAGTACCCTCTTAGCACAGTTTGAGGACGTAGACGGGCAATCCTTCGGTGACTGGGTCGACCAGCAAGCCCAATCACAGGTGGCCTCACTTGTCGCAGGCGACATAGAGGAAGTCGACTGGCTCCCCAACGATAGAATGGGGACACTCAAAACGTGGCATGAGGGAATATCAGCAACGACAACGGACCGCGTTGTGCTCCTCATTGACGAAGTCGAGCAGAAATACACGGAGTTCTTGAACGCGACTGGGGTCGATGACGGCAATCCGTTACGGGTCCTCCTCGACAAGTGGAGCCTGTTCCCGGTACTTTCTATGGGACAGATCTCGGCGATGCAGTTCGTCGGGTTTGCCGATATGAAGCGGACAGACCCGGTCTCGATTCCACCGGTCACCATTAGCCACATTCGCGCACTCCTCGAAGAGCGTGGCCTAGATCCTGCCTTGGATCGCGTTGTCTTTTGGCTCACTCGTGGGCGTGCCGCACACGTCCATCAGGTCGTGACAGACGCAGCGCGAAACCAGATCTCGTTCGAAGACCAGGAGGGCCTCTCCCGATGGCTCGCTGGTCTCGCCGACGAGAAGTCTGCCGAGTTCCGAACCGTTCGTCGGGTGTGGGAACACACTGACGTCGATGATCCTCAAGCAGCTGCGGCGTCGGTAGCGTTCGACGACGGTGGTGACTCCGACTGGCTCGTCGAGAGCGACAATTGGTATCCAGCAGACGTGATCGTCGAAAAAATCGAGTCGATCGTCTGTAATACGGATGCCTTCAGTACGGAAGACCCGGATGCCGACGCCACGCTTGAAGCCAGGCAACTCGTACGCGAGAGTATCAAACGGGTCGTCGACGGTATCGCAGTCGGCCCCTCGATCGGGCCGTCCGATACCGACACAGCTGTTCCGACGGGCTGGCTGACGAGTCCTCAGGATGACCGATCAGAGGGACGGGCGTTCTTATCGCTTGCTCAGGATATCCTCTTGGCCTTCGAAGCCGAGCGAGACGCGCGTGGCATAGCGTTTGACGCACTGGAAGATACGAAAGCAGGGTTCAAACAGCGATACGACACAGCGATCGCCCCTGTCGGTGCGTCTGCTGGTAAAACGTGGACTCTGCGCCCGTCGCTGCTCGAACAGACCTACCCGCCGCTGGCGACCGACCCCTCTCGACTCACGGGACAACAGACTGAAACGCTACTCGAAGAGTGGGATTCCGAGGTGAAAGGCGGCATCGAACTGTCGGTAGACGCTCCATCGACGGTGTATGCCTGTCCGACGGAAGCGTCACTCGCAGTCCAACTCGAACAGCTCTCGCCGGATCCGACACATCCTGTCGTGGTATTGGTAGACGACAGCGTCGATACGGAAGCTGCACTCGATACTGTGCAGTTGGCACAGCCACTCAAGCAACACAAAGTGCTGTCAATAGTGTCCGTCCCGACAACACGAGTCTGGACGTTCATCGTACAGCTAGAGGCCCTCCTCAGCGCGGAACTTGATGCGTCCACAGCGACCGAAGACCAAATCGATAGCCTCCTGTCCAAAGAGCTCCGGCGTGAGCAACGGACAACGATCGAGACGCTGTATGCCCAACTCAAGGAGCGTGTTGCTGGCGAGGCGGCGGAAAACGCCATCGAGGCCCACAAGCAGCAGTTTGCGACCGAAGACCACTATGTCTGGGCTCATCCAACGCTCGCTGGCAAATCGATCCTCGCACCTCGCGGTGGATCGAATATCCGCCACTCGATTCTCATGCTACTGGCCCTCGGGGGCGAGCCCGACTGGGATGAACCGCATGGGAAACTCCTGTCCAACATCGAAGACGGGATCGAGGACGGTACCATCGACACCAAAAGCGGGTTCGGTTACAAGGAACTCCTCAACTACCTCACCCAAGACGGTACGTACGGCAAGTCAATTCACGATCTTCGGCGGCTCTGTCGAGACGGCACCGACATTGGACCAGCTGACGTGATTACGCGTGCGATGAACGCATTCGAAGCGATCATCGAAGCGAGCGAATTCGACCGTCAGGAGGTTATGGCTGGCCTTTCCGACCAGGAATCGACCCAGAATGACACGGCTGCAGACCGCATCGAGGAGTACATTAGGACTCTGTCCCCGACTGCCTCCGACGATACAACCGACGATATTCTTCGAGCACTGGTTACTGCAAGCCTGGCTCGAACCGATGATTCCTACGTCAGTGAGACGCTCGCTGCTGTCGAACGGCGGTTCGAAGAACACGTGCAGACACTCGATAGCTACCTGAGTGACATCGATAGAGCAGAAGAGCTCCTAACGGTCGGTCAAAATAACACTGACACCGGTGGAACCATCTCTGGTGAGTTCGATCAGCTCTCGGAGCATCTTGAGCAACAGTCGGGCACCACGACTGTTCGAACGCAGAACGATACACATGGTACCCAGGCCCAACAGGCGCTTGGTGTCTCCCTCGATACGTCACACCTCGAGGCTTACCGGACCAATCTCGCTGCCGTCCAAAATGCCGTCGGCGACACCAAACAGCAGTCAACGAATGCGGACTTCAGAGCGACTGGATATGCACTCGCTGTGCTCGCCGCACGGTACGAGAGTGTCATCTGCGATGCCGTCCATGAGCTTGAACGAGCGACCCCGACCGACGGCGACCTAAGCAACGTCAAGAACCTCTCCAGCAAGGTTCGAGAACTGCAATCACAGATCGACGACGAAGACGTCGGATTATCGAAATCAGAGCGAGCTGGTGTCGACGCGTTTGTTCAAGACCTCCTCGACTTCCAGCCGATCGCTGGTAAGTCCATCACCGTTGGCAACCCAGATGGGGAGTCGATGGACAAAATCTACGAGGTGAATAGTGCTGCCAGGGTACGAGCCGAGCAGGTCGAAGACATAGTCGAAAGCCTCGATGAACTCGTCGACCTACAACAGGAGGTTGGCCGACGATTGACCGCTACCCACCGTGAGCTCAGAGCGTTCGTGGCGGAGCTCACCCAGCCCGAGACGAAAATCGATGGCGAGGCCAGCCCAGATCCAGAATCGCTTCTCAGCGATGGGTCGGGCGACGACGCGTGCGGCGACGAACAGCGTACAGCCGAACACACCACCACCAACACGGAGGACACAGAATGACAACATCTACCACATCGGAGAAAAGCGTTGAGGTACCCAGCGGACTTGATGACCTCGAAGGTAAGATATCGGACAAACGAGCAGCGATCGACCGGCTGGAAGCGGTGTCCAATGAGATTGATGCCCTCTATGGCAGCGCTGCCGATATGGATGGGTCGAGTCGAGAGACAGTCGCACAGGAGATGCAAAAACTACAGCACGAGGTCGTCAGCGTAGCATCCATCGACGAGCTTGAAGCTGCCAAAGACCGCATCGCCGATATCATCGCAGCGCCCTACCGACAGGCAGTCATCCGGGCCCGCACAACCGTTTGTGAGACGGTCGGTATCGGTGGGAGGCTGGATGGCGAGACGATCGAGGAACTCAACGAAACGCTGCAGCGATGTGAGTCCGACGAGCTCCGTAGCATGGAGACCTCGCTCAATCAGATCCAAGACCAGCTGACCACTCTTCCGGACGCCGCACAGACGGCAGTTGGAGAACTCCTCCTCGATCAGACTTACCCATATCTGACCGAACCCGAAACACGGCTCAAACCAGTCATTGATACCGTCGAGGCGCAATCTGACGCACTCGAGGCCGTCGACAATGCACTCGCCGGACTGACTTGGGGGCCTGCCACTCCGCTCGCACATAACAGTGAGTACTATGACGATAGTGTGTCCGCGGTCGACGCCGACACGATCGTCCAGTATGTCAATACCGTCGACGATCGGCTCGCCGATACGGACGGGCTCAATCTAAGACCCGTCTGTCAGGCACACCTAAGCCAGGGCCTTCCAGTCGAGAAGCCTGCCGGGCTCGTCGAGCTCTTCGAAGGGCTTTCCCACCGTATCACACTGTGCGCTTCTCACGAAACGGCATACGTTCGTGCGAGCACGCTCGTGGATCGTATCGAGGATCCGAGCGCTCATGAGGCCGGTGATGTCGCGGGATATATAGACGAGGTAGACGGTTTCGTGGAATCGCCAAGTGGTGATGAACCGGCTCATCGACTCGCTGGGAAACTCAGTCAGCTTGCAGATGCCTACCAGCAGTGGGCTGAGACATACGCGAGCTGGCTCACGCGTGATGCGGTTGCCATAGCGGCCGTCGACTCTCTCACCGAGTTGCCGGACTACGACTCGCCGGCAGAAGCGATCGACCTTACCGGTCAGGAGGTAACGACGGAGATGGTCGCCGACCGACCTACCGCGGCTGTAGCTGTTCGGGAGGCCTACGAAGCCTGGGTTGAGACCCTTCGAGGAGAAGCGTCGGCAGACGGTGAGGCGAACATCGACACTCTCCTTGCGCTCGTTCGCGGGGAGGCCGTCTCAGCATCTGATGTCGACCCGGAGGAGTTCGCAACACTCAGTGAGTTACTCGGAGGCGAGCTCATGTTGAACCTCACTAACGGCCCCAAGGAGGCCTAAAGCTACAATGGCCTCCCCACTCGCACGGCAGCTTTGCGATCGTCTGGACGAAGCAGCTGTCATTGTCGAGCCTGAGCGTCGCGGCCGCGATCCGTTGCCGGGGCGGCCGGATTCGGTCTTGTGGGTTCGACCGAGTGGGCTGGCTGTGCAACGACTGGTCCCTCTGCTCGTTGAATTAGAGGGTTCCGGGCACTACCATGCCGCGAAAAAAGATGTCCAGGCGTTTGCCCAACGGCACGATCCAGACAAACGGTCGGAGAGAGACCGGTTTCAGTACCATCTCAATTTCCCGACTTTGGACCGATCATGGGCTAAGACTGTCGATGACGACTGCCGCTTTACGGAGTCGGCGGCGCCGATGGCCCCTAAGGTGGATTACGAAATGTTTGCACTGCCCTCGTCGACGGTGACTGGAGAGCGAACGTCGTGTGATGGGGCGGTTCATCAGGCGATCCAACAGCCCTTCCAGAAACCCCGACAACGGCAGGAGACTCCGAGAGGATTCGACTCGGGTGGACGGATCAAGACGGTCGGTCGAACCGAGATCGTCTTTTGGACGGTTGAGTGGCAACTCCCGGGTGGTAATAGTGGGACACTCTCTGTGCCGTTCATCGTCAAGGCAGGGTCACACCTCGAAGCAGTCCTGCGTGAAGATCTCGACCCAGTGTCGTTACCGATGGCGGCGGTCATCGATGGCGCACCCGGTGCTCGCAGCGACACACTGCAACACGAGACCGGTGTGCGATTCCCGTACCTGAGCCCAGCGAATGTGACCCAGCCCGTCGAAGGGGTAAGGGAGGAACTATGATAAGGACGACCGACCTCGACCGCGCCGCATTCTGTTCAGGACGGGCGATCAGGGTCCTCTTGGAACCTCTCTCAGCAGTCCCATTGGAAATTAGCCCTGTCGTCCTACCTCTGGCCGACAATCATTCTGTCACAAAACCAGCGACAGGAGTTGCCGATGACCGTACACAGCTTACGCGAGGTACAGCGTCAGCGCTGACCAACAACGATCGACCCAACACCCCTCAGCAGATCACTACACAACAGCACAGCAAGACGAACAGAATAGAGTGTACTGCCGGACGCCGATCACCCGGTAATCCGGTAACCCATACCACCTACGAAAGACCAGAGATATCAGACCATGACTTGGAGTACCACACAATGGCACGAATAGACGCAAAACTACCGCCAGGCCTCGCACAGCTCCTCGAAGCGAGTGGCGAATGCGGGCTCTTCCGTGGGAAAAGTGACGCGGCACGAACAGCACTCCGTGCATACTTCGACCAGAACCCAGAGATCGCGATGGCAGCCATCCGTGAGTTGGTATCTGAGAGTGACAACGATGGAGAAGGAATGACACTCGATGAGGCAGTTCGACTGACCGGACAATCCCCATCTACGTTCTCCGAAGAACTGCGTGCGGTGCTCTGTGCGAACGCCGATCCCCAACAGGAGGATGGCTCAAATGGAACATGAAGCACTGACCATCTCGGACGATCAGAAACAGCTCCTCGACGGAGCGGTCTCCGCTGAGGTCTTCACGAGTCGGAGCGGCGCGATTCGTGATGTCCTCGCCGCGTACTTCGAGGACGATATCGAACGGACGGCCGCACTGGTTGCAACGACTGACACAGTCGACTTCGAGTCGGTCATTACGGTGCTGGATATCGACGTCGAACAGTTCGCGGAACGGGTTCGGGCCCTCAATGTCGATGCCGTGCCGGACAGACTCAATGCCCACCTCGATCAAGCGGATTCCGAACCGATTACTGGGTCGGTGTTAGACGAAATCGAAGCCGAAATCCCAGAATTCGAACCGTCGACTGACGACGAGGGTGACAGCGAGTGAGTCTATCTAGGAGGACAACCGAATGAGCTTCCAGCGACCCGAGTGGGTTGAACCACGCGATTACCAACAGCGTGCTGTCCAAAGTTGGGCTGCGGCTGGCGGCCAAGGTGTCCTCGAGATGGCGACAGGGACCGGAAAGACAGTCACGTCGCTGCTGACTGCGGCCCATGTTGCTGAACAGATGGACGACAAGATGGCGCTGGTCATCGCAGTCCCGTATCAACACCTCGTCGACCAGTGGGCAGACGACGTGCGAGACTTTGGCGGCAACCCAATCCTCGCATATGAAAGTCGAAAGAATTGGCAAGAACGCCTTGAGGGTGAACTCGCAGAGTTCGATCTCGGCGTTCGCGACAGCCTCGTGGTCATTACAACCCACACGACGTTTGCCTCTGCGAATTTCCAGCGGGTGCTTTCCCGAGTCAACCGAGATCGGTTCATGCTGATCGCTGATGAGGTCCATCACATGGGGGCGCCCCATCTCAAAGAGTCTCTCCCAGAGGCCGTGCAACTCCGTTTGGGACTGTCGGCGACACCGGAGCGATTCTACGACGACGAGGGGACAGAGGAACTCTTCGAGTATTTCGGCGAGATCGTCTATCAGTACGGACTCTCGGAGGCGATCAAGAACGGAGCGCTCTGTGAGTATTACTACATTCCGCATGTCGTCGAGTTAACTGAGGATGAATCCGACGCGTATCTTAAACTCTCGCGGAAGATCGCCCGGCTGGCCAGTCGCAGCGGTGGCGATCTCGGCGATACTGATCTCCAGGACAACAAAGACCTCCAATTTGCTTTATTCAAACGAGCACGACTGATTGGGACGGCCGAACGGAAGATCGAGCGCTTAGTGGAGCTACTGAAGCAAGAAGACGAAATCAAACACACGCTCATCTATTGTGGTGACGGAACGGTCGAAGGAGAGATCGAAGATCGAACCCGTCGGCATGTCGACGCCACCGAAACCACACTTCGTGCCGAACTCGGCCTTCGGGCTGAACGATTCACCGCCGACGAATCGCGTGACGAACGGCAGGACTTACTCGCCCGATTTGAGGCGGGTGACATCGAGGCTCTCGTGGCAATCCGGTGTCTCGATGAGGGGGTCGACGTCCCTGCGACTCGGACCGCCTACATGCTGGCCAGTTCGTCAAATCCACGCCAGTTCGTCCAGCGTCGGGGGCGTATCCTGCGTCAACACCCTGGAAAACACCACGCCGTGATTCACGATTTCGTCGTTGCGCCTCCAGTTGAGATCCGGAACAATGCGACAGTTGATGAAGCGCTGTTCACGACCGAACGGAACCTCGTCAGGCGAGAGCTAGAGCGAGTGAACCTGTTTGCCGAAGCAGCTCGAAACCACCCAGATGCCGACGTGAACGGCATTCCAACCGATGCTGGCGCCGTCGGCTCCCTGAAACGGGAATTCAACTTACGCCAGATGTGAACACTATGGAAGACACAAACCCACAATCAGAAGCAATGGACGTATCGTCCGACGACAACCAGCCGAGAGGATGCTACTGCGCAACAAGAGACACACCTATGCGTGAAGGCCGATTAGGAGGAGACATTCATGACTGAAGAAATGGATGTTGAGGAAATCGATTCGGAGACCCTCGCCCGAATCCGTGAACGAACGCTTCGTGAGGAAAAAAAGCAACTCCACATGCAGAAAGTCCATAACCTCATCCCGAAGCTCAAAGAGATCGTCGAAGAGGAGATCCCCGAGTAACCATGCGTCTCCATCGACTACACCTTACGAACTTCCGGCAGTTTAGAACGGGATCAATCACCTTCGCACAGGGTGGTGACGACAACGTCACTGTGATCCACGGACAGAACGGGTCCGGGAAGACCACACTCAGAAACGCATTGACCTGGGTGCTGTACGGTGACGTGAATTTCACTCTCCGGCCAAACCATCTTGGCAGCCAAGGTGCGTTTGCAGAAGTCGAGCCAGGCGACTCTGTTCGGGTAGAGGTAGCACTCGAATTCGAAGACAAAGATATCGACTACGAGCTTACCCGCTGGGTAGAATACCAGAAGCAATCGGCCTCCGATTACCAAGGCGAAGTCATCGATGAAGACCTGTCGTTGACGTTCACCAAACCGGATGGGACCCGGGGAACCCGGAACAACCCCCAGGACTCTATCGAGCAGATTCTTCCACAGCGGTTGAGTTCACTGTTCTTTTTTGATGGCGAGTATATCACACAGCTCTCCGAGAAACGGAGCGATGACGAGATCCGTGAAGCCATCCAGAACATCATGGGACTCAAAATCATCGAACGGTCTATTGACCATCTCGAAACCGTCGAAGCACGGTTTGAAGACGAGTTACAGGAAGCTGCCAGTAGCGAGCTCAAATCACTGATGGAGACGCGGTCGGAACTACGGAGCACAAAAGAAGATCATGAACAGGCCCTCCAGTCCGCAGAGGAGACACGTGACACACTCAAAAGCGAAATAGCTGAGATTAAAAGAAAACTCGAGCAGATAGACGACTCTGCTGGTCTGGAAGAAGACCGCGCGGAACTCGAAGACGAACTGCAACAGGTCGAAACGCGTATCGAGGAGATCAACGCCGAAATCGAAGACACGATCAGCACCAAGGGCCACCTTCCCTTTGCAATGCCCGCCGTTGAGGCGACAGCAAAAGATCTCGATAAACTCCGGGACAAGGGTGCCATCCCGTCTGAGGTCTCGAACCAATTTGTCGACCGGCTTCTAAACGATGAGGAGTGTATCTGTGGCCGGCCACTTGAGCCAGGTACTGAACCGTATACAAGCGTAGCGTCGTATAAATCCGAGGCCGTAACAGAGGGGTTCGATCAGGCGGCGATCCGAATCATCTCCCATCTCACCCAGCTGGACTCGGAACGTGACGACTACTTCGAAACGATCGACGAGTTACTACAACAGCGGTCGGAACTCCGGGACTCGGAACAAGAGATCGCGGAGGAATTGAGCGAGATCAGTGCAAAACTGGAGCAGATTGATATCGTCGACCCAGAGACCGGCGAAACGCCAGCCGAGCTAGAATCGGCTCGAGAAAAGAAAGCCGAACAACTCGAGGACGCGAAAGCAGACATCGTCCGCCACGAGGTCAAAATCGAGGAACTCGAAGCAGAGCTCAAGGAGATCAACACACAGATCGACGAAGCACGCCAGGACAAACAAGAGGCTGAGCTGGCCCGAAAACGAATGCGTGCAACCGAGTCCGTTCGCCAGCAGCTGGAATCGTCGTTCGATCAGTTACAAACCCGGGTTCGAAACTGGTCGAACAAACTGGTTGATGATACGTTCGCTGAGATCGCCACCAAAGAGTACAAAGCCGAGATCACAGACGAGTTCGAACTCCGGATCAAAGACCAGATTCAAGATGAGTATCTGGAAGTCGAGAAATCGCGTGGGGAGCGACAGATTGCGAGTCTGACCTTCATCGGAAGCCTGGTGCAGATCGCACGTGAGCGGTATGAATCGAGTAGCGATTCGGAACACTTTAGCGGCGGTATCTACCCGATCGCGATGGACTCTCCGTTCGGTGCCTTAGATAGTGATCATCGACGCCAAGTGAGCGCAGTCGTCCCGCGAATGGCCGAACAGGTAGTCGTACTTGTGACGGACTCACAGTGGCGAGGTCCCGTTGCGAACGAGCTTGGTGACCGCGCTGGCAAGCAGTATCGCCTCGCCTTTGATTCTGGTGAGGGAATGGGGAACTATCCGCGAACGACGATCGAGGACGAAACCGCGAAACAGGAGGTCTAACAATGTCAAGTTCAACAATTCGGCAACACTACTACCGCCACCCGCTGTATGACAAGATGGTCGACGAGTGGGATCTGTTCAACACGTACGTCGACTTTTTCGTCTTCGCAGGGAGTGTCGGGTACGCAACTATCGATAAAACAACTGCGGCCAGCTACGACGAAGCCGAGTACGCAGGGGAAGGAGAGACACAACAAGAGATGCTGTGGATGCATCTCTCGAACAAACAAACCTACCGGGCTGTTGCAGCCTCCATCGCGTATCAACACACCAATGACCCAGAGGCACTGGTTGATCCGAAGATCCAACTTGAAGTCCTCGCTCGGTATGCGAGGGCTGGCGTCGAACGGCTGGCCAGAGAGTTCGGTGAGTCGGCGAGTACGCCCCGTGATGGGCTGATTTCGTTCATTGAAAACCAACAGCCCAGTGGTGAATCCGATCAGGGAGATATCTTAGGAAATATTGTCGATAGTTTCGATCAGAGCATGATTAGTGAATGACATTTGTCGGTTGTTGTGAATATAATTTCTTTATTTAATCTGTGCTGTGATATTTCGAGCACGACCCGAGCTACTTCCAAGTAGTCTGTGGATGCGACCTTGTTTAGGAGTAAGTAGCCCATAGCTTCGCTATTCACCTTGGGCGGATTCTGTTGCACACCAGATATACCCATTCTCACGGCCCTGAACCGTGTCCATCGCTAGTAAAACTCCACTAACGGCGTCCCATAAGGCACTCTTACTATCATCAGGACAATCTACTGATTCCCAAACCGTCTCCTTGACTTTAGAGGTCCGGATGTATGACTGGTCGATAATCAATTCAGCAGCCGCTACGGTTGCCTGTAAGACGTCCTCTCTGGTGAACTCACCAAGGAATGGTTCATCGGTATTCTCCTGCGTTTCTTTTTCGTCTGTGTTATTTTCTGAATAGCTTGTGACTAGTTTTTGCTGTTCTAATGTATCATCGGATGTCGAAAACTCTGTTTGTGTCGACTCTTCCGGGCTCGGTACTGACTCATCAGTACTCTCAGCATCTTCAGCTTCAGTATTCGTCTTTGGTTCATCACCGAACTCGTCAAATTTGTCATCTTCCGCTACAAACGACGCTGCAATCTCACCGAGAATCCCGTCATCATTCTGCATTTCGTCAAAGGATACCTCTGGGGTAGGATCTGTGGACTCGCTTTCGAACTGTTTGATATGGTCGACTGGATCGAGTTCAGAATTAATCAGTAAGGGATCGAATCGCTGCTGTTGGAAAATTCGGTCGTACTCAGAAATGATTCCTTGTAGTGCTTCCTTACCCTCTGCTGTGATCTCGTGTACTTCGTCTAAATCAACCGAGATCTTGGTTTTCGAGCGGTTGGACCGTCTCCGTACATATTCTGAATCATCCGATACTGGACGTATGAGATGACTTCGAAGGAACCGTCTGAAAAATCCTTCATTCTGGTGTACGTCACTATCCATTGTCTGAAGGATCTCACGTGGTGTGAATTCATCTCGGTCAACCATCGCCTCGGTCAGTCTGAAATACTCATCATACGTCGCAACAAGCCACAACATATCATAGACGATCGGGCTGTATTCTTTCGCAGGCTTTGGAACAATATCGAATAGGAAATCAAGATCCTCTGAGGAGAATCCTTGACGGAGCAGTTGGTACTCTCCGGACATCCCTCGATGAAGCTCGATCTCGAAAAGGCCTCGATAGCGTTTAGCCAGCCTGACGAGGGCCCACTGACGATGCTCAGGCAAAAAATAGATCGTATAAACACCACTCGCCGCTGATTTTGAGGGTACTAATCGAAGGGTGTCGAAGTCTTGGTCTATCGATGACTGCTGTGGCTTATATTTCAATTCATCACTGAACAGCGGCCCTTCAAAAAGCAGTGAGACAGGATACTTCCGATTGGTAGTCATAGAATCAACATATCACTCATAATTGTCTCAATGCATGAATATTTATCTAAATATCTCAGTAGATAATATAACGCAGTATAATAACTAACACCGAGTTACCACATGACCTCAACAACTGATCTCACTGTCGGTGACGAATGGGGAGAACACTACCGTGGCCTCACGCTTCACGTTAACCAAAGTCGTGACTGTTGGTGGCAGGTCTACAATGGTACCGATCGGCTGTACGTCGATGAATTTCCGGATAAGACGATCGACGATCACCTCCAACTCAAACCGCTCGGTGGGCGGATTCGTGTAACTGAATCTGGCGATGTATTGACACGTATTGATGAAGACGATACCGCTGAGACTGCAGCCGAATACGCACAGGTCTGGGTCGGAAACGTCGACTTAACTGGACAACTTGTTCCGGATGATGCGCCTGAGATGGGCATCCCAGTTCGACCCACCGACCTTTCTGCTGGGGATCTCTGGCCATCTGTGTATGATGGTGCCCGCTACTCATTTACTCCCAGTGGGAGAATGTGGTGGAAAAACACGGCCACAAGAAAGCGCCATCCAGTAACGACAGATCTCCCTGAGACCGTCCTGGCTGCACTTCGCCAACAAAAGCCACAGGGAGGATCGTTCCGCATTACGCCTTCGAACGACGTCATTACTCTTGTCGAATCACCAGCTACTGAAACGGTTAAACGGCAATTCAGTGATCTCCCCGCGCTTGTCCGCAACATAATCAAACTCCGTAAAGAGCGAGCTGGGCTGGAAATGCTGCCAATCTATATTGGGAATCTTGGCGACCTGACGATCGAGATTGAGTCGCCGTCGAGCCTCACCGATCAGATGAGCGCCGAAGAAAAAGACGCCCTCGAAGGCTGGGCAACTAGTCTGGGTGGAACTAGCCCGACATCTGCAGAGGACCATACGACGTCACAGCAGGCTACGCAGTCCTCGGGCGAGAATCCAACGCATGACGACCAGAGTTCATCGTCGACCGATTCAGGATCTGAGACCGACGAGAACGACGATTCACCTCCTGATTTCGACGATGATCCAGAAGACTGGCTCGATCTCGATATGGATGCGACAGGGGATCGGATCAATGACCGGTGAGATTCGGCGGACCCCTACTGACATACCCATCAAAGGGGGGCGTGATGTGACAATCGAGGCCGGCAAACCATGGCCTTCTGCATATCGTGGTTCGAAATACAGTTTGGTTGAAAGTCGAGACCGAAATCGCGATCATGTAGCCCGGTGGCAACACAAGGAACTGCCTGCGTACAGTACCCCTCCAACCGGACTTCTCGACGCAATGCAGGCCCTTGGAAAATCCGATGGCACAGGCATGGGCAGCTTTCGGATTACTGCTGATGGAGAGGTCTTGACTAAGGTGAACGCAGCTTCGTACGCACACAGTGATCAAGCGCCCCACAGCGACGGGTGGATTGCTGTCTATGTGGGTCGACTGCATGGAGAGTTAGGATTTGATAAAATCAATATCAATCCCTCGCAATCGACCTCTGAAGTCAAAATCTGGGATGGATTCCCATTCAACCACGGCGAGCGGTGGGCCGTCGGCCACAATGACAAACTCATTTGGAAGCGGCCAGGGTATCGCTTCGAATCTGCGTTTGACCACAGTGACTTGATAGAACAGTATCAAAAGTACCGCCATACAGCTGGCCGACTGTATATCAACGAGTATGGCCATATCTGGATCAACGTCCCGCGATCGGAAGTACCAGAGGAGAAAGAACAGAAGGTTGAGGCGATGGTGGATCGGTGGTATGATCAAGTAGAGCGTCAAGACGATACCACAGCAAAGCGCCTCGTTACACGTCGACTCAAAATGACCGCTCCAGACGATGATCCCGAAAATGGACACCTGCCAGTGTATATCGGTAACCTAAGCCAGTTTGACAATGGCGTAATTCCGCGTCCAGTCGTTACTGATAAGTCGTACTTTGTTGATGCAAGTCATGATCCAACAGATGGGTTTAATTAAAACAGTTTATGACACGTAGGTTCCCTCCTGGCGCTGTTGGTCTTCCGTCGCGCCAATCTCAGTATCGAGCGGTCTTAGAGCTGGTATCTTCGGCCCCCGGTCCGTTGACTTGGGATACATTTCGTGCTCGGTGCCAAGAACACATTCGCAAGCCAGACAGTGGTGAGCAATACGGAGATGCCTGGATTCGAAGACTAACGTCGGACATGGCAAGCAGTGGTCTCGTACACAAAGAGACACAGACTGTCCGTCCGAGTGCTGTAGGAATCACCGATAAAGAGACAGGATGGATCGCTGTAGATCACCCCGAGACAGCATCTGGCGTCGAACAAAAGGAGGTTGTAACTCTCTGGCCAACCGGTCGGGAGTGGCTTGCAGGGAACATCTCGTTTGAGACGTTCTTGTGGCGGTCACTGAAACGTGGCTGGGTCATCAATGGGAACGCACCGGAGAAAATCGAGGCACTTGAGCGAGTCTTGTATGTTGTAACGCATGCTGATCAGCCCTGTACGAAGTCTGAGATCGAGAAGAGTCTTGAGACAGACCACGATTACAGTTTCAACGATCTCGGGATCCGTAGCTACCCGCAATTGCTCGAATTGATGGGGGCAATCGTTCAGACAGATCACGCCTATCAAGCAACATCGAATGCAGAGTCATATCTCAGTAAATTTCGGCAGGCAGATCTCTTTCGTAAATTCGAAAGTTGGCTTCGGAAAGAAGGGACGACAGGCTCGTTACCAACTGAGGCGACAAAGCGGGATCTGATGAAATACTACATGTACCGCGAGTCAGAGGGGTGGGGGAAACAGACCCGTTGGCTCAAATCATTCTGGGAAGAGTATCTCGATGAACGAGCTCAGTCTGGCAAGACGAGTCGACCAGAACTCAAACGTTCCCAAGCGTACCTAAATGCCGAAGATCGCCGTGAAACACTTCGCCAACAGATCAAGGAAAAATTCAATTTCGATAGTAGTGAGGTCTCGGGCCTTTCGACAGAAACCCTCGACCGTATCGCATCTGTAGACTCAACCCAGGAAGCCCACCGTATTCGGGTTGCATCAGGATCGGGGATCTCGCGGGCAGATCTCGAAACATTACACGATGGGACCCGCCCATCGTATACCTTCCCCGAGGAGTTCTCGCTGTACGACTGGCAAACTGAGGCCGCATCCGCATGGCGATCGTCTTCAGGAGAGAGTTCACAGACAGGTATCGCCCAAGTTGTCACAGGTGCTGGAAAGACAGTAATGGCACTCGACGTCATTCGGGATTGGATTACCACTACTGATGATGGCGTCATCACAATACTGGTCCCGACACGAGTGTTAATGAAACAATGGCTGACTGAACTGCTCACGAAGCTCAATGTACCTCCGGAGGATGTCGGCTGGGCTGGTGATGGCCAGCGAGATGGATTCTCAAATGGTCGCCGTATCGTAGTTAACATCATCAATACGGCCGTGTTGGACGATTTCCTCCAGTCCGAATTAACTGCTGTAGGTGAGCCGCCGCATCTGCTGGTGGCCGACGAGTGCCACCGATACACAGGCGACACGTTTTCAGATGTCTTTAGCTACCATCGAACTGCTGAGCTTGGCCTCTCTGCGACGCCGACCTCAGATGCTGGGTTCGGTAGTGACGGTGAAGTTTCGCCAGACGATCAATTGCTCTTGGATGAGCTCGGCGACATCTATTATTCTCTCACCTATGATGAGGCCTTAGATCGGGATCTGATTTCACCGTTTGAGGTGAACTACGTCGGATTCAATTTGACCGATCGGGAACAAAGTCTGTATGATCAATATACCCGAAAGCTCTCAACTGCAATCGGGGACATAGAAAGTCGATACGGTCACCGGCTTTCTCAGCTCAATGGCGGCTACTCACAGAAGTTGCAGGTCATCAAAAACGACAGCGATGGCCCAACACCGGCAATCAGTGACTATTTCGAATTTACCCAAGAGAGACGAGAATTGATCGCAGATGCCGTCGCACGTCAAGCAATTACACTCGAGTTGCTGCAACGATCTATCGACCAAGACAAACAGACCGTAGTCTTCCAGGAGCGTATCGAACAACTCGAGCAGCTAATCGCCCCCTTCGAGCGCCGTGAGCGAAACCCTCGGACAGGGGAATTAACGGGGACCGGCGAAACCCGACAAGAACTGTATGAGACGTATCCTGAACTCCACGACGTCGATCTCGCTATCGAGGACCTCTTCGACGATCCAAACTTCTGGCCGGTGATGTATCACTCCGGTCACTCGAGAGATCGGTGGAATGATTTTGCGATGGAATGGTTCAGAGATGATGGCTTTGCAAACGTCATGTTGAGTGTGAAAGCCCTGATTGAGGGCGTCGATGTCCCAAGTGCTGACGTCGGAATCATTCGCGTCTCCAACAGTAGTATCCGACAGCGGATCCAGACTTTCGGTCGGGTTCTTCGAACCAGTGATGATCCATCTAAACAGTCACAGCTGTATGTCCTCTATGCTCGGGATACGGTCGACGAACGGCTGTTCAAGGAATACGACTGGGATGAGCAACTAGCAGGTGCTGAAGTCAATCACCTCTATTGGGAACCAGACGACGGTGTGCTCGATGGCCACCTCCAAGAGACCGACGAGCCGCTGCCATCCGGTGGTGAGGGATATGAGGTCGAAGTCCCTGATGTAGCCGAGCTTGAACGTGGAGACCAATATAAAGGCCCACGGAGAGGGTTCGAATTTAGCGTCAATTCAGATGCTGACCCAATTATAAAACGAACAGATACCACTGAGGATATTACTAATCCGGAACTGGTCGACGTCGCACAATACGTGTATGAACTGAAAGGTGGTGGGACAGTAACCATTAACGAAGCAAATCATATGCTGACGATAGGGGATGATGGACCGATTTTTCTTGGGACCTTCGACCCGGATGATATCGAGTCCACTGAACGGGAAGGACTCACTGGAGATGCGCCAGATTCTATGGACTTCTTCTGATTGTCTCGGCGCATGACCTACTATTATTTTCGATCGCTCTTATCCCTCTTATTTAGAAGTGTGGAAAGCCCCTATAGATACGGTCTACGGTGGAGTACGAAGTGAGATCTGAATCATAGTTAGGACAAAGTTATTTTTTGTTGTTGTGATCATCCTCATTAGAATCCGACAAATTCGAGGGCCCCTGAATAGTTTCGAACTCATGTTCGATTTCTTCCAGAATGCTAGAATCCGTGGTCGACGGAGTTGATGATTCAGCGTCGATCGATGTTGTGAGCGGATCGAGATGACTAAACAATAGCCGCAGAGTCGAGCTTCTCGGATTGACATCTTGCCGCTCAATACGAGAAATAAGCGGTTGTGAAACACCTGCAACATCTGCCAGTTCGCCTTGGGTGTAACCCGTCTGTTTTCGTGCATCCTTCAGAACTGACGGCATCGATATCTTCACATCTTCTTGATCCACTCCCGAACGAGAGTCATTGAGCGCTGAAATAACGCTATAGAGCGTGTCAATGGTGGGATCAACATCATCCGACTCAATACGAGCTATGAGTGGTTGGGACACACCAGCACTTTCTGCCAATCCTGACTGAGTCAGTCCTTTATTATTCCTCGCCGCTCTAATATCCTCACCTGTCGGAATTTGCATATCTGTCTTTGACGGGTTATATTAATAAATTGAACTCATTAGTTAGTGTTCACGGCATCGATTCATATACAATCTAATCGTTGTCTCGATCCGAACTATGACGACACTGAGGACAAGTACTACTACGGCTGTTGTGTCGTGACTGCTGCGAACAACATTACTGTCGCAGCACCGTTCACACCGGCGAAAAAAGTCGATCAACAGACAACGATGCTAAACTTAGCGCAATGTGAAATTAACAGATCAAATTATATAGATATTCAGATGCTTGTAATCACATACGATGTCAGGCATCGGTAAGCGTAATCGTGGTACAACCACACAAAGAATCCCACAACAGACGTGTTTTACTGTTGGCCCCTAATCGTCACCTATGGCCGAACCCGTCCTAAGATGGGCAGGTGGGAAAAGACAACATTTGGATAAAATATTCCAACATATCCCACCTAAAACTGAAATTAACACATATTATGAGCCATTTTTCGGAGGCGGGAGTGTCTTCTTTGCTTATGAGCCACAACATGCTAAAATAAGTGACATCAATCCTAAGTTGATTAATTTTTATCAACAACTGAGAGATGACCCAACCAGAATTATCAACCGAAACAAGGAACTCGACAAACAGCTCGAAGGGATTGTATCTCAACAACAGCGCAAGCTCAGCGACTTCACAAATTTCGATGACGAGGATGTCTTGCAGCCAATCCCTGATGACCCAAAAAACAGTGATAAGTTGCGAGTCGAGTTCTACGAGCGCAAGCGGGAGGAGTTCAATAATCTCCGTGATTCGGAGGGAAATTGTTCGGATCTCGAACGTGAAGCTATTCTCTTCTTCTTCCTTAATCGAACCTGCTGGAATGGATTATATAGAACTAATCAGGATGGGGACTTTAATGTGCCAATCGGTCGACAATGGACCAAAATTCGAATCCTCGAGAGACGGATCCATGAAGCACAAAAGTGCTTGACTAATGCAGAACTGGAGGTAGGAGACTACAAAGACAGTCTCGAGTCAGTCGGTGAAGATGACTTGGTATTCCTTGATCCGCCTTACCCTGCAGGTCCAGAAAAGAGTAGTTTTCAAGACTATCATCCGAGTCGGTTTAGTTTGGATCAACAAGAAGAGCTTGCCGAATTGGCTGTCGAACTAGATTCAAAGGGCGCCTACGTGGTGATAACGAATGAGCCATCAGACGAAATTATGGACATCTATGACGATGTCGGCCTCTCGGATGAATTTGAACAATATCACCTCGAGGGGGCCCGAATGATAAGTAGTACCTTTGATGAACGTACAGATATTGGAGATACAGACATCATCCTGACGAATTACGAACAGTCAGATACGGTCGACATATTTAGCCCGGAGTAACCAGCCTGGGTTATATTATACATTATTCAAATTTAAGGTCAACTCTGCCCCGATATATTTATCAATCTAGGATCGAGGAGATAGTACGTGACTCAGCAGACAGCGCAGGACCTAAGTCGGGAACGAGCGCAACTTCTTCCGACAAAAGACACGCTGAAAGCGTTGAAATCGGATGTTACTTTGGAATCGGCCTGCCTGGAGCTTTGCGATAACTCGATTGATGCCTGGAGACGGAACAACAACCAGTCTGGACCAGCCAATCTCGAGATATTTACTGTAGAAAACGGCGACAGAACGGAGTTAGTTGTTCGAGATGACACTGGTGGCGTGCCACGTGATGAGTCATCGATGCTCTTTGGCTTAGGCCAAACAGCTAAAAACAATTCACAAGGGCTTATCGGCACGTTTGGTGTCGGCGCAAAGAAGAGCCTCGTCAATCTCGGAATTCCGTTTCGAATCCGCTCTCGTCATATTGATGAGAACGAAGGCTGGACGTATAGAATCACAGAAGAGTGGTTCGAAAATGACACCGATTGGACGGTCCCAATCTATGAAGACGAGGAAATCGAATCAGGAACCACTGAGATCCGGATTGAGGATCTGAATTATAATTGGACTGAAGAAAACACGGACAGTTTGTGTTCGGCGTTAGGGAGCGCCTATAACTGCTTTTTGAGTGATAGCTACCAACAGATTCGAGGGACGAATTATGATCTCGACATAACAGTCAATGGGAAGACTGTCGAGCCAGAGGGCCTCCCAGAGTGGTCATACACACCGTTTGACGGGTTAGCACCTCGGCGCTACGAGAACATCAAAATTGAGCACCCAGAATCGGACGAGCCAATTTCGCTGTCGATCACCGTCGGTCTGCTGAGAAAGAAAACAGCAGAAAACGTTGGTACAGATATCTATATTCAACAACGGAAAATTGCATCCGGTCTTCGTAATGAAGTCGGTGGGTTTGGAACCGGACCCGAAGGTATCGGGAAATTCATGGCCCGACATGAACGGTTGAAGGTGATAGTCGAACTCGAGACCGAGGCAGACGGGCGTTTGCTCCCATGGGATACCCAAAAGTCCGCGATAGACAGGTACAATCCGATTATGCGGGGGACGGAGTCTACTCGTGGAGTCTACAATTGGCTACGCCGTACTGTCGAACCATATTACGTCTTGGATGCAGACAAGGTTCCGAGAGCCTTTGTCGAACCATATCACTTGGAACACGCTCAAGCAGCCAATGGTGGATCGCCGATCGTCCACAAGTATGAAGATCGAAAGCGGGTCGGAACAAATCACAAGCCGGACACGGATCTCCCAGAAACCAAATCGGTCCATGATGCTGCTATTGCACATGCTGCCCTCCGAATCAACTGCGAAGATTCATTCGAGGCGTGGCAACTACCAGCGTACCAATTACAGCTGCAGACGGAATGTGAAACAGGTACGGACACCCTTACCCCAGCGTCGACCCCGCCTGATGAAGTCGTTAGTGAGCCATTCCAAACAATCGGTAAGATCAAAGAACTTGCACGGACCCACATCAGCGCGGGCTTAATATATACTGCTGAGTTAGAAGACTGGGAGGAACCGACATACAAGCAGTACATCGAACAGAATACCGAGAAGAGCTTAGAAGAGGCGGATACACTCCCAGAGGGAGTCCCAGGTACCTTTGAAGAACTCGGTACTTCTGGTGATCAAGAGAGCCTGTCCAGAGACTATTCGAGTACGGTAGCGACATCAAAAAAGACGATCTCGAAGGACCGAACTGACGACAAAGCAGAGATCTATTTGGTACTCGGTCGAGATACCGACGAACAGAAAGTTGCAAAGCTCATGCAGTGCGAACGAAGAGAGATTAGCAAAGGCTTAGATCTGTCATCAGATTCCGCAGACGAGATCGTCTGGGAAGAACTCAAAGATCATCTCGAGTTGCTCGTCGACGAGTAACAGGACGCTCTTTGGTGGCTCTTGCAACGAACGATTATACTTCAAATTCAATCCTAAATCATGGCGACACCAATACTAAAATGGGCTGGTGGGAAGAGACAGATGCTGGACGATATTCTGGATCGGATACCCGAAGAGTCCAAATATAACCGATACTTCGAACCGTTTGTCGGTGGGGGCGCAGTGTTCTTCGAACTCGAACCCACCGAGGCCTACATTAGCGATGTCAATGAGCGGCTGATCAACTTCTACACTCAAGTCAAACAACGGCCTGAAGAGCTGATTGGAGTCATCGGTGAATTAGTTCGCAACCACTCCGAGGAACTATACTACCAACGGCGAGAGGAGTTCAATAACATACGGAATAACGGGGAGATTATAGGCTCACCACTCAGAGAAGCTGGGCTCTTTTATTATTTGAATCAGACGTGCTTCAATGGGCTATATCGTGAAAACGAGCAGGGTGATTTCAATGTTCCATATGGTCGACAAAAAACGGATCCAAGCGTAGAACCAGACTGTATTCGTCGTTCTCATGAGGTCTTCCAATCAGCAACGCTTGCAGCAGGTGACTTTCTGCATATCGAGAGTATTGTCGAGGAGGGTGACCTGGTATACTTTGATCCGCCGTATCAGAAATTATCTGGGGCGGCAAGCTTCAATAAATATAATAAGAAACCGTATGAGTCCGAAGAGCAGGATGACCTCCGTAATCTTGCAGTCCGACTCGATAAAAGAGGAGTAAATATATTGATCACGAATTCGGGGACTGCAAGATCGTTGTACAATGATGATAAGGTCCCAGAGTCATTTCGGGTCATAGATGTGACCGCAGAAAGAGCCATCAACAGCGATTCTGCTCACCGAACAGGTGCTTCCGAGATTATAGTGACGAACATATCTCCCTTCGACTTGGGTGAAGACGATATTCTCGAAATATTAGATGTATGAAAGATAGATATATGTTTAATCCCAATCCTATTGTTTGAGTTGTTTCGTAGCAACTCCGGTGGTCGTCGGTGGCATTATATGGACCAAAGATGATTGTCTGCCAATGAGCAAGAGCGTAAATATTGAGGTCTACTGCGATATAGAAGACGGCGAGAAGGTGGTTTTCGGAGTTGCGAGTGAACACCGTCCAGACCTCCCTAAGCCGTTTGATGAACAATTGCAGAACTGGGTCCAAGATACATTTGGGTACTTGGAGATCGGTGACGAGCTTTCAGAGGCAGGAGAGATGGTATACATACCCAATGACGATATAATTCGATTTGAAACAAAGTAACTACACGGACTCTGGCTTTTATTCCAATATTTTGTATATTATTGTTTGATAAGAGTGGATATCGGAATCTAAGACTGAGTGTGTGTTCCCGAAGTAACATACGGGGTAGCCAAACGAATTTTAATCGGGTTATATGATTGCCCGATTGGGGAATGTGAATCAGTCAGTGAAAAGAACAAATCATCCCAATAGGGCCTTCTTGCGCCAACATAAGAAATTAAAACAAAACCAAACTCTTGTACCCTAGACAATCTATTTTGATGTAATGACAGTCGTCGATTTTAACGACGGGATTCCATTACCAATTGGGACTGAGCTGAACACGCCGGGAAGGAGAGTCCATTCAAATCCACTCGTACGTCTGTTAGCAAACAATATTGAGGTTCATTCCGAAACTAAGAGCGGCTGGCCTACAATTATCACTGGAACCCAAGATGATTCCCGTATCGGGGTTGCGGTAGACTATCCTGGAGACTGGCACCAAGGCCCGATCGACGAAATCAACATTGTGCTCATGGAAGACCAGAACTGGTCAGCTGTCGTCGCGTATCGGAACCAGAGCGCTGCCGTAGAGGATGGAAATTACGAGATCGACGACTACGAGGGCTACGAACTGCACGAGTGGGGCCCCGAGACACACCCAGAGGTAATTGAGGACTGCACTGATCGAAAGGTAACTCCAATCTTCTATACACCAGATGCTCCCGATAAATACTACGCTCATGCCTACCAGCAGGCTGACTCCTACAGAACGCTCAAGAAGATATTGGTCGTGTTGCAAAGCGGTCTAGACTTTGCCGCTGGTACTCTCAATTGAGAGGTCACAGTTGATTGCTGTTTTGGTCGAACGTTGGAGCAGTTCGTCGAGGAACGCATGGTAGTACTCGGGGTCG
>Ga0306900_1000274_pt1 | contig 24981 bp, 24 predicted proteins | sample AntRauMFilla3765_FD_190416 | JGI IMG/M metagenome (GOLD analysis project Ga0306900, IMG submission 190416) | Saline lake microbial communities from Rauer Islands, Antarctica - Metagenome Filla 3 #765 (v2) (version 2) | ecosystem: Environmental > Aquatic > Non-marine Saline and Alkaline > Saline ... | reverse complement strand
CGAGAAAACATTGTCAACCTGGCTGCTTGATATTGATAACGGCCTTTTGTTAAACCAGTTTCAACGCGATATGATGGCGGAAGCCCTGCAATTACGGGCATCTGATATCCATATTGTGCAGAATTTTGCACCGGACGCACCAAACTGGATCCATTACCGTGTTGATGGTGATCTTGTCCCGATGCACTTGTTGCCTGCCGATGCGATGGCTCGTCTGACAACCTTGATTAAACGGGATGCGGGTTTGAACTTTGGTGACCGGACGCGTCCTCAGGATGGCCGGTTCGGGTTTAGTTGGCAGGGTCGTAACATTGATGTGCGTGTGGCCGCAGGACCACATTCGCAGGATGGTGAAAAGCTGACTTTGCGCTTGCTTGATAGAGCCAGTCTGAAAAGTTTTGATCAATTGTTTAAAAAACACCCCGAAGTCGGTGAAAATCTGGCCAAGCTATTATCGCCGGAAATCAAAGGCGGCGGGGGGTTGATTTTGATGTCAGGGCCAACAGGTTCTGGTAAATCAACAACGCTTTATGCCTGTGTTCTCGAGATTGACCGCCGGCGCCGGCACGTTCTGACGATTGAAGACCCGATTGAATATGAAATGCGCTATGCGACGCAGTGGCAGGTCAATTCAGGTAAAGAGGGGCTGGAATTCTCCGACTTTATCCGCTCGGCCATGCGTCATGACCCTGATTATATTATTATCGGTGAGATGCGTGACGGCGCAACCGTGGAAACATCATTGAAAGCTGCGGAATCAGGCCATACCGTGATCTCGACCATTCACGCCGATACGGCGATCCAGACCCTTGAACGGCTCCGGTCTTTTATGCCCATTGAACGGGAACGGTCTTCGACCTATACGCTGTCACAGCAAATTCGGGCTATTTTGAACCAGCGGTTGATCAGAACCCTGTGCCATAGTTGTGCCCATAAGAATGCCGCCAAAGAGGTTCTAAGCGAAGATGATATCGACCGGCTGGATCTGGATCCGGATGACCGGGTCAGAACCATTAATCCCAATGGCTGCGATCTGTGTAATCGTTCGGGTATTCTGGGCCGGACATTGCTGCTCGAAGCTTTGTTGATTAATACGCCACTTTCGAAACGTGACCCGATTTTCCATGCCTTGATGAGCAATGCCAACGAGATTATTCATCAAGAAGGGGTAAAACATTATAGCAGGCTTGATAATTTGAAGGGCTTGGTCCGCGAAGGGTTGATTGATCCGAAAAAAGCATTGTTACAGTTGGATGAATAACAAAATATATATAGTGACGCCGATGTTGAAAACACTGGATCGGAACGTATTTTACTTAATGAGCAGAGTTTACAGGAGTGTAAAAATCTAGATGCAGCAGTGGTTGGTTGAATTTGCGGTGGATACACCACGTGGCCCCAAGGTCATCGAAGAAGCATTTTATATGCCGACCGAGCAGGATATCCGTAAACTGATTGCTAAACGCGGCGGTTATATTTTATCGATCCGCCCGCATGAACGCTCGGCCTTTGAACGCTGGATGGCCCGGTCGTCCTGGTGGCAGGTTCAGTTATTGCGTGGTATCCAGTTTCGCTCGACCTCTACATCCCCGGGTGTTGCGTTCTGGCGTCTGATTCAGGTGGAAACAAACCCACGGCGGCAGAATATTCTGTCTCCGGCCCGTGAAGCTTTATCACGCGGTTTGGGGGTTATTGATGCGCTGAAAGCCTTGCAGATTTTTGATCACGGTACTATTGCGATTTTATCAGCCAGTGAACGCAGCGGTAAACTCCATGATGGTATTCCGCATGCGATTCAAAACATTACCCAAAAACGTAGAAACCGCCGGGCGATTATGGGGACCATGGCCTGGCTGGGGTTTGATATTCTAACTATTGTTCAGGGCATGATCTGGGGTCGGGGTAAAATTATTTCCTGGTTCCGCGAAAATCCACCGTCCGAGCCGGAGGAACTGGAACATTATAATCATGTTGTCGGGAATCTTGAATTGCTCTGGGATGTTTTGATCTGGACGGCGGTCGGTATGGCCGTATTCTTTGTCTGGATGATATTGTCTTTTTGGCATAACCGCGGCAAAAAAGACTTTCTGGCTGCCAGAATTACCCGCAAGATCCCACTGATTAGCGGTTATCTGCGCGATCTTGGTTTTTCGGATAGTACAGCTGCTGCCGGGCGGATGATCCGCGGGAGTGTGCCGATTTCCGATGTGCTTTTACAGGCATCCGAGGCGACAACCCTGCCGGAAGTATCGAATTACTGGAAAGAGGCCAATGATGATCTGAGGCGTGGGGTTGTTTTGGGCGCTGCGCTTGACAGGCCACCTCTGACCAAAAGTGAACGGATCGAGCTTGCCGGCGTATCGGATCTCTCGCAGGTTGGAACCGTGATGGAATCAATATCCGAAATGCGCCAGCAGTCTTCTAAAACCAAGCATAGCCTGATCGTCTGGCTTGCTTTTGGTTTATCGGGCCTGTATCTCGTGATAGCATTCGGTAGCGCGATTTACGCGTTGACAGTTATGAATATGAGTATGGATAGTATGATGACGAGCTTGACAGCTTCAGGAGGATAAATTTATGTCGAATGACAAGGCCATGAACCCGCCACCACCGGTATCAGATACCGATAGACCGCCGTTGAACCCGGATATCGGCGCTACGCCGACAGGTGATGAAGTTGGTAAATCTGGTGGTGTTCTTGGTAAAATAATGGGCGGAACCAAAAAATCTACGCCCACTGATGAACCTGATGCCAAGTTTTTAAAACCAGCGCTGCCAGTTGATCTGGTTGGTGGTGAAGTTCCCTATATAGCAGGGCGCGAGGATGAAACGGTCTGGAATGCCGCGTCTCAGGCTTGCGGTACCGAACGGGTGCATTACTGTTACAGCATAGAGGGTAACCGGTGCTGGTATCTGGCAACGCCATCATCGGCAATGGCCAATATCCCTGATACATGGTGCCCGCTTGCAGCCGCTTTGCCGGGCAATAGTGAACATTGGGACAAAGAAACCGTATATCTTTATGAGCAGGATGGTTCTGCCTGTGCGCTACGCTGGGATCCTGAAACCAGACGGATGCAGGTCTTTTTGGGCGCTGCACGGACAATTATGCCCCGTATCCAGAGTCTGGAAGCAAGCTTTGTTACAATCAATCCGGATGTTGCCAAGCCAGTGTCATGGAAAAACCGCGCTTTGAATCAGGAAGCCCTGTCACGGAATTTGACCAAATGGTTGTTCCTTTCTGGCCTTGGGGTAACGCTTGCGGCTCTGTTTTACTGGTTTATATCCTTTACCATGGCCGGTATTTTACGCCCTGATCTGAAAGAGGCTCAGGATTTGACCCAGGCCGCAACATTCGATTTGATGCGTGAGGCCAGTAATATTCACCGGACTAATATCAGCGATAATATTGCCCGGATTAATGAATTATCTATGGAATTAAGCTCCTTTGGCGGGCAGTTGATCAAATATGAAGTGAATGGCGATAGCGTGGAATGGTTTGCTGTTGTACCACGTGCAATGGAAGGTGATATTAGCCGTCTGGGGGCCAAGGCCATTGGAATTGATGAAGAGCAGAAAGGGTATTTGCGAATCAGGGGCACCCGTTAACGTAACGGGGCAGCCAAATAAAGCTTTAGAAATAAGGGGATGCATGCTAGGTTTTATAAGGGCTGTGGCATTCCTGCCACGTTCTTGCCTTATTTTAATTATATAATTTTGTAATGATGAAAAGGGACTTATTTTGGATTTAAAAAAGTTTGATTTCAAAAAACTGAAACACTATACCAGCCCACAGGCGATCAAGGATATTGACCGTTTTCTGGATGGGTTGCCGGTTATGGTGGGTTATAATGTCCTGATTGCAGCTGGTATAGCATGGATACTGGCTGGCGCTGCCGTGCTTTTTGCGACCAGTGAGGCTTCAAAAGTTGCGGATTTACGGGCGCAGATGCTTGAGGTTGAAAGTCTGAGACCTCCTGTACCGGAAATTCAATTCCTACCTGTAAGTAAAGCCGCACTGCAAAAATTTGTCGATGATGTTGAGCGGGTTGATTTGTACCCGATACTTAATTTTAAAACCGGTAATGATGGCGAACTGACTATAAGCGGGAAGAATAATGAATTTACTGCCCTGACCTATGCTTTGGGCCATGTGATGGGTAGTGGCCGCAACTGGCATGTTTCTTTTGATCAGTTTTGTATCGGATCTGAATGTACTGCGGGTAAAATGGAAGCGAAATTAAAAGTTTCAGTTATCCGCATTGCAGATGCAAAGCAGGCAACAGGTACTGCTGCAACCGGTGAGGATTAAGAGATTGATTTATATATTAAAATGCTTACACTTTTAAAAAGGAAAGGGGAATAACATGAAAATTAAACACTTTAAGAGAACAGAAAAAGGGAACGCTTTGTTTCTTATTCTGATTGCGGTGGCGCTATTTGCGGCGCTATCATATGCTGTAACACAATCGGGCCGTGGTGGCGGCGGTGTGGACCGTGAGCAGGCCTTGATTGCCGCTTCGCAGGTGACCCAATACGGGGCCGGTCTTCGGACAACACTGACCCGGATGGTGATTACCGGATCTGCCGCAACGGATATCGTTTTTGATTCCAGTGGTGCTGAAGAAGATGAAGTCTTCCACGTCAATGGTGGCGGCGCTGTAGATCAATCACCACCAGGTAATGCCGGAACAGCGACAAGCTATACTTATATGCCGACCGATGGTACAAACGGTTTTTATATATCAGGTGTGGGCACGGATACGGCCGGTTCTGGTCAGGATGTTATTGTCGGCCTTGATGGTTTGACACTGGCTGTTTGCCGGGCGATTAATACGGGTCTGGGTCTGACCGCGGCTCCAACAGACGAAACAACGGCTGTTGTCATGGGCACATCGGGTACGACTGCTGCTGGCGATAATGCGCATAGTTTTAACTCTAACGCTGCTTCTGGTGAAGCTTTTGCCTGTGTTGAGAACGGGGCTAGCTCTGGTGATTATGTATATTATCATGCTCTTGTGGAGCGGTAAGATTACCCGGGATGAAAAAGTCTGATTTACATTCCGATCTGAATACGACAGCGGCATCGCATTGTGCGATGCCGTTTGCGTGTCAGCGGCGTGGACAACGTGGCAGCGTATTGTTTTACATTTTTATCGCCATTGGTTTACTGGCAGCCTTGACGCTGACATTTGTGAATAGCGGTAAAGAAGGTATTACAACGCAAGCCGCTCAGCGAATGACCGAAAACCTGTATGTTCAGGCCAATGGTATCAAGTCCAGTATTCTGGAATGTGTCTATACCTATCCAAATGGGGGCGGTGATCTGGACGGGGATGGTGATATTGATAGTGATGATAATTCGAATATACCTTATCCGTTAGACCCAACAGATGCGAATAACCCTGATGGCGCTGCGGCCAATGATCAGGTGCGTAATATGCAATGTCCGGGGGCGCCATCCGGCAGTTATGCTATATATGACGGTGTGGGCACAACAGGAAAATTCCTGCCGCCGCAAGTCAATGGTTTCAGTGAATGGATTTATCAAAACAATGCCAATGGTATCTATATTCAGACGACAGGGGCGGCTGACCAGGCTGTCACGGCAGCGCTTGATCGCCTGGAAGCCAGATTTGATACCTGTGAAGCCGATCTTGATTATGGCAGCTGCGGTGCCACCTGTCTGACAATCTTTATTTTGCGCGCGACCTGTCCGTAAAATGTAGGTGTTTTGAGTTTGAGAACCAATGAAGATTTTATTTTAAGCAGCAGGTTGATTCTGGAGATAACATGAAAATCAAACATTTTAAGAAAACAGAAAAAGGGAATGCCTTATTCCTTATTTTGATTGCAGTGGCGTTATTTGCGGCGCTGTCATATGCTGTAACCCAGTCGGGCCGTGGTGGTGGCGGTGTAGACCGTGAGCAGGCTTTGATTGCTGCTTCACAGGTTACTCAATACGGCGCTGGTCTGCGGACAACGGTGACCCGGATGGTGATTACCGGATCTGCCGTAACCGATCTGGAATTTGATAGCAATAACAGTGATCCCACCAATGAAGTCTTTCATACATCTGGCGGCGGTGCTGTTGATCAAGCGCCGCCGACTTCAGCAGGGACATCAACAGTATATAATTATTTGACGACCAACGGTACAAATGGTCATTACATAACAGGTGTAGGGACGGATACGGCTGGCTCTGGCCAGGATGTAATTGTCGGTGTTGATGGTTTGACACTGGCCGTTTGCCGGGCGATTAATTCGGGTCTAGGCCTGATCGCCGCACCAACAGTTGAAACTACGCAGGTCCCTATGTCTGCCATTACGGCAGGTACAGGTGCCGCTGGCGATAATGCCTATAGTTTTAATTCTAATTCTGGGGAGGCTTTTGCCTGTGTTGATAATACAGGTAATAACTACACCTATTATCACGCTCTGGTGGAACAATAAGATTATCCGGAATACAAAGACTGATTTGCCTTTCGATTTGAATACGGCAAAGGTCTGTCCATAAAATGATGTATTTTAACCTTAAAAACGAATCAGAGTTTCATTTTAAGAGGTAATGCTGATATTGACATAATGGCATAAATACTGGCCTATAAGCCTTTTTTATAGGCTGCCACGTTTTTGCCATATTTTCTTTATATACTTTGGATAAAAGAAATATCTTGTGCTATTGTAAATTAGGACTTGCGTTTAACGACTAGGGAAGAGAAGTGACATGAACATGAAACAGTTTACAAGAAACGAACACGGGAACGCTTTGTTCCTTATTTTGATTGCAGTGGCACTATTTGCGGCGCTGTCTTATGCCGTAACTCAATCGGGCCGTGGCGGCGGCGGTGTCGACCGTGAGCAGGCCTTGATTTCCGCTTCACAGGTTACCCAGTATGGGGCTGGTCTTCGGACAACAGTGACCCGTATGGTGATTACCGGATCTGCCGTAACCGATCTGGAATTTGATAGCAATAACAGTGATCCCACCAATGAAGTCTTTCATACATCTGGTGGTGGCGCTGTAGACCAAGCACCGCCCGCTACAGCAGGAACAGCAACCTCCTATACCTATATGACAACTGATGGTACGAATGGCTTCCATATTATCGGTATCGGTACCGATACGACAGGTAGTGGCCAGGATGTTATTGTTGGTGTTGATGGTTTGACACTGGCCGTTTGCCGGGCAATTAATACAGGCTTGGGTTTGACTGCAGCGCCAACCGTAGAGTCAACCGCTGTTGCCATGGGAACGCCCCTAGCGACTGCGGCAGGTAATACAGCGCATACCTTTAATTCCAATAGTGGTGAAGCGTTTGCCTGTGTTGATAATACAGGTAATGATTACACCTATTACCATGCGCTGGTTGAACGTTAATTTGATGTAGAGATAATTTAGTTAAGATAAAGCGGCATCGTTAAAAACGGTGCCGCTTTTTTTATTGTAGGGTGTGAAATTGTTATTTTAACGCCGCGACCTCATTTTTAATCCGGTCAAATTCACCTTCTATTGCAATGATTAAGTGGGCTTCGGGGCGTTGGCCGAGATCGGCTATGCCTTGAACCTTATCGGCAATATCTCCCAGATGCGGGCAGCAGGCTGACCGGGCTGCGCCTTTCAGACTATGGGCTGTTTCAGCAACCGCAATGGTCTCCCCATTATCATAGGCGGTGCGAAGTTTTTGAATTTGCGGCGCTGTCATATCGATAAACATCTGTAACATTTCTTTGACGCTGTCGTCATAACCGCCAAGCAAATCATCAATAGCATCCATGCTGATTGCCGGCTCATCGGGTGGCGTGTATAGATCAGCTTCAGGTTCGGATGGTGGGGATTCTGGCACTGTTGTGGCGGCCTCCTCATGGCTTTCTTCATTTTCACGGGCTTGATTACGAAGCCCTGCTGCAATGGCTGGCGCTTCCGCATCTGTTGCTGTTTCTTCCGTTTCTTCAGTATTATCTTCGTTCAATACACCCCAGCGGATAAGCAATTGGCGGAATTGCCCCAGACTGACAGGTTTTAGCAGGCATTCATTAAAACCATAAGACAGATAGGCTTGTTTCTGGGCCATTTGCACATCTGCGGTCAGAACAACAACCGGAAAACCGTTATGCTGGTCTATGTTTTCCTGTTCTTCTATCGAACGGATACGTTTAACGACTTCATAGCCATCCATTTCCGGCATATGCAGGTCGGTAAACAGAATGCCATGTTTTCCCTCTTCCAGTTTTTTGATAGCCTGCAGACCGTTTTCGACAAAATCGGCTTCAACACCCAGTTTTTTAAGTTGTCTTTGTAAGACATCCTGAACCGCTGGCGTATCTTCGGCAATTAAAAGCCGTTTAGGCCGGTTGGGGTCAAGGCTGCCTTGATTTTGGCGGGCGGCAGATTTTACAGATTCGCCCAGACCAATGCGGCTGGCCGGTTTTGAGAGATATTTTGCCCCAAGCGAGCGCGCCGAATGTTGCATGCCGTAATCATCGCGCACGGTATACATGATAAGGCCCACGAAAGGCTGAAAATCTGATATTTCTTTCATAAGATCAATACCCAGCCCGTCAGGCAGCCCCTGATCAACCAGGGCCACATCAAACCGCCGGCTTTTGGCCATTTTCAGCCCTTCTGCATAGGTCGGTACGCTGGTTACAGAACCCCCCATCGATTTCAGGGTGCGGACAATTTCACGTGCACCTGCAGGATGATCCTCAACCGAGAGGATCACAAGCCCGTCAAGATCGGGCAGATCCTGCGGATTGGTTTCATCCGCTGCCTCTGTCGGAATTTCGAACCAGAAGGTAGACCCTTTGCCTTCTTCGCTGAAAACGCCGATTTTACCATGCATCAATTCAACCAGTTTCTGGCAGATAGACAGGCCAAGTCCCGTGCCGCCATATTTGCGGGTGGTCGAGTTATCGGCCTGACTAAAAGCCTTGAACAAGCGTTCAGCCACTTGATCTGTCATACCGATGCCGGTATCAATAATCTCAAAGCGCAGCCCGAATTTATCCTTGCCGGGGACATCGATATGCTGGACATGGGGGACAATACGTAAGGTAATGTTACCTTTTTCAGTGAATTTCAGCGCGTTACCAACCAGATTAAGCAAGATCTGCCGCAGCCGTGTTGGATCGCCAACAATAACCGGCGGGATGTCAGGATCAACATCGACTTTCAGCTCGACTTTCTTGCCTTGTATTTTGACTTCCATACATTCAACAATGCCAAAAGCCAGTGTCCGGACGGGAACTTCCAGAACATCAAGCTCCATCTTATTGGCATCAACTTTGGCAATATCCAGAATATCGTCCAGAATGGTCAGCAGGCTGGTGGCGGAGCTTTTTGCAGTGCCAAGCATGGAGTAAACATCGTCACTAAGGTTGCTTTCATCTGATACCAGCTCTAACAGGCCATAAATGCTTTGCATGGGGGTGCGGATTTCATGGCTCATGGTCGCCAGAAAGCTGCTTTTCATTTCTGTCAGCGTTTCAGCCTCGGCAACTTCAGCTTTGATGCTGGTGACATCCTTTGCCACAAGCAGCCATTCATTATCTTCATAGGAGGTCAGGGTCAGATTATACCAGCGACCTTCGCGCTCAACGGTGGCTTCCCCTCCGCCAGTCTGGGCGGTGGCGTTAAGTTCATCGCCTTGCGTTTCGCCAAACAAGGCGTACAGGTTGACCTGTTCGGTCAATCCGAACATTTTACGCATCCGGTTATTGGCGTTCTGGATTTCAAAACCATTGTCACTGCGCACAAGAACACCGATACCGACAGGCAGAGCATTCATAAGTGATGTCTGTGAAATCGTTGACTGATCAGCCATTTATGAACTCCGTCCTGAAAAAATAAAGCTGTTGAAGATCAACACATCTGTGTTAAATATAGGCTAGACAATAACCCTTAATAAAGAGTGTAAAGCATGGCATACAAGCTTGCAATCGTTGGCGCAACCGGCAATGTCGGACGGGAACTATTAACCAGCCTGTCGGAAAGTGAAATTCTGAAATGTGATGAAGTGATCGCACTGGCCTCAAGGAAGTCTTCCAACCGGGAAGTTTCCTATGGCGAAGATAAGGTTTTGAAAGTCAAAGCGGCAGAAGATTTTGATTTTAGCGGCGTTGATATCGTTCTGGCCTCGGCCGGTGCTGTCGTTTCTGAACAAATTCTGCCCAAAGCCGCCGCTGCCGGGGCGGTTGTGATTGATAACGGTTCGTTCTGGCGTATGGACCCTGATGTACCGCTTGTCATTCCCGAAGTGAACCCCGAGGCTTTACGGGATTTTAAAAAGAAAAATATTATCGCCAATCCGAATTGCTCAACCATTCAAATGGTTATGGCCTTGAAGCCCTTGCATGATCTGGCCAAAATCAAGCGTGTTGTTGTATCAACCTATCAATCTGTATCCGGTGCCGGTACGGAAGGCATGGATGAATTGTTCAATCAGACACGTCAGGTATATATGAATCAGCCGTCGGTGCCGGAAATCTTTTCCAAAAACATTGCTTTTAACGTGATCCCCCAGATTGATAAATTCATGAAGGACGGATCGACCAAAGAAGAATGGAAGATGCGCGTTGAAACCAAGAAAATTCTGGATGAGTCTATCGAGGTTACTGCCACCTGTGTCCGCGTTCCGGTTTTTGTCGGGCATTCTGAATCTATTAATGTTGAATTCGAAAGTCCGGTCACACCAGCGGCCGCGCGTAGAGCTTTACGCGAAATGGAAGGCGTTCTGGTTATTGATAAACTGGATGAAGATGACGGTTATGTTACGCCATCTGAAATTTCCGGTGATGCGGGTGTTTATGTCAGCCGCATTCGTCAGGATCCGAGCAATCCCAATGCTTTGAATCTATGGGTCGTTGCCGATAATCTGCGTAAAGGCGCTGCGCTGAACACCCTGCAGATTGCCGAGCGCATGATTACAGATAAACTGATCTAGGTACCATTCTGGCACGGCATGTTCTAGAATGGCTTTGCCTGTTGTTGAGATTAACCTGACCCACCCCCTATAAAGGAGTCCAGTTTTAAAGTTAGAACTGCTATAGAACTTGGACTTAAAAAATATAGGAGGCTTAATTGGCAAAGAAGCGATACACCCCGGAACAAATTATTACAAAGCTACGTGAAGTTGAGGTTTTGCTATCACAAGGCAAAACACAAGAACAGGCCGTGCGTTCAATTGGCGTAACAGGTAATACGTATTACCGCTGGCGCAAAGAGTATGGTGGCATGGGCATTGATCAGGCAAAACGTTTAAAAGAATTAGAAGTAGAAAACGTGCGGCTTAAACATGCTGTTGCTGATTTGACAATCAACAACCAAATTTTGAAAGAAGTTAGTCGGGGAAAGTTTTAACCTCTGCGAAACGCCGGCACGAGGCGGTTACATATCTTTGCCAAGTTTTTGGTTATTCGCAGAGGCGCGTATGTAGAGCTTTGGGACAAAGCCGAGGCAGCTACCGTAAACCGAAACGTCCTAAAGCGGATGAACAGAATCTGACTGACGATATTGTTCGTCTTGCGACAAAATATGGGCGGTATGGCTATAAGCGGATCACAGCTCTTTTGAAGACGGAAGGTTGGCATGTTAACCACAAACGTGTTGAGCGCATCTGGCGACAAGAGGGGTTGAAAGTTCCCGCGCGCCATAAAAAACGTGGGCGTTTATATTTGAACGATGGTTCGTGCTTGCGCCTAAGGCCCTGTTGGAAGGATCATGTATGGAGCTATGATTTTGTAGCGGACCGCCTCATAGATGGCACAAAGATTAGATTTTTGACACTTGTTGATGAATACACGCGCGAATGTTTAGCTCTGCGAGTGGCTTATAATTTAAAGGCGCATGATGTGCTGGATGTATTGACAGATATCTTTATTCAGCGCGGTCTTCCGAATTATATCCGTAGCGACAACGGCAGCGAATTTACAGCCAAAATATTACAAGATTGGCTTAATAAACGCCTTAATGTAAAAACGGCGTTTATCACTCCTGGGTCGCCATGGGAGAATGGGTATAATGAAAGCTTCAATGGCAGATTCCGCGACGAATTTTTAAATCAGGAAGTGCTTTATAGCCTTGAAGAGGCGCGCGTTCTTACAGATCAGTGGCGGTATCATTACAACCATATCAGGCCGCATACATCATTGGGGTATAAACCACCCGCGCCACTGGCTACCAGTAAAGAAGGTGGTCTCGCTTACGCTCAACCACCTTCTTTACAACCCTTAAAACAACAGCATTATAACTCTAAGCATGGACTCTTAAATGGGGGTTGACACACAAGTGCCGCTGGTACCGCTATTGGTGCGGCGGGCTATGGGGGGGGGGCTGCTAAAGAAGGGTGCTGCGCGGATCGGGAATGCTTTTAAAGGTATGAAACGGACTTCCGAACCTGAACTAAAGGAAAGTGAATATCTGAAGAATGAGTTACGAAATTCAAACAAGACTTCGTTTTCTACGGAGATATCCTTGCAGACAGAATTTGAAAATACCCTGAAACCAAATAATCCCCGGCAAGAGCCGCCGAAAAATCGGAAAAAACCTGATAACCCGAAATATAAATAAAGAAATAAGAAAAAGAGCGGTAATTTCGCTCTTTTTTTTTAATTTTATGCGAAACCTTTTTTGACATAACACGCCGCTTCGGCTAAAACAGAGCATCTTTAAAGATTTAAAGCCTTCGGCATGTTAGCCGGAGCCATGGACGGGGTTCCTCCTGTTGTCCATATTTTCGGCGCCTGTGCCAGGGGAAACCCATGGTGTGCGAGGATAGTATAAAAAAGACAGCCTTTCGGGGCTGTCTTTTTTATTATCAGGACTGCAATGTATCCAAGAACTTTAAACCGATAATGCCTGCCAGTATAAAACCAATACAAAGCAGTTTTAAAGGATGTAAGGATTCACCAAATAATAAGGCGCCAAAGATAACCGTTCCGATAACGCCAAGTCCGGTCCAGACCGGATAGGCCAAAGATACCGGCAATGTTTTAAAGGCAAGCGCCAGAAAATATATTCCGGCAACAACAGCAATTGCTGTTAAAAAGCTAGGTAGCGGCCGGCTAAAACCATCACTGTATTTGGTGCCGATCGCAAAACAGACTTCAAATATGGCGGCAATGCCAAGATAAAACCAGGCCATATTTTATTACTGTCCCTGCGCCAGACTATAGGCGCGGTTGCCTTCGGTTTCGTAGAGGTTTTCGGTTTTGACAAATTCAAACCCCTGTTCGGCCAGTTTATTCAACTGCGCTGTGATATGGGCGGCGTTCATATCAACGCCGGGTGCAGCTTTGAACCGGCAGCACCAGAAATCAGAATCCATGATGGCATTAACCGCATTTGGCCAGACCATAAGCCCCTTGGTTGCGATCGTCTCCAAAATCATATCCTGAGCCACGGTATCTTTCAGTGCGTCACCGAGCTGGTTGGCATCGTTACTTTCCCGCCATCTTAGGAAGATATCAACCCCGACAAGTTTACGGAGTGGTGATTCAGGGGGCAGAGAAATGGATTTCAGATCAATCTGGCAGGCTCGTCCATCGGCACCACCATAAGAAATAGGGCTGAATTTTTCAGGCTTGGATCCTAGGCGTTCAATAATGGCCTTGGCAAAGTCACTGGTGCCGACCTTTTGCGTGCTGGTCTTGTCATTATAAATGTCACCCGTATGAATGCCATCTTCCAGCGTTTTCAGCCAGGCATTGTGAATTTTTTCAGCAGGGTCTGCCTGACCGATATGCTGGAGCATCAAGATCGCCCCGTGGAGCAGTCCCGAGGGGTTGGCGATGCCTTGACCCGCAATATCAGGGGCGCTGCCATGGATGGCTTCAAACATGGCACCATGAAGGCCTATATTCGAAGACCCGCCTAATCCGACAGAACCGGAAACTTCGGCGGCAATATCGGAAATAATATCACCATAAAGATTTTCGGTGACGATGACATCAAAGAGTTCCGGTTTTGATGCAACGCGGGCGGCACCGATATCGACAATCCAGTGATTGTTTTCAATATCCGGATATTCTTTGGCAATACGTTTAAAGGTGTCATGGAATAACCCGTCGGCCATTTTCATGATATTGTCTTTGGAAATACAGCTGACTTTTTTACGTCCCGCGGTACGGGCATATTCAAAAGCGTAGCGGATAATGCGTTCTGAACCAGTCTGGCTAATCAGTTTTAAAGACTGGACTACATTTTCTGTCGGCTGATATTCAACGCCGGCATACAGGTCTTCTTCATTTTCGCGGACGATCACCATATCCATATTGGGCTGGGTCGTTTGAACATAAGGATGATAGGAAACACAAGGGCGAACATTGGCAAACATGCCCATGGTTTTGCGAACTGTGACATTCAGGCTTTTGAAACCGCCGCCTTGCGGTGTGGTAATGGGGGCTTTCAGAAAAACGCCGGTCCGGTAAAGTGATTCCCAAGCCGCCTCGTCAATGCCGTTCATCACGCCTTTTTCAAACATTTTTTCGCCGATGGTGATGGTTTCTATATCAAGCGCGGCGCCTGCGGCTTCCATGATTTCCAGAACCGGAGCCATGATCTCAGGGCCAATTCCATCTCCATATGCGACTGTAACGGCAGTTTTCTCAGACATTTTTTTCCTTTTTTTCTTCTGTTGCAATTGTCTTTTCTTCGTCAATGGTCTTTGCAGGCTTTGGCGGCTTTTTGGAAAAAAGAACGAGCGTACCAAGCAAGGCCGAGGCAACAGACCCCGAGATAACACCGAGCCGTACGGACGTAGCCATTTCCTGGTTTGAGAAGGCAAGATTACCGATGAAAAGACTCATGGTAAAACCAATCCCGCAGAGTACCGATAACCCGTAAAGCTGCCGCCAGGTTACAGAATGAGGTTTGGACGCCAGACCAAATTTTGTTGCCAGCCAGATGGCTGAAAATATCCCGAGCTGTTTGCCAATAAACAGACCGGCAAAGATACCTATAGTCAGGGTTGAAAACAGGATATCACGATCAAGACCGTCTAACGGTATGCCCGCATTTGCAAAAGCAAAAAGCGGCATAATAGCAAAGGCGACCCAAGGGTGCAGACGATGTTCGAGTTTTTCTGCTATGGCGTGGCCTTCTTTATCTTTTGCATCCAATGGAATAAAGAGGGCGGTGACGACACCGGCCAATGTCGCATGGACGCCGGATTTTAAAACCGCAAACCATAACAGCATTCCGACCAGAATATAGGCCGAAGTCCGCGTGCTTTTGCGGTAAAACAGGGCAAAGAGTAGTAATATACAGAAAGCCGCACCATAAACAGCGTTCATCGAAAGGTCGCTGGTATAGAACAAGGCGATAATAATCACAGCGCCGATGTCATCCATCACAGCAATAGCTGTCAGCAGGATTTTTAAAGTCACTGGCACCCGTGAGCCGAGCAGCGCCAGAACGCCAAGGGCAAAGGCAATATCGGTTGCCGCCGGAATAGCCCAGCCATGGATATGGACTTCATTATTAAAATTAAGGGCGACAAAAACCAGCGCTGGTACGGCCATACCGCCGATGGCCGCAACGCCGGGCAGAATTGCACGGGACCGGTCTGACAGTTCGCCCCGTACAAATTCACGTTTGACTTCAAGGCCGATCAGAAAAAAGAAAATCGCCATCAGGCCATCGTTAATCCAGTGCAGGCTGCTTTTTCTAAGGGAGAAATCACCAATATCAAAGCCGATTTCCATATGCAGAAAATGGTCGTAAAGCCCGGCAAATGTAGAGTTCGCAGCAATAATAGCAAGAAAAGCCGCGCCCATTAAGAAAAGCCCACCAGTGGATTCCCGACGGAAAAAACGTTGCAGAGCCAGACTGACTTTGCCTTCTATTTTTTCTAAGGTGTTTCCAACTTTTGTTTTCATAGGTAAACTCTATCCAAGATCTATGACACTCTATAAGAATGTATATGAGATCAACTATCTTGCAAAGTTAAATAGGAATTTTTTATATGCTGTCTCAAGAAATTATTCGTAAAAAACGTGACCACCTGAAGCTAACCTCCGACGAGATACAGTCCTTTGTCGGTGGCGTGCCGTCAGGGGAGGTCAGTGAAAGTCAGGTAGCGGCTTTTTGTATGGCTGTTCTGCTCAATGGTATGGAAATGGATGAACGCGTCGGGCTGACTTTGGCGATGGCACAGTCAGGCAGGGTGCTGGATTGGTCGCATTTGGATCTGCCGGGCCCGGTTCTGGATAAACATTCGACCGGCGGGATCGGGGACAAGGTCAGCCTTATTCTGGCGCCAGTGATAGCAGCTTGCGGTGGTTTTGTCCCTATGCTGTCTGGCCGCGGTCTTGGCCATACGGGGGGAACGCTTGATAAAATGGATTCTATTCCGGGTTATGTATCGCAGCCGGATCTGGATATGCTCGAAAAAGCCATACAGCATTGCGGCTGCGCTATTATCGGGGCGACCAAAGACCTTGCCCCTGCGGATCGGATTATGTATTCTATTCGGGATGTGACGGCGACTGTTGAATCTATTGACCTGATTACGGCCTCCATTCTGGCGAAGAAGCTGGCTGGCGGCCTTGATGGTCTGGTGATGGATGTTAAATTCGGCAGCGGTGCCTTTATGAAGGACTACAAAGATGCCAAGGCGCTAGCCGAAAGCATTGTATCGGTTGCTAATGGTGCCGGATTGCCGACGGTGGCCTTGATGACGGATATGAATCAGGTGCTGGGTCGTACAGCCGGTAATGCTGTAGAAGTGCAGGAATCGGTTGATTTTCTAACCGGACATAAACGTGATCCGCGCCTTGAAACGGTGACGGTTGAATTATGCGCTGAACTACTGGTACTGGGCGGGATTTCCGCGACGGTTTCTGAAGCCAGAGAGAAGATTCAAACCTGTCTTGATAACGGGCAGGCTGCAGAACGCTTCCAAAAAATGGTCAGTGTTCTGGGCGGGCCGGATGATTTTGTTGAAAATCCGGACCAGTATCTAAAGAAAGCAGCCATCCAGCTAGAAGTTTATGCCGAACAGGCAGGATATGTCACAGGGATGGATGCCCGTGATATAGGTATTACGATTGTCGAGCTTGGTGGCGGCAGGCGGAAATCCAGTGATGAGATTGATCATGCCGTCGGGTTGACTGATATTGTGCAGATCGGTGAAGCGGTCGGACCGAATGCAAAGCCGCTTGCCGTTGTGCATGCCCAGACTCGGGAGGCCGCTGACAAGGCGGCAAATGAAATTAGAAAAACGATTAAAATCAGCGATAAACCGGTTAAATCTAATGTTGTCGTTCAGGAAAGGGTAGAGGCATGAGTGCATATTCAAAAGAGGATATTTCCCTGTTCTATACAGAGGCAAAACAGGCACGTGATCGGGCTTATTGCCCGTATTCCGCCCATCCTGTCGGTGTTGTTTTGATAGATGACTTGGGGCATAAAAGCCTAGGCTGTAACACTGAAGTTGCCCATTTTAAAAGCATGTGTGCAGAGGCTGGCGCGATCAGCCATATGATTGTGCAGGGTGGCCAAAAAATTCGTGATATCTTTATTGTCGGGCCGGCAGATGATCCGGTCACCCCATGTGGCGATTGCCGTCAGCGAATCCGTGAATTTGCAGATGATAGCACAGGTATTTATTGCTTTGGATCAAATGGCATAATTGTTAAGCAGTATACAATAGGTGACTTACTGCCGGATTCCTTTGGCCCTGAAAACATTCTAAACAGAAAGCCGCAGCCCTGATGCATTTAAGAGAAGATATAGACCGGCAAGACTTAAAAGCGATTATCATTATCCTGATCTGCTATCTGTTTTACTCAGGCAGTGATGCGACAATGAAATATTTGGTGCAGCAAAATTATGACATCATTGTAATTCTAAGCCTGAATAGTTTTTTTGTTCTTCTTTTTGTAGGTATTTACGGGCTTTGTCGAAACGGACGAGCCTATTTTAAGACTGACAAGACAAAATACCATCTGTTTCGAGGGTGTTTGGGATGTGTGTTTGCCTTTTTTATAACCTATGCTCTCGGTAATACCAGTTTATCTGAATTCTATATGATGATATTTACAGCACCTCTTTGGGTCGTTGTTTTTTCCGTGGTGATGATGAAGGAAAAAATAAATCCTATCCGTAGTGCGATCGTTCTTCTTGGTTTTGCCGTTATTGCCTATGTCTTTATGCCGGATGGTAAAATGAACATGGATTTGGGGCTGTTCTGTGCTCTGGCAGCGGGGCTGGGGGTCGGGTTTAATATGATATATATCCGAAAATACCTCAGAAGCGAGCGTCCCGTTGTTATTAGCGGCTTTAATAGTCTGGTAGTCTTCGTACTGATCTTACCTTTTGCCGTGCCAAAGATAGACGCCACCGTTATTGCAGGCTTACCGTTTTTTGCAATGACCGGTGCGTTGATGCTGTCAGGAAGTGTGTTTTTGTCTCGGGCCTTCCAGATCGCGAGCCATTCAGTGATTTTGGCACCGTTTCATTATTCACAAATGGCCTATGGTGTATTGATCGGCTATATTGTATTTGCGGAATTGCCCTCAATGCGGGTCATTGGCGGTTCGATTGCTTTGGTCGCTTTAGGCTGCGGGTTGTTCTGGTATGATTACAACAATAATAGAAAGCTAAGACGCTATGTCAGATACGATACAAAATCTTAAAGCCATCGGCTTTGTTATTCTGGGCTTTGGGTTATTCTCGTTCAATGATGCCCTGATCAAGCTTTTGGCTCTGAGTTACTCGGTACCGCAAACGCTGTTCTGGACGGCCTTTTTTGTTTGTCCCATTCTGATTGGTTACGGTTTAATAACCGAAGGCAAATCTGCTTTTGCTACTAAAATCTGGGGTTGGCATTTCTGGCGGGGTCTTGCGATGACCTGTGTTGTTTTTTGCACGCTGTTTGCCCTGACCCAGATCGAAATGACCGAGTTTTATGCCGTTGTATTTACAACGCCGATGATTATTTCAGTCGCTTCATGGATATTTTTAAAAGATAAGTTGTCACGCCCACAGGTCTTTACGATTATCGCAGGCTTTCTGGTTATACTGTATATGTGCCGCCCGGGGACTGAATTGTTTAATATCGGTGCTTTGTCGGCTTTTGGCGGGGCGATGTTTTTATCGCTGGCTTCTGTTTTGGTGCGTAGCCATCTGAAGGAAGAAAAGCCGCTTTTGGTTGGCATTAACGGGCCGGTGGTCATTGCGATGGTTTCTTTACCGCTGAGCCTGTATTACGGTTTCACATTTCCACAAGATATGGCGTCGCTCGGCCTGTTTATATTGTCCGGTATCACGGCAGGGTCTGCGGGGGTCTTTTTTGGTAAAGGGTTTCAGTATGCAAGCTCGGCTGCTGTTGTCGCGCCGTTCCATTATACGCAGATGATTTGGGGCGCTATTCTGGGCTATATCATTTTTGAAGAAGTGCCCAGCTTTGAAGTCGTAACCGGTGCCTGTATGCTGGCGGTGTTGGGCATATATTTGATTTATTCTGAATCCCGTGCCCGCCGCCGGCAGCGCACGCTTGTTGAAAAGCGTGACACTGTTATGCATGAACCGGTTTAAGGCGTACCGGCTGGTTGGTCGAGTTCCTGAATGGTTTTAAAGCCGACTTTCAAATATCCCCAACCGGATATCACGGTCAGGATCATGGCGATTAGCAATCCATAATGGCCAATTTCAACAGAGTAGGGGATAAGATCGGGGCCGTGATCTCCGGCAATTAAAAAGCCGATCGCAAAAAGCTGTACGGTGGTTTTCCATTTTGCAGTTTTTGAAACCGGTACGGTCACTTTGTAAGGGCCAAGGAATTCACGCAGACCGGCAATCAGAACTTCACGGATGAGAATGATTAATGCCGGAATAATCCATAAACCTTCCAGACGATCAAAAGCGACCAGCAGAAACAGGGTGACTGTAACAATTAACTTGTCAGCGATAGGGTCAAGAAATTTACCAAAAGCAGATACCTGATTAAGGGCGCGGGCAAAATAGCCGTCAAAGAAATCTGTAATCGCCGCGACCACAAAGAGAACCACAGCTGACCAGGTTGCGATAGGCCCCGGTATAAAAAACAGAGCCACAAGCACCGGAATGATCAGGATACGAAACAGGGTCAAAAGATTGGCGATGTTGGTAATCATTATGTTTATCCGGTCTGTGTTAAAACTAGTCCATACTTATCATTCATCATGAAATCTGTCATAGATTATTTGTGCCAAAGCTTCAGAAATACCTTCGACCTTGGTTAAATCACTGATTCCGGCCTGCATGATTTCACGGGTAGAGCCAAAATGGGTCAGCAGAGCCTTTTTACGCGCCGCTCCGATTCCCTTGATATTGTCGAGTTCGGATTTCAAGGTATCCTTGCTACGCCGGATTCTATGCGATCCAATGGCAAAGCGGTGGGCTTCATCACGGAGCCGCTGGATAAAATACATCACCGGATCATTAACCGGCAGGGTAAAAACCGGCCGGCCCGGAATAAAAAACCGTTCCCGTCCGGCATTGCGATCAGGGCCTTTGGCAACGGCGACAAGGGGAATATCTTCAATGCCGATTTCCTTTAGCGTTTGTTCGACAATATTCAATTGGCCTTGCCCGCCATCTATGAAGACAAGATCAGGCCATGTGTTTTTTGTCCGGTCAGGGTCTTCTTTAAGGGCGCGGTAAAAACGGCGGCGAAAGACTTCGCGCATCATACCGTAATCATCGCCTGTTATATCGCTGTCCCGAATATTGAATTTCCGATAGTGGTTCTTGGCAAAGCCTTCGGGTGTCGCGACAACCATAGCACCGATTGAATGCGATCCTTGGATGTGGCTGTTATCGTATATTTCAATACGTTGGGGCGTTTTATTAAGGTCAAATATCTCGGCGGTTTCTTCCATCAGTCGGGTCTGGGCCATTGTCCCGCTGAGCTTTCGCTTATGGGCCTGGCGGGCATTTTCCTCGACATGTTCGATCAGTTGACGTTTTTTTCCGCGCTTGGGAATGTGAAATTGTACCGGCGTTTTCGCATAATTGCTTAGCGCCTCGGTCAGGATGTTCAGTTCATCCGGTGCAATGTTAAGATAGATGTCTTTGGGTATCGGCTTGTTTGTATAAAACTGGCCAATAAAGGCGGAGAGAATTTCTGCCGGATCGGCATTTTTCTCATGCCGCGGAAAATAGGCACGGTTGCCGAAGCTCTGCCCACCGCGATAGAAAAAGACCTGAATGCAGCTGGTGCCGCCATCCTTGTAGACAGCCATAACATCAGCGTTACCGACATCACCGCTGGTAATACCCATTTCAGACTGCACGCTGGTTAAGGCGCGGATACGATCGCGGTATTTTGCCGCTTCTTCGAAATCAAGATTTGCGCTGGCACGCTCCATTTCTGTGACAAATTCTTCCTGAATTGCGCGGCTTTTGCCGGACAGGAATTCCAATGCCTGATGCACTTGCCGGGCGTAGTCTTCTTTGGACACTTTATCAACGCAGGGTGCGGTGCAGCGTTTGATCTGGTATTGCAGGCAAGGGCGGGTGCGCTGGGCAAATATGGAATCCGAGCAATTGCGCAGCATAAAAGCCTTTTGCAAAATCGCCAACGTGCTATTGACGGCATGAACCGAGGCAAAAGGCCCGTAAAAACGACCCTTGTCTTTACGGTTGCCGCGATGCTTTAGAACTTGCGGAAAACCGTGATCGGTGGTTACCCAGATATAGGGAAAGCTTTTATCATCCCGCAGCAGGATGTTATAACGCGGTTTAAGTTTTTTGATCAGCTCGGCTTCCAGCAGCAGGGCTTCGGCCTCGGTATGGGTGGTGATAAACTCCATGCTTGCTGTTTCGACGATCATTCGCTGAATACGCACCGCGTGTTTATCCAGACGGGTATAGGCGGTTACCCTTTTCTTTAGATTACGCGCCTTGCCGACATACAGAACATCACCATCCTGATTGACCATCCGGTACACGCCAGGGCTACCGGGCAGGGTTTTGACCAGACCGGCGATAACTTCGGGTCCGGTAAGGCCGGATGTATTGCTGTTAGATGTTTCGCTCATGTAAATAATATGGCGCGTTTTACCGCATTTGGAAAGGGGTAGCAGAATTAAAGAGAAAGTGCCTTTTGACGCGGTTGGCGTGGCGCGTTTTTATGGCCGGGTGCCTCTTTGGAGGCTGATAGGATCCACGGGCGGGATTTCTCCTCAAGGCATTTGTTTTTATCCGTCAGTCCGTAGGCCTTTATGGCTTTAAACCAGTTTTGACAAAGATCGAAGACCTCTTTGTGCTGCGTTTTTTTGCCAGTGTCTTCGATACATAAATTTATCAAATCGAAATTGTTGATGAAGTCTACAATAGAAAGGCCTTCGATCTTAGCTTCTTCTACTAATGCATGGATATTTAATGAGGTGCAGACATTTTGGCTTATTTCAGTGGCGGCGACCATCAGCGCTGCCGGGGGCATTTGGGTGACGTCATTTTCGCAAAGCCAGCTGGCCGCAGCGTCAAGCGCCGGAGATGAATAATGTTCAAGATCGCCCATTAAGGCACCTGTGATCCGGCAGTCCCGCACCATATCGATAATGCCTGTATTCTCGCCGTAACGCTGGACATGGCGGAGCGCGGCATAAGCATCGGCAATACTTTCGTCCAAGTGTTGGGTCGAAAGGTCGCCATTGCGGTCAAATTGAGCGCCGAGGGCATGGGCTACTTCATGATCAAATATGAAGTGATGAATTTGATCGCACAGTGTTTCGGTTGGTTGAGTACAGGCAGAATGAACGATGAGATCAAACATACCGAAGAACGTCTCGACCTTATATGTTGGAGTTGCGGGATTTAGCGGAACGACAATCGCGGCCTGGTCGGCATCGAAACGATCATAGGAAAAGCATTTTGGCGCGGCTTTTTTACCCCGTATGCCGCGTTTGACTGTTTTGTTGAATTCCTTGCGGGCTTTTTTGGATTTTCCGGTGGTTTTGAGTGCTTCTTTAGTAGCGTAGTCGATCAGCTTTCGGCGGTTCCAGAAATTCATGGCGGAGAGATCGATAAAAACAATATTCTCACGCCCCTCAGGGAAATCTTTCCGAAATTCGTCGATGGCTTGTTTTAAATCAAACTTGTAGGAAACTTTTTTCATAGCCGTATATTATTACAATGTTTAGGTTATGTCAATTAAAAGGGTTGGGAACTTATAGGTTTTTCTTTTGTTAGTTACGGTGCATCTGTAACGCCGAGCCCGTAGATCCTGTTTAATCAGGACTGCGGGTTTTTTATTGTCATTTTTTTATAAAAGCTGTAAAACATACAAAGTCTCGTAAGACCAGTGGCCCCATGGCGGAATTGGTAGACGCACACGACTTAAAATCGTGAGTCCTTGAGACGTCCCGGTTCAAGTCCGGGTGGGGCCACCACTTACTTTTTCTATAGAAACCAGCTATCTATCCGACCAACGCCAGCAAGCCTGACCTGCAGGATAGATTTGGTCATCTTCTATGCCCGATGTTTAGAGGAAACAAAATTTCCTCCGATCCTGATTCGTCAAAATCAATCATGATAAAAATGGCCACAAACAGATTGGTTCAGGCAAGGATGAACCGGCTTCTTACTTTTTCACTTTTTTATGTCCGCGTTCCCAAGGTAGCCAGTTATTGACTTCCATTGACAGGGTCATGCTCAGGAAGGTGCGCAACAGGATAATGATGGCCAGCACGGCCACATTTCTTAGGGTTGGTTCAACCCCTACGGTCCAGATAATGTCAGCGGCGACCAAAAGCTCCAGCCCGACCAGAATACCACGCCCTAGATTGACGCGTAAGATGTGATAGGGATCATTGTCACTGTGATAGTTACGCAAAAACAGAGTAAAGGCCATGATAATGCCGATAAATATTGCCGCAATACCTGCGAGCTCTACAATCTGTGAGGATATAATAATAATCTGCCGATGAATTTCTTCCAATGACCTTCTCCTTCTACAGGTTCAAACGGCTGCTTGGGCGGTTTGTTCCGTCGCGGTAGAAAGGGATAAGGAATCAGACCGAGGCAATCAGGCTATATAATATGACCGATACGGCAATCAGATTGCCGCAAAAGAAAATGATATAAGATAATTTAAGCCAGAAAAATTTGGGGCGTAAAATACGGCGGCTGACATCATGGATGTCTTTCAGAATGGCGACGGTCAGTTGCTTTGGATCATTCACAATCGGATTAACGGCTTGCAAATAGGCGTCTTCCTTTAGATAGCCGATATCACTGAAATGCAGAAGATTGCGCGTGCCATCCGGCTTTTTACCGGTGCGGCGCTTTGGATATATACAGATGATAGAAATAAAAATACTGACGACAGCCGTTAAAATGCTGATGATGGCGCCAGCATGAAAATCAGCTTTATTAACCCAGCCAAAGGCAACGGGAATGATCACTGAATTGACGATGATCATGCCTTGTGCTTTTTGATCGGCAAGCCGGACATAGTTAAACAGTTTTTGTGTGGTGCTGGTAAGGGCGGCACCACGAAACAGAGCTTCCCAGCGGAGTTGCTGGGGGTCTTTTTCAATTTCGCTTTCATTATCCGGTGTCTCTACGACATCTTTAGTCATTGTCATTTTGTGAGCTATCCTTTTAGCATCCTGATGTTACGGTTTTTTTATTTTCCAGATCGTCCAGCATGTTCTGAACCTCGCCTGCGACTGCTTTCAGAAGAGGGGCATCGCTGTGGCGTAGAATAATGCTGACCGCTATATCACCGGGTTTGCAGGCCGGATAACTGCCGATTTCGACATCGGGGTGGCGGCTCTGGATTTTGGTCAGACCGGGCGCAATATCGCCTTCGCCAAAATGGCAATCGATGGCGATGGATTGAACGACCTGACCACCAATAAGGGTATCAGCAACGCTATGAAACATTGCTTGCATAATTTTAGGGATGCCGGCCATGACATAGACATTATCAATTTTAATGCCGGGCGCAGCGCTGACAGGATTGCTGATCAATTCGGCCCCCTTGGGCA
>Ga0306900_1000255_pt1 | contig 26187 bp, 23 predicted proteins | sample AntRauMFilla3765_FD_190416 | JGI IMG/M metagenome (GOLD analysis project Ga0306900, IMG submission 190416) | Saline lake microbial communities from Rauer Islands, Antarctica - Metagenome Filla 3 #765 (v2) (version 2) | ecosystem: Environmental > Aquatic > Non-marine Saline and Alkaline > Saline ... | reverse complement strand
GTGAACTACCCCACCCTATCGCTCGCCTGACGGCTCACGCTTGAGGGTGTCGTCAGAACTCTCTGAGTTCTGACTGCTAACCAGAAGTCTGCGACTTCTGGTGATGGGGCTTCCTGCTTCCATGACGCACTTTGCAGACACCGAATCGGTGTCCGTAGGGAGTGCAGTCTCCACAGGCGTTGATTCGGAGCGTCCCGCTCCTAACCGCTTCTTGATACCGCGAGAAAGAATGTTCCACGCCGCGTTCGCGTCTCTATCCGCCTCGAACCCACAAGCCGGACACGAGTGTTTACGAACCCACAGCGGCTTGTCCGTCTTGACACCGCAGGACGCGCACTCCTTCGTCGTGTCTTTCGGGTCAACAGCGACAAGGTGTGTCCCTTCGCGTTCGCACTTGTACTCAAGCATTCTCAGGAACGTCCCCCACGCCGCGCCTGCTCGGTTCCGTGAGTTGCCGGGCAATTCGACCAAACCTTTCGCGTCCAAGTCTTCCACGGCCACTAACTCATACTCAGTAGCGTAGTAGTTCGACAATTTGTGGAGGAAGTCTCGACGCTTCCGTTTGAGATCGGCATGGCGTTCGGCAACGACACGACGCTGTTTCTCCCAATTTGCAGATCTATGCTGTTTCCGCGAAAGGTCACGCTGTGCGCGTTCCAATCGCTTGCGTTCTACCGAAAGGTCGGGAGATTCAACGGCGGTACCGTCCGTGTCGTGAGCGTACTTGCAAATCCCCACGTCGATACCGACGCACTGCTCGGGATTCTCCGGCTTCTCCGGTGGGTCGTCCGGTGTCTCGACGCCGAGGATAGCGTACCACTTCCCGGTCGGTTCCTGCTTGACAGTAACTGTCTTTATTTCGGCGTCGTCGGGAAGGTCGCGGTGGAAGGTGAGCGGGATTTCTCCGAGTTTCGAGAGCCACAGTCGCGTCCGACCACTCGTGTTTTTGAGCTTGAAGCCGGATTGACTGTAGGTGAAACTGCGGTACTCGCCCGGTGCTTTCCACTTGAGCGTCCCGACGCGGTAGCCATTCTCTTTGCGCCCACGTAGCGTCGAGAGGTTGTCGTACAACCGCTGAACGACTTTCTGAAGAACCTTCGAGTGAACGTTTTTCAGGTCGTTCCACCACTTCTTGAGGTCCGGCAGACGCTTCTGTTCGGTGTATGCCGAGGTATCGTCGCTTCGGTTGAGTCGGTGGAGAAAGTGGTTGTAGACCTGTCTACAGGTATCGACAGTCCACGCTAACTGGTCTTCGAGAGCGTCGGACGGGTAGAGTCGATACCTGTAGTTGTAGTTCATCTACGACCGTTCTTCAATAAGTTCGTCAAGTTTCCCGCGAACGAACGACGAGAGATTGAGGTGGTTTTCCTCGACCCACTCGGCTTGGTCTTCGCGGATGGTGATGTTCTTCCGTCTCATTACATACGCATTATGCGTATTGATGCGTATAGTTGTTGCGATTTCGTGGGCCTGTGAGACTGCTACCGAGAAGTGCGTGAGAACTGTGCGGCACTGTATCCCCTCCCTACTCGCTCTCTTCGGTCGCTCCTTGAGGAAGGGGCCTTAGTGCCTCAATTCGGGTAACACACGAGAGGTCACCACACCGTCTTCGATATGAAATGCTGAGTGCAATCAATTCTATTAGAACACTCGACACGGTGGGGTGGGTGACCGTTCACCTATGTTTTGACATCTCCGAGTCGAACACGTCACACAATAGTCTGGTGGATGGCTCGAATGGTACTGTGAACCGCCTCGGGGTCAAGCCCCGAGGCTTCCCATGGATTAGATCAGAACATTCGACATGGTGGGGTGTGCCTGTGCCAAACTGTTTTATTTCGACTCTCCTCGCCGAAGCATTCGTATACAGTGCAAACATAGCAAACGACATGGGGACAATTTCCGCACGAGTGCCCGACGAGTTAGAGACAGAGCTTGAGGCATATCTCAAAGGCAAAAATCTTGATCGAAGTACAGCAGTTCGGAAACTGCTCTCAGAGAGTCTCGAAGACTGGCGTCGACAACAGGCACTCGAACAACTGTCGGATGGGAAGGTGACGTTCAGCAAGGCAGCTGAATTCGCAGAGATGTCTGTCTGGGATTTTGCGCAGCTGGCCGACGACCACGATATCACATGGGTAGACGACGAGCACCTCGATGACGACCTAAAGGCACTCTGAATGTGGGTCTTCGATGCAGCGCCACTCATCTATCTCGCGAAAATCGACCAACTCACACATCTCGTGATCATCGACAGTGACCGACGGGGACGATTTGTGCCGCTCTCAGTTCGTTGGCATCTCTGAGTCCCGGACGAGATGAATCCAGGACCACGTTTCAGGTTGGACCGAGCCACGTCCTGTGGGTGTCGACAGCTCGGATTCAGGAGCGGTCACCGATGTCTCAACGCTCCGGTGTTCGTAGTCGGTGAGCGTCTGGCTATCAATTACTTTGATAGTGACGGCGGTGTCGTACCGTGGCCGAGACGGGACGATGGGCAGTTGTACGGGCCAATATGCATCTTGGAATTCCGATCGTGTCTCGAATGTGTCGACGGTTGTTCCGTCTTTGATGACGGTGTGGGAATCGTCCTGTGGTTCGTACCGTGGCAGCCCGAGATCGCCGGGCGATCCTGGACGCAAATCGAGATGTTTTCTCAGGTCTCTGATCTCCTCGATGGGGAGTGAGACGATCGGATCGGCCGTGTCCGGTACTTTCTCGGCCGTGACAAGCCACCGCGTCGGTTCTTCGAAAACCGTCCTGGATTTGACCTGCACGAGCGGTTGTGGGTGATTATAGCAGACACAGGCAGTACCAGAGACTACTTGCAGCGGGGTCCGAAGAATCTCGGACAACCGGGTGGCCGCGTCCACAGAGTCGACGACGAGATGGACATCTGGGCCCGCTGCAAGGAGTTCCTCGACCTCTGTGAGGATGACTCCAGGTTTCTGTACGTTTGTGACGATCCTCACAGCGATTTGGGTGTCGGGTCCCGCTGTGGTTGTGTTGTGTGCACGGAGGATTTGTAGTCCCGGCTGCTGATCGCACACGGTCACCTCAAATCCGTCGTTGCGATACATCCGTTCGACAATTTGTAGCAATGATCTATGCATTGATTGACAGCGACTGCCGGTGAGTGCCGGGTCGCCTATCCATTTCATGGGGTGTGTACATATTATATCATTTGTCTGATATACAGTCGACGGCCGACGATTTTCGGTCGTCGACCGTCGATCACTAATTCTTATATTTTGAGAATCACATGACACAGACAGTATGACAGAAAACTCGTACACATCCAAAGCCATCCCCGACCATGTGAGAGACCTACGGGACTCACTGCCAGACGAGATTACGAGTTCGATTGCGACAAATCCACGGAATGAACCACCGTATCGAGTTGCAGTGGCTCACCTTCTGTTGGGAGGTGATCGGCCTTACTATTCGTCCACACAGGCTGCTGCAGCACTCGAGATGCCGACAAAGAAAGAAACCGTCCAAAAGCGTCTTGATTATCTTTGCGAATGTGGCGTTGCGAACTCCGAAACAGTGGGTGATGTGTACGTCTATTGGCTTGCAACTGAGAAGTCAGCGTGGGGACTTCCACCTGATGTCGAAGTCCGTTCGAAATCAGATCTACCAGTTTCGGCGTTCGTCCAGACAGCATATGGACGGATGACACTGCTCGGGATTGGGAGTGTTTGTGTTGGGTGTCTCGCGACCTGGGGTGGTGGGGCATTGTTGGCAACAGGCGTTTTCTCGACGGTAAGTTTCTATACGATCGCTTTTGGCCTGTTTTGTCTGCCTGTTGGGTTGATTACACTGTTGGCTGGGTTTGGGCGATACGTCTGGGAGTATCGCGATGCTTTCGGCTCGTCTCGGTTACTTGGCTGATAAAGTAGCAAATCTGTAGTATGGTCATAAGAGGTGTGACCAACAGACCCCACCATGTCGAGTGTTCCTCGTAAGTAGTGAGACCGAATCCTACCGGACTCACCACCCAGATTTACTATGTCGACTGTTTTTGCATCGAGAGTTGTGGTGGATCACTGACACCGTTATCGAAATGAAATATCCATAAATGGAGGCTAGTAAATCTACCCTCACACACCGTCTTCGAAATGAAATTTTGCCCATAGTGTTCGCCCGAATTCTGAACTATTAGTGCGTGTGAGTGCCGTTTTTCATCGTTTACCATCTAAGATGCACTTCGATCGAGATCCATACTCCAACCACACCCGCCCACTACACCATTTCATTTCGATTACGGTGTGAGGATACTAGTCTTGACCGCCTCTTCATTTTTCCGCTATTTCATTTCGGTAACGGTGTATTCATTCGACGATGATAGGTATCTCAATCTCCTAGAAACAGGTTCTCAGTTCGACCTTCCAATCTATCCAGCACTGGCACCACTCACAATTCATTTCGACAGTGGTGTCTTCATTTCGACTACACCCTCTTCATTTCGAAAGAGGTATTGCCCGTTAGTGAACAGTACCAACAATGAATGGTAACTCATCGGATTCTCACGAACAAGAGGGAGACGATGAAACATCCACCTCCTCTGAGTCATCTATCGTCGACAGTATTCTGGATGGTGAACAACAGACAGTGTTCGAAAACAAACAACTCGTGGATTCGAATACGATCGTCGATCACAATCGGATCTACGGCCGTGACGAACAACTGACTGCCGAAGCACGCGCGTTTCGTGATACACTCGATGGTGAACGCCCTCCAGATCTGCTTCTGTATGGGCCAAGCGGTACTGGAAAGACACTTACTGTGAAATCAGTCGCCGAGAAAGTCAAACAACGGGCTATCGAAAACGAGATCCGTTTTGATTTTGTTGCTGTCAATTTCAAGACAATGGAGTCACACTCACTGGATCGTGCGGTCTGGAAGCTCGGCCATCAAACTGCTGCCAAAGCAGGCGTGGCGTGGGATATCCCACAAAAAGGCGTCTCGACCGATGCGAAGTACGTTCGTCTCTACGAGATCGTCGACCGCCATTTTGACGCCCTTGTGTTTCTGCTTGATGAAATTGATACCCTCACTGGTCGTGCTGGTGAAGACGAACCCGCTTATTCGAGGTTACTGTACAGTCTGAGCCGGGTCATGGCTGAACAACATGTTGAGACGCTTGTATCAACAGTTGTCATTACGAACCATCCAAAATTCCGTGAGAACCTCGACAGTCGAACGGACAGCTCATACAATCCAACTGGGATTCACTTTTCAGATTACGATGCTACCGAACTCGTCGAAATTCTCAATCGTCGACGTGATGCGTTCAAGGATGAGGCATTGGAAAGTGGCGTCATCGATCTGGTTGCTGCATACGGAGCAAAAAACGAGGGCGATGCACGGCGAGCGATCGACCTCCTTCGGGATGCTGGAGAGATCGCAAATAAAAACGGAGAGACAGTTGTGACAGAACAACACGTCCAGGCAGCCAATGACTCAGTGGTCAAAAACCGTGTCTTAGAGATTGTTGGAGGGATGTCGCTCCAAAAGAAACTCGCGCTGTATGCTGCGGCCGTTGTTGCAGATGTAAATGATGGCGCAGCACCGAGTCCAGCCGTCTACACATTGTATCGAGAAATTTGCCAACGTACTAATCGCGACGTCTACACCCAAGAGACGGTCAACAGTCACATCAACAAGGCAGGCACGTATGGTGTCCTCGAAAGCAACCGAACGAGTGGTGGCTTCAAAACGGGAGTCCACCTGATGTTCACGTTCACTGAGCCAGTTGATGCGGTTATTGAGACACTCGAAGAAGACGATACGTTTGCGGAGGTTTCGCTGTCGACTGCTCGATCGATTGCACGACAATCACTTCGGGATTCGTGATTTGGCCTTCAAAATATTTCCTCAATCTAAGGAATGTCTTAGACGTTCCTGTGTGTCGAATTCCCCATCAGTATACTCACTGACTCAATGTCGACTGATTGAGTTCTTACCAAGTTGTTGCAACTGAGGATTCCAATGACTTGGTAAGAACGATTGTGCGGGCCTGTCACGCCAAATACCGAAGTATATCCGACTCTGATGATTTCTAGTGAGCTGGTTGAGTCGTGTTTAGTGAGCGACTAAATCAAAATAGAAGGTCTCTCGATTGTTGCCGCGTCCGCACTTCGTACACGAACCTGTTACGATGTTGGATGTGCCGTCGTCTATTGATTACGATCAGTATCGAGATGACATCGAACAGCTTGTCAGTCCGGATTCGCTGATTAGCTCCCGTCCTTCGTCGAACATGTCGACGGTTAAGCGGAAGTTACCCTACCGAACAGTTAAGAATTGACCGTGATCTCCTCAAGATACTGCTGTACGTACGGATGGAGATCATCGAATGGTGGTTCAGCGACTCGAAGTTGACTATGCTGGCTGTCGCTGATCTCTATGTGCTGGTCTTCGATTGGTTCGACAACGAACCCATTGGCAACATAATGTTTGCTGTCGACACCGTCGACATCGGATGTCTCGTAGAAGTGCTCAAAGACACCGAGTTGGTCTTCAATTTCGACATCACAGCCGACCTCCGTTGTAGCAACTCGATGGACTGCGTCAGTCAACCGCTCATTCTTGAAGACAATACCACCGGGAACAAACCACTCACCTTTCGCTGGCTCGTTCTCACGCAACCCGAGGAGTACACCACCCTCGTATTTGATGACCAGATCGACCGAGACAAGCGGCACGCTGTCGACGACAGTGTTCCATTTTTCACCGGAAACCCAGCGTTCGTCTTGCGCCATCGTAGTTAGAGGTAGTAGTCGACTGCTTGTTCGAGTCCGTCCTCGAAAGACCACGATGGTTCCCAGCCGAGGTTTGTAATTTTGTCATATTCGAGTGCGTACCGCTGGTCGTGACCAGCTCGATCCTCAACGAAAGTGATCTGGTCTTGGGATCCTCCGACAGCTTCGAGAATCGCTTCGGTCACTTTGAGGTTGGTTCGTTCTTCACCGGACCCAATGTTATAGACTTCACCGGGGGTCCCCTCACGGAGGACGAGATCAATCGCCCGGCAGTTGTCCTCGACATAAATCCATTCGCGAACGTTTGATCCATCACCGTAGACGGGAAGCTCTTTGCCCGCAGCAGCGTTCTGGATGAACTTCGGGATGAGTTTCTCCGAATGTTGTTGTGGGCCGAAGTTGTTACACGTACGGGTGATGAGCACAGGCAGATCGTGGGTCTTCTCGTAGCTTTTCGCCAGCAAATCGGCACTGGCTTTCGTCGCAGCGTACGGATTCCGTGGATTCAGCTCGTCATCTTCGCTAAAGGTACCATTGAGAATCTGTCCATACACTTCGTCGGTAGAGATCTGGAGGAACCGATCGATATCTGCCTCCAGTGCCGCATCAAGCAGTACCTGTGTCCCTTGGACGTTTGTCGTGACAAAGGATTCTGCACCCTCAATTGATCGGTCGACGTGAGACTCGGCAGCAAAATTCACGACCGCATCGACGTCAGCCATGAGTTCGGCAACGAGTTCTTGATCGCGAATATCTCCTTCGACGAACTCGTGGCGTGGATGATCCTCGAAGCCGTCCAAGTTGTCTCGAGAGCCAGCATACGTCAACGCATCCAGTGTCACCACCGAATCGTCCCGATTTTCGAGTACGAACCGCACATAGTTCGAGCCGATAAATCCAGCCCCACCAGTAACGAGTAATCGCATAGCCCCGGGTTATAGCGCAGAGTATATTTGTATTTTCATCGAACTACGTTGTATATGAACATCTTCGTACTCGGGGCTGGAGGACTGCTTGGTAGTGCACTGGTTAGCACCTGTCTGGACCGCTCACTCTCAGTGACTGGCACCTACCATTCGACCCAGCCGTCGTTTGAGATTCCACTTGATCAGCATGATATTCGGGATACCACGCAGTTCGAATCGCTCCTTGCAGCACACCAGCCGGATGCCGTCGTGAACTGTGCCGCTTTGACTGACGTGGATAGCTGTGAATCACAGCCAGAGACAGCAGCTGAAATCAATGGGACCGCTCCAGGAGAGCTTGCTGACGTTTGTGCTGCGCAGAACATCCCATTCGTCCATGTGTCGACCGATTATATATTCGACGGCGAGGCGACAACACCGTACGACGAGGATGCAACGCCGAACCCAATACAGGAGTACGGGAGGTCCAAACTCGTTGGCGAACAGCGTGTGCAGGCAGTCGACGGTGAAACAATCGTTGTCAGACTCTCATTTGTATATGGTGTGCGTGGCGATACGGACGAACTCGTCGGCTTTCCGGCATGGGTTCATGATACTCTCTCTGAGGGGGATAAAGTGCCGCTATTCGTCGACCAACGAGTCACGCCGAGTCGGGCGGGACAGGCTGCAACCACAATTCTCGAACTACTTGATGCCGAGGTAAATGGAGTGTACCACGTTGGGAGTCGATCCTGTGTAACGCCGTTTGAGTTTGGTCGACAGATCGCACAGGTTCAGACTGCAGACGAGAGCTTACTCATAGAGAGTCACCAGTCAGATGTCTCGCGTGCGGCAGCCCGACCAACCGACACCTGTCTGGATGTGTCTACTGTTAAAGAGACGCTGGAGCGACCACAGCCGACGATTGAACAGGATCTTCGGGCAATAGAGTCATATTTCGAGGCCTAGAGTTCGTACTGATCGGCGTGGTCGAGGAAGAACTCTCGCTCATCATCCGGAAGCTCGTCGAACCGGAGGACGCCCTCACAGTCGAGACCGGGACACTTCATCACGCGGTTGAATTCCAGTTCATTTGCCGAGACGATGGTACCACAGTCGTCACAGGAGTGTGTGATAATTCGCATGATTAGAGTTTGAGCTGTGAGTTTTCGCCGACGACGAGCCGTCGGCCCTCGGGAAGACAGTCTGCAGCACTTTCGATGTTTGCACCGCGTCCAAGCAGGCTATCGATGATCTTACCGCTGGTCGTGATCGTTGATTCACCGATGACGACGCTGTTTTCGATATGAACGCCTTCAAGAGTTGAGTTTGGGCCGACCGACGTGTATGGACCGACATACGTGCCGGGCCCGATGACACTGTTTTCGGCAATTGAAACTGGACCGCGAACGGTTGCACCAGCTTTGATCGTCGCGGTCTCGTGGAGGTCGATCCGTCCCTCAATCGTCGCACCGGATTCGACAGTTCCCTCTTGGGCCAGCAGCGTATCTTCAAGTACCAACCGATTGGCTTCGAGGATGTCTTCGGGCTTGCCGGTGTCTTTCCACCAGCCGTGGACGACGTGTGAGTCGATTGCGTGGCCATCCTCTAGGAGCGTCTGGATGGCATCGGTGATTTCGAGTTCGCCGCGCCACGAGGGTTCGAGCTGCTCGATCACGTCGAAGACATCATTCGAGAACACGTAGATCCCAATGAGTGCGAGGTTTGTCGGTGGTTCGTCCGGCTTTTCGATGAGTTCAGTGACGTTTCCATCCTCGTCGACGTCCGCAATGCCAAACGCTTGGGGATCGTCGACCTTCTGAAGTGCGATTCCGGCTCCGTAGTCGCCCTGATTGAAGCTGTCGACTAAATCGGTGATGCCTGCCTTGAGGATGTTGTCCCCGAGGTACATCACGAAGTTGTCGTCGCCGACGAAGTCCCGCGCACAGCCCGCGGCGTGTGCAAGGCCCAGTGGATTGCCTTGGATAATGTAGGTGATGTCGACGCCGTACTTCGAGCCATCACCGAGGGCTTCTTGGATCGCTTCGCGGCCTTTGTTTCCGAGAATTACACCGATCTCGGTGATTCCGGCCTCTTTCAGGTCCTCGATCGCGTATTCGAGGACTGGCTTGTTTGCGACCGGAACGAGCTGTTTCGGTCCGGTATGGGTAATCGGACGGAGTCGTGAGCCGGTGCCGCCCGAGAGAAGTACACCTTTCATTAGTTATTCGTCCGGTAGCTCATCCCAGTCTAAAGGTATTTCGTCCGTATCACACGGCAGTCGCTCCTCGTCAGGATCCTCGTAGTCGTAGAGGTTCGTCGGCATATTGATCAGAAAAGCGGGCTCATCACTAATCGTTTTGAACCCGTGCCAGCAGTCACCAGGGATTCGGATGACCTGCTGGTTGTGCTCACCGATTACGAAGGTGTCGACTTCACCCTGGGTGGGCGAGTCCTCGCGGTCGTCATAGATACCGACTTTGATGCGTCCCTTGGGACAGACGAAGTGGTCGACCTGCCCGCGGTTGTGTCGATGCCATGCGCGAGTGATTCCTGGGTACGTCATTGAGTAGTAGCTCATCGCCGGATCGGGGTCATAGAGGTCCCAATCCTCCCGGAAGAGTTCCACAAGGTGGCCGCGTTCATCGACGTTTACTTGCAGGTCGCGTACTTCGACGTCCTGGATCATCTGGTGGTGATTTATCCCATTACATTAATGTCTTTTCGATAACTTCCGCGGGCTTCATAAACCCGGTCGTGTTTCTTCCTCTATGGATACTCTCGTTATTGGTCTTGACGGAGGTGAGTGGGACGTCATCAATCCGCTGATCGAACGCGGAAAACTTCCGAATCTCGCTTCACTCAAGGAGGATGGTGTTTCTGGCCCACTGGAATCGATTACTCCTCCAGTTTCTCCGCCTGCTTGGAATTCGATTCAGACCGGAACGAACCCCGGGAAACACGGAATTTTTGACTTTAGTACATTTGACGAGAAATATAATCGACGCTCGATCAACTCCGCTGACCGCAGTGCTACCCCGTTTTGGAAGATATTGAACGACGAGGGCGTTACAACTGGTCTATTCAAGGTTCCATTTACATATCCGCCAGATGACGTGGACGGTTTTATGGTCACTGGGTTTCCGACTCCGAGTATAGTCGACGACTTCGCCACACCACAGTCAGTGGCCGAGCAGGTTGGTCCAGTTGAGAATTTATTCGAGGATTGGTCATTACAGCAGGCCGGGGACTATGAAGCATTCAAGCAGGATTTGATTCAGGTTGCCGAGAATCAGACTGACCTCTTCCTCCAACTTCTCCAGGAACACGATACGGACGTTTCGATGACCGTCTACGATGGTTCAGATCGCATCCAACACTTCTTCTGGAAGTACTTCGACGAGTCTCATCCGAGATACAACCCTGACTCACCCCTAGCAGGTGCTATCGAAGAGTATTACGAGACTGTTGACCGTGGTATCGGTCGGCTCTTAGATGAAGTTGAGAAGGAATCTGACGTTATCGTGCTCTCGGATCATGGTTTCGGATCTCTTGCCTATGACATCTACGTTGAGGAGCAGTTAGAAGACGAGGGATTCCTTTCACGACGAACGCCAACAGTAGGAACGAACGTTGTAAATACAGTGCTGGAATCTTCCATCAAAACCGGATGGCGAACCATCAAGCAAGCTGGTCTCGGGAACACAATTAAATCGATACTTCCTGAATCTTGGTTCCTGTTCGGGAAGTCGCTTCAAGATGAGACTCATCGAAACGTAGTCTGGGATGAAACACAGGCGTTCTTTACCACACTCTCTGGCCAAGCCATATATATCAACGTTAAGGATAAATTTTCAGACGGTGTCGTTCCTCGGGATCAGTACGACGAGGTCATTGAAGAGGTTAGAGCATCTCTTCGTTCAATTCGCCACCCGGAGACAGGCGAAAAACTTGTTGAGTCGGTAATTCGAAGTGATGAGGAATTCGAGGGCTGGATGTTGGACGAAGCTCCGGACCTCATTGTCCGCACGAAGCCGAAGTATACTTTGAAAAGTGGTCGTTCAGATTCGCTTGTCCAGCTGTCGGCACAGAACGGACACGAGCGGTCCGGTGATCATCGTACGAACGGGATTTTCATCGCAAGTGGTCCGTCCTTCAGAACAGGGGAAATTAACAGGGCTAGCGTGCTTGATATTGCACCAACTCTTCTCCTCCTTCAGAGAAGTCCGATTCCAACATCGATGGACGGATCGGTGCTTACCGAAATATTCTCTAAGGAGATCTTGAGCAGTCACGGTATCCGCGAGACTAACGAGTACGGACAGTCGGCGGAGAGGCAACGAGTGTGGAACGATGAAGAGGCGGCAGAGCTCAAAGATCAGCTAAGTGATATGGGCTACCTCAACTAAAAGATGGACGAGTCGAAAGATACCGGTGCTCAAGAGTTGGCAACTCAAGGCGGAATTACTTTTATTGGAAATCTTTTCGGGAAGCTTCTAGGCTTCATTTTTGTCGCAGCAGCCACACGGTTAGTTACCCCTTCACAATATGGAATATTCACTCTCAGCCTCTCAGTTGTCCTATTCACACAAGGATTTGCTAGCTTGAATATATATCGTTCAGTTGATTATTTTGTTCCACAATTTCTGAACAACGATAATTATGGTAAAGCCAAGAAAACCCTCCAGAATACATTCTTAATAGGAATAGGTGCATCTATTCTGGGGTCGCTGATTCTGTTTCTATTACGAGAGCAAATAGCAGCAGCATTTGGTGTGCCTGAAATTTCAACAATTCTACCGTATCTCGCCCTCTTAATTCCTCTACAAACTATTTTGCGGACTTTTATATCTATATTCAAAAGTATGAAGATTATGAAATACCGAGTGATTATAAATGATATACTTAACCCACTTATTCGGACGTTGGGGGCCGTCATTTTAATTACTCTTGGGGGTGGTGTCTTGGGATTAGTTGGGGGATACCTCCTCGGCGCTACTTTTGCCATTCTATGCGGCTTCGCTTTCTTTGTCTATGAGGCGGAGTGGATTCGGAGCACTGAATCATCGTCAGTATCGAATCAGGAGCTGCTTTCCTATTCTCTTCCGCTAGTCTTGGCAGGGGTAATCTATTCACTCGTGGGGCAGATGGACTATTTCGCCATTGGCTTCTTTTTGAATTCCGAAGATGTCGGTAAGTATCGCGTTGCATATCTACTTACTGGGAACCTACTGATCGTACTAACTGCAGTTACTCCTGTATTTAAGCCTATGATTGCGGAGAACAAGTCTGATACCGCTGAACTGAGAGATCTATATCAGCTAGCCACTCGCTGGATTACTATGCTGACTCTTCCCCTTGCAGTAACGCTTATTATCGCCCCAGACACGTATCTTTCCCTCTTATTTACAAAAGAGTACTCTACTTCAGCGTTCGCTGTTGTTGCACTATCACTAGGTTATCTGTTCAATGCGTCATTCGGTCCCGAAGGGATGGTCCTTGAAGGGCTCGGGCACACTCGATTGACTCTTATCAATACTTTCGTCTTAGTCACAGTCAACGGCGTATTGAATGTCCTTCTTATTCCTTATTTCGGTACTCTGGGTGCAGGAATCGCGACAGGAACTGCACTGACACTTACGGGACTTATAGGTGTAATCGAAATTTATATATTACGTTCAATTCATCCGCTTACTGCTCCATTAGCTTCCATCTGGCTCGCGATTCTACCGTCTGTGATTCTCGGGAAGGTGGTTTCAGAGCTTAATGAGGGACAACTCGCGACCGCAATTATGTTGCCAATCGTGATTGGTGGAACTTATCTAATCACGCTCCGTGTAATAAAGGCATTCACTCCGACAGATATTGAAACTGCTTCGCAGATTGACGACTCGATCGGTTATCCTGTATTACAATCACTAACCGGGTTCACCAGGAATGAGTAGTCTGTTATCGAAATTCTCTGCTGCAATTTCTTTACGGAATTTAGAACTATACAGATAGAATATAGATTTTCCATATATTTCATTTGCCAATTTTCCACTTGAGGGTTAAATATTTCCGAAGGACATATTAATAATCTCTATAGTTATCATATGTCGTGGATTATACGATATTATTTATAAAGCGATATGCCGAATCGATATCTCAACTTCAAAAACACGGCTCAAAACATTACCATGATTGATAAAAATATCAAAGCACTATTCTTGACTAGGTACTCTCAGACAGGGGCTAGCAGTCGATATCGTTTCATCCAGTACTTCCCATACTTCGAAGAAGTAGGAATCAATTGTATACATAAACCTCTCTTTGATGATTCGTATTTAGAAAAACTATACGAGAGCAATAGAAAACCCCCCATTAGCGTTATTCGGCAGTATCTCTCACGGGTGCGCACAATCTTCAACAGCGACGAATACGATGTGATACTCCTCGAGAAAGAGTTATTCCCCTATCTTCCAGCTACGTTCGAACGTATTCTGGATTGGAGAGAGACTCCCTACATCGTTGATTACGACGATGCTGTGTTCCATAATTACGACCAGTCAGAGAATATACTAGTCCGTTCGATTTTGGGGGACAAAATTGACGTAGTGATGCGATCTTCTGATGCTGTCGTAGCGGGTAATGAGTACCTAGCTGATAGAGCACGTGCTGCCGGAGCATCTCGCGTCGAAGTGATTCCAACCGTGATTGATATAGACCGATACCGGAGGTCTCTCCCAGATCACGTAGATCCCTTTGTAATCGGCTGGATCGGATCCCCCTCTACATTCCACTACGTTGAAGGAATCTCTGAGGCACTTGAGACTGTCTGTGAAGAACGGGATGCTGAATTGGCCTTCGTTGGTTCCGGACGAGAAGAATTCAAGGTGGAACCAAACCAGATGATCGAGTGGTCAGAAGAAACAGAAGTCGATTCGATTTGTGAGTTCGACGTTGGAATCATGCCGCTTCAGGACGGCCCCTGGGAACGCGGTAAATGTGGTCTAAAACTAATTCAGTATATGGGCTGTGGAAAACCAGTCGTCGCATCACCAGTTGGTATGAATGAGTCTATCGTCAGTGAAGGTAAAACGGGATACTTCGCGTCCAATCATCATGAATGGGTAGACCGACTAACATACCTCGCTGACAATACAGACCTCGCACGTCAGTTAGGTGAAAATGGATTTAATCGGGTTCAGCAGAAGTACTGTATGTCTGTTACTGCCCCAAAACTAGTCGAACTTATTCGAGGGGTAACCTCGTAGCCGTCAACACCACTATTTGGTTTAGCATCTCCTTCTCTCCAACCGGATCTGCAACAGATTAGACAAAATTCTAATAATAGTATTCTAAGTATAGATGTACAGGTTCTCCTAATACACGTACTGCCATCTTATTCCACTTCAATTAAATACACCGAGTCGAACCCTAGAGCACGCAGATCGATCCCGCTACACGTGTCGATACTCGGTAGCTCTACTGGTATGAATAAAGCAACGAAACAAGCGATTCCAGTATTCGTTATCGCACTCTGTATTCGAGTCATTGCTGCAGGCGTAACCACCACTACTACTTTCAATCCTAGCTCGAAGGCAGATGCAGTGGGGTTCGGCAATCACGCAAAGGCGATCGCTCAGGGTATTCAGGAAGGAGAACCATATCTATACACGAGCGGTTCGATCGATCTCTCTCAATTTCTCTTCCCGTTAGCTTCTGCCGATATCTATACCTTGTGGGGTACTTTTCTTGCTCCGTTCTGGCTCCTCCCCGGACCGAGTGGTTTCTACGCCCGAATTGGGAACGCCTTCCTCGGCGCGTTCGCGATCTATAACGTCTATCTCCTTGCTCGCTACTATCACTCTCACCACGCAGGTGTTATTGCTGTGCTTCCGATGATTTTCTATCCAAGTATCGTTGCCGTCCAAAGTACGCTACTTCGAGAGGCCTTCGTTCTATTCGGGACGACTACCGCAGCACGCCTCCTAATACTCCCTTACCGACATCGTTCCAAATGGCTCTCTTATGCGGTAGCGGCCGTTCTACTCCACATCGCACTACTCATGCGGAATGACAATATATTCATCTATGTCGCAGCTATCGGCGCGGCTGTCGCAGTCTACGCCGTCAAGAATGGGTATATATCGAAGCGTACCGCCGGGTTCGGACTCGCGCTCTCACCGGTCGCGCTCGTACTCTCGCGTCCAGTTATCCGAGACGGAATCGAATTTTTAGCGCGTACACGTCGCCTTCGAGCTCAGGGTCGTGCCGTCTATCTCCCCGACGTGATACCGCGGAGTATCGTCGAACTAGGGGCATTCAGTTGGGTCGGCGCGGCGTACTTCCTCTACGCCCCGTTCCCATGGATGATCGAGACGATTCCCGACCTTCTCATTAGTATGGAAGGAGTCGGCAGCATTGCATTTACGATCGCAGCGATATGGGGCGTCCGTTCACTTGGTCAGAAGAATCTCTCTGCGACCGTCGGCTTACTCGTCGGTCTTGCACTCGCAGTCGTTTTCTACGGCGTTGGAACCGCCAACTACGGGACTGGGATGCGTCACCGACAGATGTTCCTCTGGGTAATCTTCCTCTTCGGGGGAATCGGAATCAGCAAGCACGTGCAGTTTATGTGGCCGTTTCGCTGGGGAAGGAGCGTATTTACGAAATCCGACCCGAATCGGTCTGCCTCGGACTGACACGGCCACACCCTAGAAACGCTGCACGACACGGCTTCTGGCGGAGAATTCGATATACGCTGTTTTTCCCCTCTACCGTGACATCCACAAGGAATCGTCCCACTGATCGCCGTATTCATTCGGTCACATAATTGACTAGTTTTATTCTACAAATATATTTTTGTCACTTCCGAATCTCTTGTTCAGGCCACGTCAATCGAGCGAAAAACTAATTACTGGATCGGTGCTGTGAACAAGTAACTCAATTATGTGTGGTATTGCAGGTTTGTACTCACCTTCTGATTCTCCGAGTGAAAAGATGCTTCGTCAGATGAACGATTGTCTCATTCATAGAGGTCCTGACGAAGCAGGAATACACATCGATGACCCTGTTGGACTCGCTCATCGCCGACTTAGCATTGTCGGCCTAGATACTGGTCGCCAACCGATTTTCAACGAGGACGGTTCCATTGCTGTCATCTTTAACGGCGAGATTTATAATTACGAGTCGCTACAAGATGAGCTCCGAGAGCAGGGACATAAGTTCACAACCGATACTGATACAGAGGTCCTTGTTCATCTCTATGAGGAACACGGCGATGCGTTTGTCCAAGAGTTAGAGGGGATGTTCGCGTTCGCACTTTGGGACGGATTGAGTGAGCGACTCCTTCTGGCTCGTGATCCGATGGGGATTAAACCGCTATATCTCGGTACCGAACCCGATGGAAGAATTGCGTTCGCCTCTGAGCTCTCTGCTCTATTCCCGATCGATTTTGACGTTGGTGAACTAGACTCAACTGCCATCGCAGAATATTTTGCTTTTGGATTCATTCCTCACCCGCGATCTGCTTTCACAAATGTGGCAAAAATTCGCCCCGGTGAATTAGTTGAGATATGTGACGGGTCTATCCACCGATCACAGTTCTACACGCCTAACATAGATCCTATTAAAAAAAGTCTGGGGGATGCAAGCCAGGAGTTGCGACACCGACTTGAAAAGGCAGTCAAAACTCGTCTACAATCTGATGTTCCATTAGGAGCGTTTCTAAGCGGAGGTATTGATTCAAGTGTTATCACGGGGCTTATGGCTGAAGTTCGTGATGAACCTGTGAAAACATTTAGTATTGGGTTCAACGAAAAACAATTTGACGAAACTTGGGCAGCTCAGGAAGTCGCATCTTATCATAATACAGATCACCATGAATACAACGTTACTCCGTCAGACGTTCGCGAAGTGATTAACGAGGTCATCCCTACATTCGGAGAACCTTTTGCGGCATCATCAGTCCTCCCGACATATGTGGTTTCACAGAAGACAAGCAATGACGTGACCGTTGCCCTCTCAGGTGACGGAGCCGATGAGCTATTCTCTGGATATAAAAAATATCGTGGAGAGTACTATTCGCGGTACTATCGTGTTATCCCAGAGTCCCTTCGACAAAACCTAGTTCGTCCTGCAGTCGATCGTCTTCCAGCTTCACGAGGAACCCGATTTGGGAACCGATTCAGGCAGGTACAGAAATTCGCGCGGAGTAGTGATTCTGATATTAGTAGCCGCCAATTCCAGTGGATGGCTCGTTCAACAAGTCAAACTGCGCCCGCAATTGAGGAGATGGATGTCCAAAAACGGGGTATTAACCGTATCAAGGATGCTCAAGACGACGCTGTAGCTGCACTTCCTGAGGAACGTCAGAACGATCTTGCAGTTATCCAGATGGCTGATGTTCGCTTTGATCTGCCGAATGATATTCTACCAAAAGTAGATCGAGCAAGTATGTTGAACTCCCTTGAGGTTCGCGTACCGTTTCTCGATACGGATGTCTTTGAATTCGCAATGGGACTTCCCACATCATACAAGATCACGCCCACAAAACAGAAAGTTATCCTGAAGCGGGCGTTTGACGACCTGCTACCGCAAAAAATCCTAGATCGGGGTAAACAGGGATTTGAAATACCGATCGGAGAATGGTTCAAAAACGAATTACGGAGCGAATTCATAGAGACGCTACGAAATTCAAGAACAGATATTATCGACACGGAGTTCGTTTGTGAGCTCTACAGCGAACACGTTAACGGGAGCAGAGACCATACTGCCTTCCTCTGGGCGGTCTTTGTTTTCCTAAAGTGGCACGAACAAATGCGCCAACGGGGAATTATAAATACGTAGGAGCCTTCTCGTAGAATCAAAGAAGGCTTAATTTAAGTGTATTTACTTATTTATTACTGAATTCCCATTTAAATCAGATGGGGATTCCACGTCAAACAGTCCCAGTATCGTCGGTACAATATCGTAAATCTCGGCATCCGTTCGATTAGAATCTATTTCCGGCCCGAAAATCACGTGCAACCCCTGTCTTGCGTTGTTACCCCGCCATTCTGATTTTCGGAAGAGTTCCTTCTTGCCGATCCCCCCCTTGTTGTGGTATTCTGGTGCATCTAAAGCGACGAGATCAGGGGCTTTGTCGATATACTCTCCATGATATACGTTTTCCTTCCGGAACACCTGTTGCACCGGGTTGGCATCGTTATCGTCATCGACGACACTCTCGATCTCTCGAATAAGCTTGTCTCGAGTCGCGTCGTACTCCTCGTCGGTCAGCTTGTCCGTGTTCAAGTACAGTGGCCCCTGAGCAAGTCCGACCGCGTCAGTCTCTTCCCAGAGAACTTTATCAAAAATCGCCGCTCCCTCTTTCTCTCCGAAGAGCCCACGACTGTCCGGGATACGTTTCCCGACGTTCCGAATCGCCTCAATATTGCTCAACGGCTTACGCAAACGGAGGGCATCAAGCACACGCAAGATCCGGTCACGGGTGACTCCATAGTCAGCGAGTTTTTCGAAGAAGCTTCGGTCTCGCGTGAGATAGCCCTCTCGAGCGAGCCAACTGTTGATGAAGAACTGGCGATCCATCTCACTCGTTCCATGGTCTGAGTGAATGACGACGTACTCGAACTCCTCGGCAAGATCGCCCAAATGGCCGTCTATGATCTTCCACGCTCGCTTCGTTGGCTCGCCGTCGTAGAACTGATGCTGAAGAGGGGCGTTGATCTCGAATGAGCAGACCTGAAGAAAGTCGACGTCATACTTTTTGTAGAGATATTTCGCGACTTTGAAGTCGAGATCGACCTGTTCGACACTCCGCTCAGCAAACACCTCGTCGTTGTCACTCTCTGCATCCGCGGGATATGTGGGCCTCGGAGTGTAGTCGAACTCTTCCTTGAGCTCGTCTTCGATGCTCTCCGGATAAGTGAAATTTACATCTGGCGCGCCTGGCCCCCCAGAGACCATGAATCCGTCAACTTCCTTTGGCGGGTACGTAAGGGGCATTCCCACGACGCCTGTCGTCACTCCGGCTTCGTTGAGAATATCCCAGAGCTCCGGCTGGGTGAAACTTTTCGAAGTCGGCGTGTATGACTCCTTAGCTTCGATATCCAAGCTCTCCCACCAAAACACACCCAGTTCGCCTGGATTCTGGCTGGTAGAGTAGCACTTCCAGGCCGGACACGTAACTGGTGGGACGCAGGATTCCAAGTCCCCCCATGTCCCACCGTCTCGGATCTTCTTGAGGTTCGGCAATATCCCCTGGTCGATCCAATCATCAACCAAGGGCCAGCACGCACCATCGATTCCAACCGCGAGGACGGTTCCGTTAGTCATATTATCTCCTTGGTAAGAGACGCTATAGGATTGGCGATGTTTTCTATAAGCGCTTGTACACGCTTCGCATTATCTTGTACATCGACCAGAGCGGTGATGTTCCGCGTTCCCAGATTAGTATCGGGACAACTTCTCCACCGTACTGTTCCTTATAACTGAATAACCCGTCATTGAAGTCGGAGGGCGTCGGACCGAGATCGTACTCGTCATAGCCTTCTTCCTGACACCACTTAATCGTGAATTCGTGAATCAAGTCGGAAGGATAGTATTCGAAGTTGTCCTCGAACACAGATGCGAATTCGTAGCTGACTGTCCTTTGTATGTCGTCTACGACGCACAGGTGTCGACCAACTGTTTCACCGTCGACGTCGACAGCAACCAGTAACAGCGAGTCCCGCAAATTCTCGGCTAACTCCTCGAAGAAGTTGAACGGATAGGGGTCTGACTCAACCCTATCCATTGTTGCTTCGTATCCACGATAGAATTCTTCGAGTGACTTTTCAGATAACTCCTCACTGTAGACTTTGGGGTCGTTGTTTTTCGCCTTTCGGATATTCTGCCGCCTTCCCTTGTCCATACTGGAACGGATATCATCGATATCCTGAGTTACGTCAAGTATAATCTTACACCGAGAAACGTTGGGCTTGTATCCTTCCTGCTCAAGACGGTTCGCGTACCGAACGTTCTCTAATGAGGCACTTCGAAGATAATGAGAGATCGTCTTCTTCCCGCCGGTTTTTTCCAGTCGCTCCAGAAATAGTTCTAGAACCTCACTCTCGTTCGTCTGGATTACTGGGCCACCGTATCCCGGCCGAAGTGACGAGAGTTCCGAAATCTGGGCTAAGAGGGAATCCGGCAACTTCCGTTCTACTTCCCCAGGAAGCCGCACGTTGGTGAGGAAATTCGGGAATACTGCGATTGGATTGCCTTTTTTCGAAACGACTGTGTGTTTCCCGGTCAAGCCAAGCCCTTCCTCAACGGACTTGATCCACTCGTACCGATGGTAGACACTTCCTCTTCCGCTCTGGGTGACGACATGGTTCCATTGTCCCGAGTTTACCTCCTGTATCGTGTCGTAGACTGTAATAGAGAGATTCGATCTCATAAGTACTAATTGCGAATTACTAGAATTGGTTACGGATATATTTATTGTGATTCCGGTATCTTGATAGTTATGAGAACCAGTCTCAACTTACCGATGTCTTGGACAGTGAACAACCCACTCCTCACCCTATTGTGAAATATATCGCAATGAGCCTCTTCAAAGATGTCTAATTACGGTCGGTTCGTCATTTCCCTAGACACGGAGCTAAGCTGGGGTAGCTTTGACACAAGTGGTATTAGACACTACGAACAGGCGTACCGAAATACTCGTGAGGTAATAGACGGCCTCTGTGATTTGTTCGATACGTACGAAGCCCCAGTTACTTGGGCGCTAGTAATGCATTTACTCGATGACTGTGATTGCCACTCAGATCTAACGTCCCCGTCATACGACTGGGTCGATTGGTTTTCTGCAATTCCCTGTGCAACGGATGTCAACCGACAGTTGTGGTATGCCCCGGAGATCCTTGACCGTATTAGGTCTGCAGAAGTCGAACACGAGATCGGACTTCACGGGTATACACATCTAATTCTGGGGGCAGAAGGGTGTACACGAGACGCAGCAGAATCGGAGGTCGAAACTGCACTCGCGGTAGCAAACCGTGCCGGTATCGATCCCGATACATATGTGTTTCCGAGGAATGAAATCGGGCACCTCGATGTTCTACGTAAAAACGATATTCGATTCTATCGGGGAGTCGATGCACGTTGGTATGAGCAACGACTTCCTAATACCCTCCGTAGACCACTCCGATTCGCTGATGAAGTTCTCAAATCAACACCCCCAGTAGTAGTTCCAAACGAGCGAGACGGGCTCGTCGAACTTCCAGGGAGTCAGATTCTCCGACCTTTCACGGGCCCATGGAAGTACACCCAATCAAACACACAAATAAAACGAGCCAAAAGCGGTCTTGACAAAGCAGCTCGAACGGGGGAAGTCTTTCACCTTTGGTTCCATCCGTTTAATCTCGGGATATCTCCTGACCGCCACCTCAACGTCATTGAAGAGATTCTCTCGTATGCGGCGGAACTACGTGACCAAGGCGAAATCGAGATCTGCACGATCGCGGACGCCGTGCAAGGTTCATCCAGAATCTGACTAAGTCACTTGCTCCGGTTGAGCAAGTCCTGATACACACCGTCCAACTGCCCCACCATCGCTTCAATCGAAAAGGCCTCGACTCGCTCCAACCCCCGCTCTCCCATCCGTTCCCGCAAGCCATAATCCTCCACCAACTCCCCTAACCGCTCGCGCACCGCCGCAGCATCTCCCGTCGGAACCAGATACCCGTTCTTCCCATCATGAACCTGCTCCGGAATCCCAGCGATATCGGTCGCAACCACGGGTAACCCACTCGCCATCGCCTCCGTAATCACCCGCGGCGTCCCTTCGCGGAACGACGGCAACACGAGCACGTCACTCGCTGCGAGAACCCACGGCACGTCATCCCGATACCCCGTCAGGAACACGCGATCCGACAGCCCGCGCGCTTCGATCTCCGACGCCAACGAGTCGAACAGCGGGCCGTCGCCGACGATACACACTGACCCGTCGAAACCGTCCATCGACGCCACCGCGTCCAGCAACACGCCGTGGCCCTTCCCCTCGGTGAGCCGCCCGACCATCACCACGCGCGGGCGCCCGCCCGGCAGGTCATCTACAGGCGTCGCGTCCGCGAACGCGTCCAGATCCACCCCGCTGTAGACCGTCGTGTACTGTTCGGGCCTCCCGATCTCCTCCTCCAGATACTCCCCAGCGATCACGTCAGCGTTCGTCGCGATGGTGTCGGTGTACGTCGCCGCCTGCCGTTCACACACGAGGACGAACCGATTCAGCGCGTCGTTCCGGTCGTCGGTGAACGGAACGCCGTGGACTGTATGAACGACATTCGGAACGCCGGCCAACGCGGCAGCGAACCGCCCGATTATCCCGGCTTCCGTGCTGTGCGTATGGACAATGTCGAACTCCTCACGGCGCAGGTATCGTGCCAACGACACCACTGCGGGGAGCGCTGTCACTGGATTGTAGTGCCGGATCAGCGGGAACCGCTTTGTCGGAATCCCGTCACTCTTGAGCTGATCGACCTGTTCTTGGTCGTACTCGGCGCCGTATCCGACAGTAAACTCGTACTCGTCATCAAGTCCCTGGACAGTCGCCAGCGTCTTTGCCTCCGCCCCGCCCTTGAGCAGTCGTGTGATGAGATGAAAGATATGGGGTTTGCTCGTCATCGAGTAGTCACACGTCTGGCGACGTGACTCGCCGACTTAAGCCTCATTCTCTCCGACGACGGCGAAGTCCAGGTAACGACACTCTCAAGCCGCTGTGGGATATTCACCGATTTAATGGCAGAAACTCTGACGTGCGTCGGCGTCGTCGGCCTCGGCTACGTCGGCCTCCCACTCGCGCTCGCGATGCACGACGCGGGCTACGATGTCGTCGGCGTCGACATCGATACCGACAAGATCGAAACCCTCCGCAGCGGCGAGTCGACGGTCGAGGACGTCACCGACGGCGAAGTCGCGACTGCAGTCGAGAACGGCCTTACGTTTACCACAGACTACGACGACCTCACGAACGTCGACGGCGTCTCAATCTGTGTGCCGACGCCGCTCCGTAAGACTGACACGCCTGATCTTTCCTTTGTGATCGATGCCGCCGAACGCCTCGCACCAGTCGTCCCCAACGATTGTACGATCATCCTCGAAAGCACGGTCTACCCCGGTGCCACTGAGGACGCGCTTGCTGACATCCTTGCCGAGAACGGAAAGACAGTCGGTGACGACCTCTATCTTGCGTTCTCCCCCGAGCGGATCGATCCAGGCAATGAAGAGTACGGCCCGACAGACATCCCGAAAGTACTTGGCGGCGTCACCGAGGCCTGTGGCGACCGCGCGGAAGCACTCTACGACCCGGTCTTTGACGAGGTCGTTCGCGTCGATTCCGCGACTGAGGCCGAACTCGTCAAGCTCCTTGAAAACACGTTCCGTGCGGTCAACATTGGGCTGATCAACGAACTCGCACAGATTGCCCACGAGCTTGACGTCGATATCTGGAATGCCATCGACGCCGCCAAAACCAAGCCATTCGGATTCATGTCGTTCTATCCTGGGCCAGGCCTCGGCGGCCACTGTATCCCGGTCGACCCCTTCTACCTCTCGTGGAAAGCCGATCAGCACGGCGTCGACACGCGCTTCATCGACCTTGCGGACACCGTCAATCGAGAGATGCCCAAACATGTCGTCACACGAGTTGTCGAACAGCTCAACGACCGCGGTACTGCGCTCTCTAATGCCGATGTGCTCGTCCTTGGTGCTGCCTACAAGCCCAACGTCTCTGACACCCGTGAATCGCCCGCTATCGACATTATTAGCGAACTCGCTGACTGGCACGCCGCTGTTGACTACCACGATCCCCATGTCCCGATCCTTAATGTCGGCGACGAGAGCTACGAGTCGATCGCACTCACCGACGGTCACCTCCACGATGCAGACTGTGTGATCATCGTTACAGACCACTCCACTCTCGACATCGATCGAATTGTCGACGAGACCGAACTCGTCTTCGACGCCCGAAATGCGACTAGCCATCGCGAGGACGATCACGTCGTTCGCCTGTAGTTCCGAGTCGATACACTAACCACGCCGCGCCGAAAACTCGAACGTATGCCCACTGCACTTGTGACTGGTGTCGCAGGGTTCATCGGCTCAAACCTCGCAGACGCGTTGCTTGACCGCGGCTACGATGTCCGTGGTATCGATAACTTCGCGACCGGCCGTAAGCAGAATCTTACTGAACTCCTCGATACTCCGGATTTTACCTTCCACGAGGCTGATATCCGCGACGCTGACACAGTACGAACGGTCACTGACGGTGTCGACTACGTCTTTCATCAAGCTGCTGTGCCGTCTGTCCCACGGAGCGTCGAGGACCCGGTCACCTCTACGGACGCCAACTGTACGGGTACCGCGACTGTGCTCGATGCCGCTCGTAAAGCTGATGTCGACACAGTTGTCGTCGCGTCCTCCTCGTCTGTATACGGCTCTACCGAACGACTCCCGAAGGTCGAATCCATGGAGTCCCAGCCGGAGTCGCCGTATGCGCTCTCAAAGTACTACACAGAAAAGCTTGCCCTCCAGTTCAGCGACCTCTACGACATTGACACCGCCGCACTCCGGTACTTCAACATCTTCGGACCGCGCCAAGACCCTAATGGCGAGTACGCCGCGGTCATCCCGAAGTTCATCTCCCTAATGTTGGATGGCGAACAGCCCGTCATTTATGCGGACGGCGAACAGTCTCGGGATTTCACGTTTATTGATAACGCTGTCCAGGCAAACATTCTCGCTGCCGAGAGTGATGTGACTGGTGAAGCTTTCAATGTCGGTTGCGGCGGTCGCGTCACAATCAACGATCTCGTCGCCACGCTCAACGACCTCCTTGACACGGATATCGATCCGATACATGATGACCCGCGTCCGGGAGATGTTCGACATTCGCATGCTGAGATCTCGAAAGCGGAGGATCTCCTTGGATATGAACCCGTGGTTAGGTTCTCTGATGGATTGAAACGTACCATTCCGTACTACCGCAACGATCCCGTGTGAACTACCGATCGCGTTGCAAAGTCTTCTAGAGTTTGCTCGGTAGAGTTAGAACGCAAGTTAATTCAAAATCTGTCACGAGATTAAATCACCGTGCACTGGGTGCACGCAGTTCTAAGATCATAACCGATTGAACGGGACTCATTACAACGCTAAACTCTAGACCGCTTTGGGACGGCACCAGATGTTTGAATGTGACGATTAATCAGCAAACAAGATAGGATCCGACAGATCTACCACAAGCGAGTCGGCCTCGTCAATCCACTGAGCGCGATACTGTTGTGAGTCGGTATGATAACTCAGCTACGAATGGTCGACCAGTCTTACCAAGTCGTTGGAATGGATTGATAAGAGAACATGGTAAGAATACACTCTCTATACCCAGTTTTATTACAACAACGGAGAGACAGATCAAGCAAGAGAGGATAGACAATCTACCCAACAAGAGTAGTTCCCAACAGTAACCTGTGAAAAAAAAACGAATCTAC